>OGQD01000661.1_pt1 | contig 24954 bp, 21 predicted proteins | sample 1553091 | NCBI WGS metagenome assembly OGQD01 (sample SAMEA2580290, study PRJEB22360) | human gut metagenome | biome: human gut; feature: human-associated habitat; material: faeces | place: Denmark | collected 2008/2010
GACGGCATCTGGGCCACCCCGCCCTTCCTGCACAACGGCTCGGTGCCCAACCTGTTCCAGATGCTCTCCCCGGTGGCCGAGCGCGACGCGCAGTTCTGGGTCGGCAGTTTCGAGTACGACCCCAAGTTCGCCGGCTACCGCACCGAGCGCTTCCCCGGCGGCTTCCTCTACAAGACCAGCGTCACCGGCAACAGCAACCGCGGCCACGAATTCCGCGACGGCTGCCGCCAGGACGGCGTCATCGGCCGCGCCCTGTCGCCGGAAGAACGCTGGGCGCTGGTGGAATACCTGAAGGTGCTGGGCAACGCCGAATACGAAAGCAAGCTCGACCCGAACGTCCCCACCCCAGCGTGGACGCCCGGGCCGAAGTGCGAATGACCGGCCAGCGCTGAACTGTCTTTTGTTTTTTTGTAGGACCGAGGGGGACGCCTAGTCCTTGCTCGCGAACAGACTCCCCACCGCTCCAGAGTGAAGCGGGTTCGCGAGCAAGCTCGCTCCTACAGGCAACCCTAGGCTCCGCAGCAACCTGTAACACCGATCCGCCCCTGGGAGAGGGCTGGGGTGAGGGCCAGCCGCCCGCTCCCAAGCACCACCGAAACACCGAACCCATCCCCTCTCCCTTCAGGGAGAGGGCTAGGGAGAGGGAAACGCTCCACAGCAAGCCCGCACGGGCCAGGGAACGGAATCCCCTCCAAAAAAGAAAACACCAAAGGACCCCGTGCCATGCGCTCCCTGCTCACCCGAATCTGGCTCTTCCTCGGCAAATGGCTCGGCCGTCTGCTGCTCGCCATCGCCGCCATCGGCCTGCTCGGCTGGGGCATCGGCAGCCTCTACTACGCCTGGAAATTCTCCGGCCCCGTCTCCGCCCAGGAAGAAATCCCGCCGGGCGAAGCTCAGCTCACCCAGGCCATCATCGAAGACGCCGTGCGCATCGTCGAACAGCACCGCGACAACACCCGCGTGCTGCGTGACGCCCACGCCAAGGCCCACGGCTGCGTGAAGGCCGAAGTCACGGTCGCCAGCGACATCGCCCCCGGCCTGCGCCAGGGCGTGTTCGCCGAACCGGGCCACAAGTGGGAGGCCATGGTCCGCTTCTCCAACGGCAACGCCTACCCGCAGTTCGACAGCGCCCGCGACGCCCGCGGCATGGCCATCAAACTGCTCGACGTCCCCGGCGCCAAGCTGATGCCCGGCAAGGGCCACGACACCGAACAGGACTTCGTCATGTTCAACCACCCGGTGTTCTTCGTCCGCGACGTCGCCGAATACCGGCAGAACTTCGCCGCCCAGGCCAGCGGCCAGAAGGTCGCCGCCTTCTTCCCCAGCTGGAAGCCCAGCACCTGGGAAATCCGCCACCTGGTCATCGCCCTGCAGACCCTCGCCCCCGCGCCCGACAGCCCCTTCGAAACCGGCTACAACGGCATCGCGCCGTACAAGCTGGGCGAGGCGAACAACATCAAGTTCCGCGTCATCCCGCAGGCCGAAGGCTGCCCGGCCTACCAGCTACCCAAGCTCAACGAAAAACTGCCCAACTTCCTGCGCACCGCCATGTACCAGCAACTCTCGGTCGACCGCGTCCCCGCCTGCTTCGCCCTGCAAGTGCAGAAACAGGACCCGAGCAAGTACATGCCCATCGAAGACACCAGCGTCGAATGGAGCGAATCCGACGCCCCCTTCCAGACCGTCGCCACCGTCAGCATCCCGCCCCAGGACTTCGACAGCCGCGAGCAGAACCTCGCCTGCGACAACATCTCCTACAACCCCTGGCATGCCCTGCCGGAGCACCAGCCAATTGGCGGGATCAACCGGTTGCGGAAGGCGGTTTATGAGGCGGTGAGTGTTTATCGGCATCAGAGGAATGGGGTGGGTGGGGAATGAACCATACGCCAACGTCGACCAAATTGACCGGAATCAAAATTACCAAACCGACAACTAACTGTGAAAAATCCTGCAGAAGAATTTGACAATACGAAAGCACTCTTACTAACAGTCATCTTACAATTATACAAATTCGCCAATTTACTCCAGCGAACTCAGAAACGGAAAAGTAAATGACCGCCCCTGACAAAAACAGCATTACTAACACATCTCTATCCCATATAGATATTGGAAAAAAACTCATAACTGACATACCGGTAGACTTCAAAAACAATGAATTGGAGGTTTATCTCGAAACATTGTTAGTTGAAATCAACGAGAAAGAGGAGAAAAGAACTTTCAACACCCCAGCGTTCACAACCGTTTTCAGTAGCGCAATCTCGAAATTCGCAAGCCTTGACAAACCCCAAATACAGCAGGCGAGCAATACACTTGCACAGCGTCTTCTTGAGAAAGAAATTTACATGGCGGAGCGCTATGGGCACTTGAGTAAAAAGAATGACATTCACGTAAAAATAGGAAGCTTCTTACAATTCATCTACACTGAAAAAGGTCAAACCTGTTACTTAGGGGTAAAAGTTGACCATCAAATAATTCTTGACGAGAAGGACTTCAAAACAAAAGCTGGACTTGGGTTGACGGAAAAAATCTACAAGGCCGTAAAAGTAGAATACAACAATGAAAATCTTCCCTCTCGAATTCTGATTTTCGACACAAAACCGAAACTAACCAAGTACTGGTGGCACGACTTTCTCGAGCTAGCAGAAAGTAATACAGATGAGTTCAACACAAGCAAAGCCATTGACGAAACAATAAAAGCCATCAACACCTTAAAATCAAAATTCCCGCAAGACCATACAATACTTAGAAACACAACAATCGCAGCCTTTAGACAAAAAGGACAGATGAATTATCACAAATTCGTTCAAACCACATTCGAAAACTACACTTCAGACGCCCCTGGCTTTGAAGAAGCCAAGAAAAAACTTATCGAAAAACTCAATTCGCTCCCAGAGAAAAGAGGCTTCGATTCAATATTCAACACTATCCCCAGCGCAGTTCCATTTAACAAAACAACATACAAACTAACCTCGGAGATATCTCTATCGATAAAAGATGGCATAACAGACATGAGCGATAAAATTTGGTCCGAAGAGACGGCCGACGGCCGAGAACTCATTGTTATCGAATCCAGCGAAGCCAAAAAATTCGAGAGAAAGCAGCGGAAACCATAATGCTAGAACTTATAATAAAAGGAATAGCCAAAGGCGAAAAAATAGAGACTTCAGAGTCTCTGTCGCGGCACATCACTACGTGTGAACTAAATCACCTACATCCGCTATGCAAAGAGAAAATCGCTAAGGCGACGCATATCATATCTGATACAGATAAATTTGAGCTAACGCTAGAAATAGATGGTACAGACGCAACAATAACTCAAAAAGAAGACATTGGAATAATACAAAATCACATAGCAGACAACAGCGAAGCAGAGCAAATAAAGTTTTCATTGAAAATAAGCAAAAATGTGAACAATGGATTTCTATCCATATATTCACTACCCAGCTTCACCGCTTGGTTAGAACAGAAAGAAACAATTAATCAAATCGAATCGCTTGCCGAATATTTCGATGGGCGCTTAGTATTCTTCGTTCACCATCCTATTGAAGACTTTGGTAGTAAATCTATCATATTCACCTCCAACTCAGATTTCCAAAATCCTCAACCAAACGCTTTAAATAACCGGCCCATAGAGCTTCTATCTGAAAATTCCTCGCTTTTTCAACTTAACACAAAACTGACCCCTACCGATTTCCATATCATCACCAAAGCAGACACACACGGCCTGCTCCACAAAGTATTTGATACGGCAAAGCTGGCATACTCTCTTGGATACATAGCAAACACCACATATGTCAATGGAAGCTCTATCTCCTATAAATTCAACGGCTACAAATCCTTCTCGACGCAACCAAAACCTCCAGAAGACTACATAGAAAATATAGAACTAGCCTACAAAATATATTGCTGGAGCTACCTAGATGGAAAATCTGGAGACAAGTTAGGGCTAATTCGAAACCTTATTACCCTCTGCGCAGATCAAGATGACTTACGTATAGACCAAGCTCTATGGCTGGCAATTCAATCCAACTATGAGATTTACCTAAAAGACAACATATCACAGTACTTGGAACTCAAGAACAGCCTCAGCAGTTCCATATCCGACTTCAGCAACAAGGCACTGGAAATCACTGATAGCTTCATAAACTCTTTTCAACTCAGCAGCGCAGGAACCACAACATTCATAGTTACTGTAGCAGTCGTTAATGGTCTGAAAGACAACGGTACACAGGAAATTTTCTCACCCGCCTATTTGCTAATCTCAGTATTGATTTGCCTCATCTCAGCAATTTGGATGGCAATTTCTCTCTTCGACACCAAATCCAGAATAAATGACCGAATCAATGACACAAAGACAATTATAATAAAAAACTACTCAACAATATTAAACTCAGTCGAGATAGACGATATAACTCAACCAATCTATGAAAGCATCGAACGACAAGCAGAACATCGGATTAGCAGGTACTTTACACTCTGGACATTATCAATAATATTGTTTATCACCATATTCTCTGCAGGCACTATATATCAGAGCTTAAAGACCACCCCGAAATCAGACAGTAAAAATATCGAACAAAGCAGCGAAGACCGAAATGGCGGAGGGGCGCACGATTTGAACCACCCATCACTTCTGGAGACTACTGATGTACTGCACAGCATCTAACTCGAAATCAATAAAAGCTCGGCACTAATACTATTTGACGAAGATCTCTCTCATTAATACTATCCATGCGCTTTGTAAAATAACGAAGCCGGGATTAGCAGCCTGAAACCCTAGAGACAATCGCCGATCTGTATCGGCGGCCCAGCCAATTGGGCCGTCCACCGGAACGCAGCGTGTTGGTTCATGTGGCTGCTGATCCAACATCGTCCGTAGGTGGTCTGCTCGTAGTAGAGATGTGACTGAAATGGACGATTCATCCCTGCCCACCCCATTCCCCTTCCTCCGCCATCGCCGTGCTCTGCTGATCGACGATCAGGTCTGGTTCCTCCTCTCCGATTTCTGCCGCGTGACGGGCTAAACACACGAAGACCGCATGGCCATGCGCATGGCCGACGAACAGATTCGCCAGGAACGGCTGCTGACCGAGGACGGCCTGGAGCTCGACCAGGTGCTGATCAGCGAATCCGCCGTGTACCAGGCGCTGGTGCTGTTCAATGTGCCGGACTACGGCCCGCTGCGGTGCTGGATCAGCGGCACGGTGGTGCCGCAGGTGCGCAGCCAGTTCAAGGCCAGCGGCCCGCGCCATGTGCAGTTGCAGTTCGAACGGCAATGCCTGCGGGTGCTGGATTGGCAGGATGATCTCTGGGTGAGCTTCGGCGACTTGCCGCGCGTGCTCGGAGGGCGATCACCGATTGCCGGGCGCAGCGGCTGGCGTGGTTGGGCGAGGCGGTTGCGGATGTAGGGCGCATAACGCGGCACGCGTTATCCGCCGTTCCGGCGTGGCGGCGCGACGGCGGATAACCGCTTCGCGGTTATTCGCCCTACGTTGGGCAGCGAAGCAGTTCACGAGCAATACGATGGCGTCCCCCCCCGCTCCTACAGGGAAACTCTGTCCGTAGGACGGGTGGAGCGAAGCGATATCCATCCTACGGGGCGGTCAAGGCGCTGCCTCGATGCAAGGCGAATTCAGAGCCGGCCGGTCAGCTTGAGGACAGTGAAGACCAATCCGCCGATGATCATCGCGGCCGAAAGGATGGTGCCGAGGATCAGCGGGACGAAGGTAGCCGGCGAGACATGGGGCGAGACTTCCAACTGGAAGCCGGGGCGGATGTGTTCCGGGGTCAGGCAGGTGACCAGGTAATCGCCGGGTTCGCTGCAGCTGAACTCGCCCAGTGGGTTGCTCGAGTTGCCGCCCATGTCGCTGCGCCGCACGCTGAACAGGTTGAACCGGCTATAGCGCTGGTACGGCACGGGCTGGCCGGAGGCGCGGGCGGTGATGGCGAAGTCGGCGGAGAAATAGGCGGTGCCGGTGACCACGGTGAAGGCCGGGAAGACGATGTTGATGACGTAGCGCCCGGCGCAGGGCAAGGCGACCGTTTGCGGGCGCGTGGCGTCGGCCCAGCGCCGGCGCACGGCCGGGAAGATGATGCGGCGCAACCGACCGATAGAGCAGCTCAGCAGGTAGCCGCCCAGCAGCATCAGCACGGGAGCGCCCCATAGCAGGGTGGTGGGTTCGAGGGTCATGGGCGCCCTGCTCTGTCAGGTACGTTGGCTGGGGTAGCAGGAACTATAAGCCAGCCGTTCCCCGAGCATGCAATCTGCGGCGCTGCGCGGGCCCGATCCTGCAATCTGCATGGCCATCGGCCGCCGCGATTTTCCAAGCCATTGATTAGACTAGAAATATTATTTTGTTACACCTGGCATAGCCGCTGCAGCGGAAAGACGGAGGCTTCCACCTCTCTTTCACGGAGCAGTCAGCAATGATTACAACGACCGATGCCCACGCCACCACTGCCGTGGATACCACCGACCATTCGGGGGTGTCCTGGGCGGCGGTATTCGCCGGAGCCGCCGGGGCGGCGGCGCTGTCCCTGATCCTGATCATCCTGGGCTTCGGCCTGGGCTTTTCCGCGGTGTCGCCCTGGCCGGGCGATGGCGCGACGCTCAAGCAGATAGGCGTTTCCACCATCGTCTGGCTGATGCTGACGCAGATCCTCGCCTCGGGCCTGGGTGGCTACATCGCCGGGCGCCTGCGCGCGCGCTGGGCAACGCTGCATGACGACGAGGTGTATTTCCGCGACACCGCGCACGGCTTCCTCGCCTGGGCCGTGGCGACGCTGGTAACCGCGACACTGGTGGTGGGCTCGGTCAGCAATATCGTCGGCGGTGGCCTGCAGGCCGGGGCTTCTGCGGCAACCACCGCCGCCGCTGCCGCGGGTTCGAACGCCAGCGCCAGTGACACGGACGACGGCTCGGCGTACTTCATCGACATGCTGTTCCGCGATAACCGCCCGGTGGCCGTCAGTGACGACGCCGCCCATGCCATCGCCACGCGCATCTTCCTGCGCGGCCTGGCCGACGGGCAGTTGAGCGCGGACGATCGCAGCTATCTCGCCCGCGTGGTTTCGCAGCGTACCGAGATCAGCCAGGCGGAAGCCGAGCAGCGCATCGACCAGGTATTCGCTGCGGCCCAGCAGGCCAAGCTGAAAGCACAGCAAGCGGCCGATACCGCGCGCAAGGTGGCCGCCGCCTCGGCGTTGTGGATGTTCGTGGCCCTGCTCTGCGGCGCCTTCTTCGCCAGCTTCCTGGCCATCCACGGTGGCCGTCGCCGCGATGCGGTGGTGCTGCTGACCAATACCCGCACGCTGCATTCCACGCAGTCCCGTCCTGCCCACTGACCGGAGGCACACCATGCGCTCGATCCTTCTGTATTTCCTCGGCGTTCCAATCCCGATCATCATCCTGATCGCGCTGTTCTGGCACTGATTGCGGCCGGTTGGCGCAGTGACGAAAAAGCCGTCCTCGGGACGGCTTTTTCAATGGGGCGCCGAGTGGGTTCGCAAGCAAGGAACCGGCGTCCGTCCGGACCTGCACGATCAACCCTTTCCCTTCCGCAGCCAGGAATGGGGAGAGCTGCGCAGCCCTTCCAGAAGAGGCCAATTGCCCGGCCGGTTCCGGCAGGAACGAACCTTCCGGCGAATCATCGGAACAGCAGTCGCAACGGCGATGGATAGAGCAGCACTCCAATCCATCCTAAGTACATGGCGACCTCAGCCGCAGGAGCCGTCCATGGTTTCCTGGCTTTCACGGATGATGCGCTGGCCTTCGTCGCGCAGTTGCGTCCAGGTGGGTATTTCATGGCAGAGCTCGGCGACGCGCACGGTCATCTCGCCGATCTTGTGCATCGCCCTGGCGGAGCCGCAAATGCCAAGGTCCTGGTTGTTGGCTTGCTGGCCAAGCCGTTCCATGTAGGCCTGGCCTTTCTGCTGCGCTGCCTGGCAGCCGCCGGTGAGGTCGACGGAGCCGACTTCGCCGGAAACCGCTGCGCCACCGGCGCTCTGGCTGCCACCGGCCGGCGCAGCCGGGGCATCGGCCTGCACCAACTGGCTGTTGCTGAACACGCCGCTGGCGGTGGTGCCATTCGGGTAGCGATAGGTGCCGTGGCCGCTGAGCGTGCCGTTCTGCAACTCGCCTTCGTAGCGGTCGCCCTTGGCCCACTGGATCACCGCGGGGCCGTTGAAACTGCCCTTGCGCAGGGTGCCCTCGGTGGTGGAGAACACCTGGCCGTCCACCAGCGACAGGAGGATGCCCTTGCCGTCGGCGAAACCGCCCACGCACTGGCCGGACCAGATGTAGCTGGGATTGGAGCGCTGGGCGTTCCAGTCCTGAACCAGGCAGCCCTTGTCCGTTCTGGCGAACTCGCCGGCAAGGCCCGCTGCGCTGACAAGCATGGCGAGCAGGCTCGCCAGTCCGATTCGATTCATTCGATCACCCGCTGACAAGGCTTCAGGGCCCGATGGCTTTCCTGCCGGCAAAGAATAGTGGCGGGCCGATATCACCGCTAGCCGGGAGACAGCGGCGGCGCGGAGGAGACTTCGTACTTATCGCCGCCGCGGGCAGGAAATATCCGATAGAGCCCGCTCCCCCCGCTCCCTAGCCTTGCGCTCCATGCAATCGAGGGCGCGCGAGCTTGCTCATTCCGGGCAGAAATACCCGCCGCCCTCCTGCCCTGGAGAGTTTCTGCATGTCTGCCGTCGAGAAGAAGTTCCAAAAGCTGGCCGCCACCTTCCGCGCCGCCCTGGCGGCAGGCAATTACCGCCAGGGCCGCGACGTGGCGCGTCAGGCGCTGCAGCTCTCGCCGAACAATCCGACGCTGCTGACGGACTACGCCCTGTGCCTGATGCGCACCAAAGACTACGAACAGGCCTACAAGACCTACCTCAAGCTGCTGAATACGCTGGGCGAAGAGAGGATGCCGGACACCGCGCTGGACGGGCTGACGGAGGTTTGCGGCTGGCTGAAGCGGGAAGACCTGGTGCGCCGCTACGGCAACCTGTCGCTCAGCGTGGCGGATCGCAAGTACGGCCAGCTCCCCGCCTATCCCCTGCCCGATGCGCCGCCCCCGCCGTTTGACGGCTCAACCCCGGAACGCAACCTGATCGTGTTTTCGCTGTTCGGCGCCCGCCCCCGCTATTGCGAGAGCGCGCTGAAGAACGTGGAAGCCGCACGCGAGCTGTTCCCGCAATGGCGCTGCCGCTTCTACGTGGACGACACGGTGCCGCCGACGGTGCTGGATCGCCTGGCGAAAGCCGGGGCGCAGGTGGTGCTGGTGGACGCGGCGACACGCGCTTCGATCCCGCCGACGATGTGGCGCTTCCTGGTGATGGAGGACCGCGAAGTCTCGCGCTTCCAGGTGCGCGATGCCGACTCGCTGCTCTCCGAACGCGACCGGGCGGCCGTTGAGGCGTGGCTGCGGAGTGGCTACTGGTATCACCACATGCGCGATTACTTCAGCCACACCGAACTGCTGCTGGCGGGCATGTGGGCTGGCTGTCACAACCCGAACCTGCCGGGCATCCGCGAGCTCATCGCCCAGTACCTGAAGGATGAGAAGGCGCATCCGCGCTTCGCCGACCAGTACTTCCTGCGCCGCAGCCTGTGGCCGACCATCCGCCAGAGCCTGCTGAACCATGACGAACTGTTCGGCTTCCTGGAGGCGCAGCCCTTCCCCGCGCACGAGCCGGTGCGCTGGCGGATGGAAGCCTTCCATGTGGGCTGCAACGTCAGCTACCAGGGCATCAAGGTGCCGAGCAAGCTGAAGGACGGCGAGCTGCAGCCCTGGGGCCTGTTCGAAGCCGAAGGCACGCTGCTGTGCCGTTACGAATCGTCAGTGGCCAAGGGGCACTGGGAGGAATGGATGCCGTACTTCCTCTGCGACGCCATCGCGGACGGCCGCTGCACGGTGCGCAGCCTGGCGTGATTGATCCCCGAGTGCGAATCGCGCCGGTGGCGCGACTCCCCGCCATCCTGCGAAAGCGCCCGCGGCCGGTCAGTAGACTTCCGGCACCTGCAACTCCTGCGGCGTGGGATGCCGGCGGTAGCCTTCGTGGCGCTGCCGCTCGGGCAGGCTGACAGCGGGCAGGTGCACTTCCTGGTAGGGAATCTGGCTCAACAGGTGGCTGATGCAGTTCAGTCGTGCGCGCTTCTTGTCATCGGCCTGCACGATCCACCAGGGCGCCTCGGGGATGTGGGTGCGCTCGAGCATGATTTCCTTCGCCTTGGTGTAGGACTCCCAGCGGCGGCGCGATTCCAGGTCCATGGGGCTGAGCTTCCATTGCTTGAGCGGATCATGGATTCGGCTGAGGAAACGGTAGTGCTGTTCCTCGTCGGAAATGGAAAACCAGTACTTGATGACCTGGATGCCGGACCGCACCAGCATGCGCTCGAACTCGGGCACGCTGCGGAAGAACTCCTCGTACTGGCCGTCGGTACAGAAGCCCATTACCCGCTCGACCCCGGCGCGGTTGTACCAGCTGCGGTCGAACAGGACGATCTCCCCCGCCGCCGGCAGGTGCGAGACGTAGCGCTGGAAGTACCACTGGGTCTGCTCGCGGTCGTTGGGCGCGGGCAGCGCGGCGACCCGGCACACGCGCGGATTGAGGCGCTGGGTGATGCGCTTGATCACGCCGCCCTTGCCCGCCGCGTCGCGGCCCTCGAAGAGGATGACCACCTTGTGGCCGGTCTTCACCACCCAGTTCTGCAGCTTGACCAGCTCGGCCTGCAGGCTGAACAGGGTGTGGAAGTAGCGCTGGCGCGCCAGGCGTTCTTCATGGGTTTGCAGGCTGCCGTGGCGCAGCCCTTCGAAATCGTAGAGTTCGTCGAACAGTTCGAGTTCGAGCTCTTCGTCGCGGTCGTCCTGCAGGTCGCGCTGGACGCGCCGTGGGAAGTTCTTGTCATCGAGCAGCATGGTGGGTTGCCTTGTGCCGTCACTGGCTCAGCCACATTGAGTGACACTTTCATGACAGAAAAATGTAGTCACGCTTTATGACGAATTCATTACAACCAGTGAAAGAAGTTTCTTGCAAAGCCCGTGCTAGAGCGTCCCTTGATAGGACACCCGATGAATTAAGAAGATCTTAAGAACGCACGCCGAGCCGCCGAGCGGTGCTGGTATCGAAGCGCTATCAGCCCGGGGAAAAGGCCGCGAACATCCGTCCGCGGCCGTGGGGAAGTGACTATGCGGGGAGGAAAATGCTCAGGCGTCAGCCAGCGGGCGCGGCTTGTTGACGTACTTGAAGGTGCCCGAGGCGGACGCCACGGCCACGCCCGCGCTATTACGCAACTCGGCCTCGCAGAAGGCGATGGAGCGCGTGTGGTGGCGGACGCTGCCAAGGGCTTCCAGCACTTCGCCCACTTCCCCGCCCGGCCGCAGGAAATTGGTCTTCATTTCCACCGTCACCACGCCGCGGCCGGCTTCGTCGGCATCGCTGGCACTCAGGGCCATGGCGACATCGAGCAGGGTCATGATCAGCCCGCCATGGGCGTTGGCCCAGCCGTTCACGTGCTGCGGTTCGACGCGCACTACCAGCCGACCGGGGCCGTTGCCGTCCTCCGCCGGGGCATGGCGGAACTGCAGGAGGTCGAGCATGGGAATGGCGATGCCACGGTGTGCGGTGTAGAGCTTGAGCTGTTCGATATCGAGGGGCATGGGGCTTCCTGGTGCAACGAGTGGGGCCAGGCGATATTCCCCGCTCCGACCGGCGGATCGCAAGCCCGGCGAAGCTTCATGCACGGCGGGAATGCCCGTCGATTGCAGCGCTCATGCGCCCCACCGGCGCCCCTCGCCACGGGTGGTCAGCGCGCCTTGCGGGTGCCGCTCTTCTTTTCGCTCTGGCGCTCGACGGCCTGGACGAAGAGTTCCTCTACCAGCAGCGACTGGATCGGCGAGCGTGTTTCCAGCGACAGGCTCATGGACTCCAGCTTCTGGTTCACCCCCAGGCGGGCGATGCCGCACAGCAGGATGCGCTGGGCGCCGAAGATGCTGCCCTTGTCGACCAGCACTTCGCGGGGCTTGTCGCCGTCCAGGTAGCTGATCTTGAGGGCTACAGCGGTGTCGTCGCGCACAGCCAGGTTGAGCCAGGTGGCAACGTTGAACTCGACCACCCATCCCAGGCCGGTCTTCTTGGCCACGGCTTCACGGACCAGATGAGCGGGAACCGGACCCAGGGGGGTACTGTGGTTTTCCATGGGGTTACTTCTGACGGCTGCGGGTAGAGCGAAATGCGCTAACGGAAGACCCGAGTTTATGTGAAGCAGTTCAAGTTTTCAGTCTGTATTTTGTAAGACACCGACTATTGAGTAAGCACGAAGTTACAGATCCGGGGCGCTCTAAAATGCCGGTTACAGCCCGGAAACGGATGACGGAAAAAGGCTGACGACGCGGATCGGCAGAGGCGCTCCGACAAAGTGAATGACTACAGAGGCAAGGCCGGCCCGGCGGGAAGCCGAATCGGCCCTGGCATGTCCCACTGGCTGGCGCACGCGCCAGTGCGGCCAGGCCCTGAGGCCTGCTTGCTCAGCCTGCGCCAGCGGGGGTGCGTGGCCTCTGTTCGCCCGCGCGGTTCTTGCGCACTTCACGGCGCTCTATGAAGTCCAGTTCTTCCAGGGCGTCCGTGCGGTCCTGCAGGTCTTCGATGACTTGCGGGGTCAACCGCTTGCGATGTCGAGTCATACCTGCCTCCTGAATTCGTATGCCTCATGTTTTGGATTAACACGCGAGGGGAAGGATTCAAAGGCTGCCTGCGACGGATTACCCCAACGGTCAGCCGCCAAGGATGTAAGACGTCGCCGGGAAAGACGCCTTTCTGCAGGAGCGAGCTTGCTCGCGAACACCCCGCGGCTCTGCGGCTGAGCGGATTCGCGAGCAAGTACCAGGCATTCCCCTCGGTCCTACGAAGAACTCCAAGGCGGGCTATGGCAAACCGCGATGTCCGTCCGCTCGCGAATCAGCGCAATTCGTCGACCAGGCTGGCGACCGTGACCAGCACCGCCTCCGCCAGCGCCTTCGACCGCGCCCCGCTCCACCCGGTACGCGGATTGGGCGACAGGTTGTGGTCCTTGAACGGCATTTCCAGGGTCAGCGACAGGCAGTCGTAAGTGCGGCCGACGTGATTGCAGGCCAGGGTCAGGTTGGCCTGGCCGGGAGCGTCCTTCGGGTAGCCGTGCACACTCTGGAATTCGCCGTTGGCCTCCAGGCGCTCGCGGCACAGGCTTTCCAGGCGATCCAGGCGCGGCGTGAATTCCGGGTTGCCTTCGCAGCCGGCGGCGAACACGAAGGGGATTTCCTCGTCGCCGTGCACGTCAAGGAACAGGTCGACGCCGTACTTCGCCATCTGCTCCTGCACGAACAGCACTTCCGGGCTTTCCTCGGCACTGGGCGCGGCCCAGGCGCGGTTCAGGTCCTTGCCGGCGGCGTTGGTACGCAGGTGGCCGTGGAAGGCACCGTCCGGGTTCATGTTCGGCACCAGGTAGAAGTCGGCGCGCTCCAGCAGGCGCTGGACCTCGGCATCACCCGATTGCAGGCGATCGATCAGGCCTTCCATGAACCACTCGGCCATGTGCTCGCCGGGGTGCTGCTGGGCGATCAGCCAGATCTTCCGCGCACCCGCCGCTCCCTTGCCGATGCGCAGCAGGGGCAGTTCGCGGCCTTCGATGCTGTGGCCGGTGGCGAGCAGCTCGGCGCCATTGGCCTGGGCGCGCTTCACCAGCTCGGCATGGCGCTCGCGGCTGTAGGGCTCGAAGTAGGCGAACCAGGCCTGGGGCTGTTCGGCAACGAGGCTGAAGTGCAAGCCGTTGGAATCATAGGTACTGGGCACGCGGAACCAGTCGCGCTGGTCATACGAAGCCACCGCGTTGTAGCCCGGCCAGCCGCCGGTGTAGCTGGAGCCGGGGGCGTTGGTCAGGCTGAACTGATATTGCTCACCGGGCTCCAGACCTTCCGCCTTGAAGTGGAACCACTGGAAGTGCGGGCTTTTCGTGTCCGGGCGCAGCGCCAGGCGCACCTGGCGCGGGTCGCTGTCGTCGATGACCCGGATATTGCCGCTGTCGAAATCGCAGTCGATTTTCATGAATTCTCCGTAGGCGCACGAACCCGAGGCGCCAAAGCCCTGCATTTTCGCCCTCCCCGCCGCGTCTGTCATGTCTGCGTGACTTGCGTTGAATCATATATTATGTTCGTAATATAAATCGAGTAACGCTTATCCCAGGCCATGCGCTGGTGATCCGGCGAGCGCGGGCTAACCTCGATTGACCCCTTTTTCCAACTCGGAGAGCACTGCATGAGCGCATACGATGTGATCGTCATCGGCGGCGGCCCCGGCGGCTACAACGCGGCCATTCGCGCGGGCCAGCTGGGCCTGAAAGTTGCCTGCGTGGAGGGCCGCGAAACCCTCGGTGGCACCTGCCTGAATGTCGGCTGCATGCCGTCCAAGGCGCTGCTGCACGCGTCGGAACTGTACGAAGCGGCGGCCGGCGGCGAGTTCGCCAACCTCGGCATCCAGGTCAAGCCCAAGCTGGACCTGGCGCAGATGATGAAGCAGAAGGCCGAGAGCGTGACCGCGCTGACCAAGGGCGTGGAATTCCTCTTCCGCAAGAACAAGGTGGACTGGGTGAAGGGCTGGGGCCGCATCGACGGGCCGGGCAAGGTGGAAGTGACCGCCGCCGACGGCAGCAAGAGCAGCCTCACCGCCAAGGACATCATCATCGCCACCGGTTCCGAGCCCTCCCCGCTGCCGGGCGTGGAAGTCGACAACAAGCGCATCCTCGACTCCACCGGCGCGCTGTCGATTCCCGAGGTGCCCAAGCACCTGGTGGTGATCGGCGCCGGCGTCATCGGCCTGGAGCTGGGTTCGGTATGGCGCCGCCTGGGTGCGGAAGTCACGGTCATCGAATACCTCGACCGCATCTGCCCCGGCATGGACCTGGAAACGGCCAAGACCTTCCAGCGCGCGCTGACCAAGCAGGGCATGAGCTTCAAGCTGGGCTCGAAAGTCACCCAGGCCAAGGTCAGCGGCAAGCAGGTGACGCTGAGCGTGGAGCCGGCTGCTGGCGGCGCGGCGGAGTCGATCCAGGCGGATTACGTATTGCTCGCCATCGGCCGCCGCCCTTATACGCAGGGCCTGGGACTGGAAAGCGTGGGCCTGGCTACCGACAAGCGCGGCATGCTGGAGAACCACGAACACCGCAGCAGCGTGCCGGGCATCTGGGTGATCGGCGACGTGACCTCCGGCCCGATGCTCGCGCACAAGGCCGAGGACGAGGCCATCGCCTGCGTCGAGCTGATTGCCGGCAAGGCCGGGGAAGTGAACTACGACGTCATCCCCAGCGTGATCTACACCCATCCGGAAGTGGCCACCGTGGGCAAGACCGAGGAACAGCTCAAGGCCGAGGGCCGCGCCTACAAAGTGGGCAAGTTCCCCTTCACCGCCAACAGCCGGGCGAAGATCAACCACGAGACAGAGGGCTTCGTGAAGGTGCTGGCGGACGAGCGCAGCGACGAGATCCTCGGCGTGCACATGATCGGCCCGAACGTCGGCGACATGATCGCGGAGTACTGCGTGGCCATGGAGTTCCGCGGCGCCGCCGAGGACATCGCACGCACCTGCCACCCCCACCCGACCCGCTCCGAGGCACTGCGCCAGGCGGCGATGAACGTGGACGGCTGGGCCATGCAGGCCTGACCGCTCGTCGCCAACTACAAATGGCACGTGCGGCGCGATGGCGCACCCAAAAAATCGCTACAGGCCACGGCTGACGGGGCCTGTAGCGACTGAAACAGTTTTATTTGCGACTATTTTGTGTACAACCGCGACATGGGTTGTGACTTTCTTCGACTCTGAATCCATCAATTGCGTGAACGAACACGAAAGTGGATGAGCCGCTTTCGCCACCTTCGCAATGGATTACCACGCAGAGAGATCACAACCATGCATGCGACTCTTCGTTTCAACGAGGCTCTGCTGATCACTGGACGAGCCTTCCAACCCTTCAATTGTGTGACCTGGGTTGACCAAGGGGGCGACGGCAGCCTCGACCTGTCCGTCCTCGATCGCACCGGTACCCGTCTGCTGGGCCTCACCCGCATTCCCAGCTCCGCCTACTCCGACCCGGAGCAGCTCGAAGGCCTGCTGAATCAGGCCCGCGACGAGCTGAACCGCGAAGGCTACCGCCTGCAGGAATGGCACATGCCCGCCTGATCCGCAGACAGGTACCCAAAGAAGCCCGGCCCCAAGCCGGGCTTCTTCATTTCCGGCGCCAGCCGTCGGCAACCGCTCAATTTGCCGCTTCGTCTGCCGACAACGAAGTGTCGGTCGCCGTCCGGCTGCATCGTTTCAGCTTCGATTCCGAACATTGGCTTTCCGCTCGTCCGAAACCCGCATTCCACTGCCGGTTCAGCGGGAGCAGCGACCGACAATGATGGCAATTTGCATCCATCCTGTGTTTTGCTCACCCCGTCTCGTCTTCCACCGGGCCTTCGGCACGCAGTACGGTCTCGTTCAATGCTCGATCTGCAGCGATATTTCTACAGCGGCGACACCCCTTCGCTGCTGGTTTTCGGCGAGCACAACAATGCTCTGGTGCTGCTCTCCATCCTCATTGCCGTCTTCACCTCGACCATGGCCCTGCAACTGTCAGGCGTGGCGCGGCTGGCGCGCAGCCCGTTCTACCGCCAACTGGCCATCGGCACCGGCGCGGTGGCGCTGGGCGGCGGCGTGTGGGCGATGCACTTCATCGGCATGCTGTCCTTCCAGCTCTGCGCGGCGGTGCGCTACGACCCGTTGATCACCCTGCTTTCCGGCCTGCCGAGCCTGTTCGCCTCCTGGATCGCCCTGAGCCTGTTGGCCCGGCGCAACGTCAGTCGCCTTCAGCTTATTGGCGGCGGGGTGCTGGTGGGCGCCGGCATCGGTGCCATGCACTACAGCGGCATGGCCGCCATGCAGATGGCTCCGCTGCTGCGCTACAACCCGTGGATGTTCGCCCTGTCGATCCTTGTCGCCGTGGTGCTGGCGGTGATTGCGCTCTGGGTGCGCTTCGGCCTGCGCGGGCGGATGCGGCCGAACTTGGCGATCCTGGTCAGCGGCCTGGTGATGGGCCTGGCAATTGCCGGTATGCACTACACCGGCATGGCCGCCGCGCGCTTCGTCGGCCGCGAGGAGTTCGGCGTGCCGCAGGGCGTGCAGGGCAGCTTCTACCTGGCGCTGGCAGTGTCCATGGCCACCATCAGCCTGAGCATCTGCGTTGCCGCGGTGAATGGCCTGCTGCGCTATCGCCAGCTGTTCCAGGAACTGGAGCGCCGGCGCAAGCACCTGGATTCGCTGCTCGACGCCGCCGTCGAGGCGATCCTCACCATCGACCACAGCGGCGTGATCCGTTCGGTCAACCACGCGGTGCTGCGCCTGTTCGGCTGGCACCCGCACGAGCTGGTGGGCAAACCCATGCAGGTACTGATGAACGAGGCTTACGGCCATCAGTTCCGCATGGCGCTGGATAACTACAAGAGCAGCGGCAAGCGCCAGTTCAGCAACTCCGAACTGGAGCTGGAAGGCCTGACCCGCGACGGCCGGGAAATCCCCGTGCGCGTCAGCCTCGGCGTCACCGATCACAACGGCAAACCCTGGTTCGTCGTGTTCGTCGCCGACATCAGCGAACGCCGCGAGATGGAGCAGGCCCTTCGCACCAGCGAGGAACAGTACCGCTCGCTGATCCGCAATATGCCCGGCATCGCCTTCCGCGTCCTCCCGGACCACGCCTGGAGCACCCTGTTCGTCAGCGATGCGGTCGAGGCCGTCACCGGCTGGTCGGCGCAGGACTTCAGCGACCAGCGCATCACCTTCGCCCAGCTCTACCATCCCGATGATCAGGAAGCGGTGAACGAGGAAGTCCGCCGCGCCATTGCCGAGCGCCGCAGCTACGTCGTCGAGTACCGGCTGTTCGACCGCAGCGGCGCCGAACACTGGATCTGGGAAGGCGGCAGCGCCTGCTATGACGAATCCGGCAACCCGCAGTGGATCGACGGTGTGCTGCTCGACCAGACCGAAACCAAGCTGCTGAGCAACGAATACGAAGGCAAGGTCACGGCCATCGGCCGCGCCATGGCACTGATCGAATTCGACCTCGAAGGCCGCGTGCTCGCCGCCAACGACAACATCCTCGAACTCTTCGGCTACACCGAAGCCGAGGTGCTGGGCCAGCACCACAGCCTGTTCTGCCCGCCGGACATCGCCGCCAGCGCCCAGTACCAGGCGTTCTGGCAGGCACTGCGCAAAGGCGAGCACAGCGCCGGCGAATACCGCCGCCTGGCCAAGGACGGGCGCGAGGTGTGGATCCACGCCACCTACAACCCGATCCTCGACTTCGACGGCAAGCCGGTGAAGGTGGTGAAGCTGGCCACCGACCTCACCCCGCGCCGCGTCATGGAGCAGGAACTGCGCAGCGCCCGCGACCGTGCCGAACAGGCCGCCGCCGCGCGCAGCAGCTTCCTGGCCAACATGAGCCACGAAATCCGCACGCCGATGAACGCCATCATGGGCTTCACCGAACTGCTGCTGGATTCACCGCTGGAAGCGAACCAGCGGCGCTACCTGAGCACCGTACAGAACGCCTCGCGCTCGCTGCTGGGCCTGCTCAACGACATCCTCGACACCGCCAAGCTCGATCGTGGCGCCATCGAACTGGAAGCCCTGGACTTCTCCCTGCCGGAGCTGTGCGAGCAGGTCTGCGCGGCGCTGCGGCTGTCCGCCGAGCGCAAGGGCCTGAGCCTGCAGATCGACTATGGCCAGCGCGCCGGCGAGTACTTCCGTGGCGACCCATTGCGCCTGCAACAGGTGCTCACCAACCTGCTGGGTAACGCGGTGAAGTTCACCGAGCGTGGCGAAGTGCGGCTGGTCATCAGCGGCGAACCCGGCGCGCTGCGCCTGGCCATCCGCGACACCGGCATCGGCATCGCCGCCGACCGCCTGGAGCGCATCTTCGACCCCTTCGCCCAGGCCGACGCCTCCATGAGCCGGCGTTTCGGCGGCACCGGGCTGGGCACCACCATCTCGCGCCAGCTGGTGGAGCTGATGGGCGGTCGCATCAGCGTGGAAAGCCAAGTGGGCCGGGGCAGCGTGTTCACCGTCGACCTGCCGCTGCCGGCCGGCCGCAGCGTAAAGCCAGAGACGCGCAGCCACGCACCGAGCCTGCCACCGCTGCGCATCCTGATAGCGGACGACGTCCCGCAGAATGTCGAGCTGCTGGAGCTGAATCTGCGCCGCCAGGGCCATCGCCCGCACAGCGTCGGCGATGGGCAGGCCGCCGTTGACGCCTACAGCGCGCAGGACTTCGACCTGATCCTGATGGACGTGCAGATGCCCGGCATGGATGGCCTGGAAGCGACCCGGCGCATCCGCGCCATCGAGCAGCAACGTGGTGAAGACGCCGTGCCGATCATCGCCCTCACCGCCAGCGTGCTCGACCGCGACCGGCAGAACGCCCTGGATGCCGGCATGAATGGCTTTGCCAGCAAACCGCTGGACCTCACCGGCCTGCTGGACGAAATGGCCCGGCTGCTGGGTGCCGCGCCCGCGATTCGCAGCGCGCACGTCAGCGAAACTGCGCCATTGGCGACCCTGGACTGGACCGTCGGCGCCCGCCTGTGGGGCGGACCGCTGCCCATGGCACGGGCCGTCGTGCGCTTCCTCGAAGAGCAGGAAACCAGTCTGAACGCTCTGGAAAGCGCAGTGAGCAACGGCGATCGCGCCGGCATTGCCGCCCTCGCCCACCGCCTGCGCGGCGCCGCCGCCAACCTCGCCCTGCCGCGTCTGGCCGGCGCCATCGGCGCGCTGGAAGGCGCCGCAGAGCACGGCAAGGCTGAACAATTGGCGGCTGCCCTGGAGCGTGTCCGCGCGGAGTTCACTACGGTCCGCGAATCGGTGCCGCTGGTGCCGGTAGCCTTCGCCGAGGCGGTCGGGGCGGCCGTTGGCGAGGCCGCCTCGCAGGACCTGCGTGACGCGCTGCAGGCCCTGCAACTGGCCCTTTCCCGCGGCGGCCTGGACGACCAGGCGCTGGAACGCCTGCGCCTGGGCACCGCCCAGGGCGAACACCGCGAGGCCTTCGAAGCCCTGCGCTACGCCATCGACGACTTCGACTTCGACCAGGCCCTGGAATGGGTCCGCACCCTCGGCGCCCGACTGGAGCAAGCATGAGCCTGACCGCCCAAGATCATCGTCCCTGCCTGCTGCTGGTGGACGATGAAGCCACCAACCTCCAGGTGCTGCGCCAAATCCTGCAGGACGACTACCGTCTGCTGTTCGCCAAGGATGGCGAGAAGGCGCTGGAGCTGGCCAACCGCGAACGCGCGGACCTGGTCCTGCTGGACGTGATGATGCCCGGCATGACCGGCTTCGAGGTCTGCCAGCGGCTCAAGGCCGAGCAGGCTACCTGCGCCATTCCGGTGATCTTCGTCACCGCGCTCGCCGATGTACCCGACGAGGCGCGGGGCTTCGAGGTCGGCGCGGTGGACTACATCACCAAGCCGGTCAGCCCACCTATCGTCAAGGCGCGCGTGCGCACGCACCTGTCGCTGGTGCGCGTGGAGGAGCTGCGCGAAACACGCCTGCAGATCGTCCAGCGCCTGGGCAAGGCTTCGGAGTACAAGGACAACGAGACCGGCCTGCACGTCATCCGCATGAGCCACTACGCGCACATCCTGGCCCGCGCTGCAGGCTACTCGGAGAAGGCCGCCGACGACCTGCTCAACGCGGCGCCCATGCATGACGTGGGCAAGATCGGCATTCCCGATGCCATCCTGCAGAAGCCCGGACGCCTCGATGAGCAGGAATGGGCGGTGATGCGCCAACACCCGGAGATCGGCGCGCGGATCATCGGCGAACACGACTCCACCCTGCTCACCCTGGCGCGCAGCATCGCCCTCACCCACCACGAACGCTGGGACGGGACGGGTTACCCCAATGCCCTGCGCGGCGAGGAAATCCCTCTGGAAGGCCGCATCGTCGCCATCGCCGACGTGTTCGATGCGCTGACCAGCGTGCGCCCGTACAAGCCGGCCTGGAGCATCGACGAAGCCATCGAACTGCTGCGCCGGGAAAAAGGCCGCCAGTTCGACCCGGAGCTGGTGGAGCTTTTCCTCGGTCGCCTGCCCGACATCCTCGCTGTGCGCGAGCGCTGGGCCGACGCCGGCTGAGCCGCAGGCCGCGCAAATCCTGCTTTACTCTCTGACCTTCAACCCCTGCCGAGAGTAAGCAAGATGAATGCGAAGCAACGCGACGCCCTGCTGGCCACCCTGCAGGCGCGGTTCAAGCAGCACCCCGAGCGCCACAAGGGCATCGACTGGGCGGAAGTCCAGGCGCGCCTGGAGGCCGCCCCGGCCAAACTGAAAGCGCTGGAGCAGATGGAGGAAACCGGCGGCGAACCCGACGTGGTCGGCCGCGAAAGCGCCAGCGGCGCCTTCCTGTTCTTCGATTGCTCCGCCGAGACCCCGGCCGGCCGCCGCAGCCTCTGCTATGACCGCGAGGCGCTGGACGCACGCAAGAAGGACAAGCCCGCTGGCTGCGCCACCGAACTGGCCGCGCAGATCGGCATCGAGCTACTGGACGAGGCGCAGTACCGCCAGTTGCAGGAACTGGGCAGCTTCGACCAGAAGACCTCCAGTTGGCTGCGCACGCCCGGCTCCATGCGCAAGCTGGATGGCGCGCTGTTCGGCGATCGCCGCTACGAGCGTGTGTTCACCTACCACAACGGCGTGCAATCCTATTACGCCGCGCGGGGGTTTCGCGGCGTGCTGAAAGTCTGACGCGGCACCGTTTTCACGCCTTTCGTCGAGGCTCGGCGCCACAGCGGCGGAGGGCTTTGCTCCTGAGCAGATCGGCCCTACCCACCGGGGCGAGCGGGAGCTGGCCAGTGGATTGGCAGGATATGTGGGGTAGCTGACGTTGCCGCCAGCGTCGGTCACCGCCAAACTCGTGGCATCCCCTGAACGAGTCCCGCCATGGAATCGCTGCGCCGCGTCGCCTGCCTGCTCTATCCCGAGGTCATGAGTCTGGACATCACCGGGCCGCTGCAGGTGTTCGCCTCCGCCAACGTCGAGCGCCAGCGCCAGGGCCTGGCGCCGATCTATGAGCTGCTGGTACTGGGCGAACAGGCCGGGCCGGTGGCCACCTCGGCCGGCCTGCGCATCTGCGCTGACATGGGCTGGCGGGAAGTCGAGCCCGCCACCCTGGATACCCTGCTGGTGCCCGGTGGGCTGGGCGTCCCGAAACAATGCGAGAACACCGACCTGCTGCACTGGCTGGCTGCCGCCGAGCCCCAGGTGCGCCGGCTCGGCTCGGTGTGCTCCGGCGCGCTGATCCTCGCCGCGGCCGGCGTGCTCAACGGCCGTCCGGCCACCACGCACTGGGCGGATGTCGATGAGCTGTGCAGCGACTACCCCGAGGTACTGGTCCAGGGCGACCGCCTGCATACCTACGATCCGCAGCGCCGGGACGGCGACGATCACGTGTTCACCTCGGCCGGCGTCACCGCCGGCATCGACCTCGCCCTGGCGCTGGTGGAAGCCGATCTCGGCCGTGCCCTCGCCCTGGCCGTGGCGCGGCGGCTGGTGATGTTCCTCAAGCGCCCCGGCGGGCAGGCGCAGTTCAGTCACTGGTTGACCCCGGAACCTAGCCGCACGCCACGCCTGGCGGCACTGCTGGAGTGGATACCGACCAACCTGGGCAGCGACCTGTCGCTGGAGGTTTTGGCCGAACAGGCGTGCATGAGCCCGCGCACACTGTCGCGGGTGTTCATCAACGAGCTGGGCATGGGCCCGGGCCGCTACGTCGAGCGCGTGCGCCTGGAAGCCGCCCGTGCACTGCTGCAGGACGCCCAGGCGTCGATCAGCACGGTATCGCGGCTGTGTGGCTTCGGCCACCCGGAAAACCTGCGCCGCACCTTCCACAAGCACCTGGCGATCAGCCCGCAGGAATACGCCGCGCGCTTCGGCCAGATGCACTGACTTCAATCCACCGCAAAGGACTTTGCCATGCTCGAACTTCGCCCCGGCTGCGAATGCTGCGACCGCGACCTGCCCGGCGACAGCGCCGACGCGCGCATCTGCAGCTTCGAATGCACCTTCTGCAGCGACTGCGCCGAACAGGTGCTGCACGGCCATTGCCCGAACTGCGGCGGCGAACTGCTGCCGCGCCCACGCCGGCCGCTGGCGAAGCTGGCGGCCAACCCGGCCTCGACCCAGCGCGTGCTAAAGCCTGCCGGCTGCCAGGGCTGAGGACGGAACATGCTGCTGCGCATTCCGGCGATCCGCCTGCTGTTCGCCAGCCAGGCGCTGTACTGGTCCTGCTCGCTGATCGGCATCACCCTCACCTCGCTGGTGGGCGCGCAGCTTACGCCGCTCAACAGCCTGGCCACGCTGCCGCTGGCAATTCTGGTGCTGGGCAACCTGTTGGCGGTGCAGCCGTTGTCGCTGTTCATGCAACGCCACGGACGGCGGCGCGGCCTGCTGCTCGGCGCCGCCTGCGGCGTGTTCGGCGGGCTGCTTTGCGCACTGGGCGTGTGGCTGGCGGACTTCCTGCTGTTCTGCCTCGGCGCATTGCCTATTGGCGCCTACCAGGCGTCGGCGATGTATTACCGCTTCGCCGCGCTGGAAGCGGTGGACGAAACCCACAAGGGGCGCGCCACCGCCTACGTGATCGGCGGCGGCGTGCTGGCGGCGTTGCTCGCACCGAGCCTGGCGCTGTGGTCGCGCAATGCCCTGCCCGCGCCCTTCGTGGGTTCGTACCTGGCCATCGCCACACTGGCGCTGGTCGCTCTCGCCGTGCTCAGCCGTCTGCCGGAAGGCGCAGCGCCCGCGCCATCCACCGGCGGCTGGAAGGTGATGCGCGAGTTGCTGTCGCGCCCGGCGGTCCGCGCGGCCATGGCCTGCACCGCCGCCGGCCACGGGCTGATGATCCTGATCATGAACGCCACGCCGCTGGCCATGAGCTTCTGCGGGCTGCCGCTGGAGCGCTCGGTGAGCGTGATCCAGTGGCACGTGCTGGGCATGTTCCTCCCCGCCTTCGTCTCCGGCCCGCTGGTGGACCGCCTCGGCGGCCGCCGCGTGGCCTGGGCCGGCATGGCGCTGCTGGCGGTGAGTGCGGCGGTGGCGCTGAGTGGTCAGTCGGTGGCGCAGTTCCTCATCAGCTCACTGCTGCTGGGCATGGGCTGGAACCTGATGCTGGTGGCCGGCACCACCCTGCTCGCCGTCGGCCATTCGCCGCAGGAGCGCGGGCATGCGCAAGGGCTGATGGAACTGGGCAACGGCAGCCTGGCGGCGCTGATGTCGTTCAGCTCCGGCGCGCTGATCACCAGCGTCGGCTGGAGCGCGGTGAACCTGCTGGTCTGGCCGGTGCTGCTGGTGGCGCTGGTGATGCTCTGGTCGGGGCGACGGCAAGTGGCGCAGGCCTGAGGGTTTGGCTGCCTACGCGGTTCGCGAGCAAGCTCGCTCCTGCAAGGAGCACCACTGCGTAGGGCGGATAACGCCTGAGGCGTTATTCGCCTTACGTTTCCGAGCAGGCCCAGACCCGGCTCCAAACGAAAAAGGCGACCCGAAGGTCGCCTTTTCGCTGCTCGATCGCCTGCCTTTAGTAGTAGGCGTTCTCGCGGTTGCTGTGGTCGGTGACGTCACGCACGCCCTTCAGCTCAGGGATGCGCTCGATCAGGGTCTTCTCGACACCGTCCTTCAGGGTCATCTCGACCGCACCGCAGCCCTGGCAACCGCCGCCGAAACGCAGCACGGCGATGTTGTCCTCGACCACGTCCACCAGGCTCACCTGGCCGCCGTGGCTGGCCAGGCCGGGATTGATCTCGGTCTGCAGGTAGTAGTTGATGCGCTCGGTGATCGGGCTGTCCTCGTTGACCATCGGCACCTTGGCGTTCGGCGCCTTGATGGTCAGCTGGCCGCCCATGCGGTCGGTGGCGTA
>OGQD01000663.1_pt1 | contig 24912 bp, 21 predicted proteins | sample 1553091 | NCBI WGS metagenome assembly OGQD01 (sample SAMEA2580290, study PRJEB22360) | human gut metagenome | biome: human gut; feature: human-associated habitat; material: faeces | place: Denmark | collected 2008/2010
CCAACGGCCCGCTGGTTCCCGAGCTGAAAGCGCAGTTCCCGGACGCGCCGTACATTGCCCGTCCTGGCCAGATCAACGCCTGGGACAACGAGGACTTCGTGAAAGCAGTGAAGGCCACCGGCAAGAAGCAACTGATCATCGCCGGCGTGGTGACCGAGGTGTGCGTGGCGTTCCCGGCGCTGTCGGCCCTGGCGGAAGGCTTCGACGTGTTCGTGGTGGCGGATGCCTCCGGCACCTTCAACGAGATGACCCGCGACGCCGCCTGGCGCCGGATGGAAGCGGCCGGTGCGCAGCTGATGACCTGGTTCGGCGTGGCCTGTGAGCTGCACCGCGACTGGCGCAACGATATCGAAGGGCTGGCGGCGCTGTGCTCCAACCACATTCCGGATTATCGGAACCTGATCACTGCCTACAGCACGCTGACTGCTGGCAAATAACCTTCCCCGCAATAAAAAAGCGGAGCCTCCAGCGAGGCTCCGCTTTTGCTTTTCTTAGGAGCGGAGCTTCTCCGCGATGCGCCGATAAGGCCGGCGCTGGGGGGGCGAGCAAGCTCGCTCCTACAAGAGCATCGGGCTGCACACGAGCAGATTCTGCCAACGATCTCCATCCGACTGCAGATGAGCAGCGGAATACCGCAGAAGCAGGCTTCGTTGCCGTTGGCAGCGGCCGCCCGTTACCGCTTGAAATCCTCCGCACTGTGCCGCTCCGGCAACGCATCATCGCCCCAGGTACGGTTCACTCGGCGCCCGCGTTGCACCGCCGGGCGTGCGGCGATTTCGTCGGTCCAGCGGCGCACGTGGGTGTAGCTTTCCACGTCGAGGAATTCGGCGGCTTCGTACACCTGGTTGTTCAGCAGCGCGCCGTACCAGGGCCAGATCGCCATGTCGGCAATGCTGTATTCGTCGCCGGCGATGTAGCGGTTTTCGGCCAGTTGCCGGTCGAGCACGTCGAGCTGGCGCTTGACCTCCATGGCGTAGCGGTTGATCGGGTACTCGTACTTCTCCGGCGCGTAGGCGTAGAAGTGGCCGAAGCCGCCGCCGAGGAAGGGCGCGCTGCCCATCTGCCAGAACAGCCAGTTCAGCGTCTCGGTGCGCTTGGCCAGGTCCCTGGGCAGGAAGTGGCCGAACTTTTCCGCGAGGTAGACCAGGATCGAACCGGATTCGAAGATGCGCAGTTCCGGATCGACGCTGGTGTCCAGCAGGGCGGGGATCTTCGAGTTCGGGTTGATCTCGACGAAGCCGCTGCCGAACTGGTCGCCGTCGCTGATCCTGATCGGCCAGGCGTCGTACTCGGCTTCGGTCACGCCCAGCTCCAGCAGTTCCTCGAGCAGGATGGTGACCTTCACGCCGTTGGGCGTGGCCAGCGAATACAGCTGCAGCGGGTGCTTGCCGCGCGGCAACTGCTTGTCGTGGGTCGGGCCGGCGACGGGCCGGTTGATGCTGGCGAAGGCGCCGCCGTTGCTCTTGTCCCAGGTCCAGACGCGGGGGGGAGTGTAGGTATCGTTCGCCATCTCGAGTGCTCACCTTGTGGGTTGAATGCGTGGATGCTACCCGCCCGATCTGCGTCGCGTCAGCCGTTTTTCTCGGGCTGCTGTTGCTGGGCGAACAATGCGCGGCGCCTCGCTCGGGCGGTTGTTAGCATATGCATAAACGATATTAAAAATAAGTTGATGCATGATTTGAGATTATAAAAGAATCGCCGCTCAGTCCAACGGCGAAGCTCTGAAATGACGCTCTCGCTCTTTCGCGTCCTATCGAGAGTCCCATGTCTGCCCAGCCCGCTTGCGCTGCATTCTTCCGCCTCGAAGGCGTCGGCAAGTCCTTTGTCGAGAACCGCGTGCTGGTCGACCTGGACCTGGAAATCCGTCCCGGCGAGGTGCTTGCCCTGCTCGGTGCCAACGGCGCGGGCAAGTCGACGCTGGTGAAGATTCTTGCCGGTTCCCACAGCCACGATGCCGGACACTTGCTGATCGATGGCGAGCCGGTTCGTTTCACCTCGCCCCAGGACGCCCGCCGCCACGGCATAGTCGCGGTGCACCAGCAGGTGGAGCAGGGCGTGGTGCCCGGCCTGAGCGTCGCGGAGAATCTCCTGCTGGACGAACTCTGCGGCGCCACCGGATCGTTCCTTTTCCGCCCAGACGAAGCGTTGAGGCGCGCCGCTGAAATTGCTGCCGCGCTGGAGCTGCGCCTGCCGCTGCAGGCGCCCATCGAAACCCTGGGCACTGCCGAGCGGCAGCTGGTGATCCTGTCCCGTGCGCTGGCGCTAAATCCACGCTTGCTGATCCTCGATGAGCCCACCGCATCCTTGTCGACCTTCGAGGCCGAGCGTCTGTTCCATCTCATCGACCACTTGCGCGAACGCGGCGTGGCGATCCTCTACATCTCTCATCGGCTGTCGGACTTGCAACGCGTGGCGGACCGCGCGCTGGTGCTGCGTGATGGGCGCCTGGTAGGCGAATTCGAGTCGCCGCTGGACCTCGCCGCGGCAGTCGAATCCATGCTCGGCGCCGCGCTGGGCGAGGTCCAGTTGCAGCCTTTGCAGCGCGGCGCGAAGGTGCTGTCCCTGCGCGACTGGCAGCTTGATGCGCACAGCGCGGTATTCGACCTGGACCTGCACGAAGGCGAGGTGGTCGCCCTGACCGGCCTGCTCGGCGCGGGCAAGAGCGAGATCGCCGAAGTGCTGTTCGGCCTGCGTCGGCAGCACGCTGGATCGATCCGGATCGATGGCCGTGACTGGCAACCGCGTTCGCCACGGGAAGCCATCGCCGCCGGGGTGTTCTTCGCCGCCGAGGACCGCGCGCGCAACTCGCGGGTGCCGGGTTTCTCGGTGCGCGCCAGCATGACATTGCCGTTCCTGCGCCGCTTCTCGCGCTGCGCTTTCATCGACCGCAACGCCGAGCGCGCCGAGGTTGCCGGGCAGATAGAAGCGCTCGGCATCAAGGGGCCGGGCCCGGAACATCCCCTGGAGCTGCTTTCCGGCGGCAACCAGCAGAAGGTCATTCTTGCCCGTTGGCTGCTGGGGCAGGGTCGGGTGCTGATCCTCGACGAACCCTTCCAGGGCGTCGACGTGCGCGCTCGCCGCGACATTGGCCAACGTATCCGCGCCAGTGCCGCCGGCCGCGCCACGCTGGTGATCTGCAGCGACCCGGACGAAGCCCTGGAAATTGCCGACCGCATCCTTGTCGTGCGCGATGGCGCGGTGGTCGCCGAACTGCCCCGGCAGGACCTGCAACGCAGCGAGATCGTCGCCCACCTGGCGCCAGCCCAATTTCACCCTTCACGCCAAGGAGCCGCGCGTGTCTAGAACTGCAGTGAGCAGCCCGGCGACGTCCTCCGTCGCACGCCTGCTCGACTTCCTCATCCACTACGCGCTGCTCCTGTTGCTGGCTGCGCTGGTGCTGGTATTCGCGCTGCTGGAGCCGGCGTTCCTGCGGGTCGGCAATCTGTTCCTGGTGTTGCAGTCGGTGTCCATCGTCGCGCTGCTCGCCCTGGGCGTGACCCTGAGCATGGCCGTGGGCGGGTTGGACCTGTCCATCGGTGCCGTCGCCGCACTGAGCCTGATGACTGCCAGCTACGTGATGGTGGTGCTGGACTGGGGGCCGCTGGCGGCAATCCTCATCAGCCTCGGCCTCGGCACCCTGGTCGGGTTGCTCAACGGCTGGCTGATCGTGCGCATGCGCGTGCCGGACATCCTCGCCACCCTGGGCAGCATGTTCCTGGTGGTCGGTGTGCAACTGATCCCCACCGGCGGCCGCTCCATCGCCGTCGGCATGACCCTGCCCAACGGCGACGAAGCGCCGGGCGCCTTCGCCAGCTGGTTCCTTGCACTCGGCCGCGCGCAGTTGTGGGACCGCGTGCCGGTGCCCGTGGTGGTGATGCTCGGCTGTGCGCTGCTGGTCTGGCTGTTCCTCGAACGCACGCGGCCGGGCCGGCTGTTCTACGCGATCGGCGGCAACGAGCAGGCGGCGCGCCTCGCCGGTGCGCCGGTGGAGCGCTACAAGCTGCTCGCCTATGTGCTCTCGGCGCTGCTCGCGTCCCTGGGTGGGTTGCTCTTGGCAGCGCGACTCGGACGCGGCGACGTCAGCTCCGGCAACGGGCTGGTGCTCGATGCCCTGGGCGCCGCGTTGATCGGTTTCGCGGTGCTCGGCGCGCAGAAGCCCAATGCCTTCGGGACACTGGTGGGCGCGGTACTGGTGGCGACCCTGCTCAACGGCCTGACCATGCTCAACGCGCCTTACTACGCCCAGGACTTCGTCAAGGGTGCGGTCCTCGTTTCGGCCTTGATGTTCACCTTCGGTCTGGCCCGGCGCGGGCGCTGATCACTTACCTTTTCGGAGATTCAACGGATGAAGTTCACCCCCGCCAAATCCCTGCGCGCGCTGTTCGCCGCCGGGCTGTTGTTGTCCGGCGCAGCGACCGCCGAAGCGGCTGGCCTGCCCGGCGCGCCGGCACCTTTCGACAAGGGCGGTGTGCAGATCGCGCTGGTCGGTTACCTGTTCTCCGGTGATTTCCCGGAAGCCTACCTGCGCGGCGTGGAAAAGCAGGCCAACGCGCTGGACGTGAAGTTGCGCGTGTTCGATGCCCGCCAGCAGGCGGCCACCCAGCGCGAGATGCTGGAGCAGGCCATCGACCTGGGCGTGGACGGCATCATCGTCCAGCTCGGCCTCGCCGAGACGCTCAAGGATTCCATCGACAAGGCGCTGGCCAAGGGCATCAAGGTGGTCACCTTCGACGTCGACGTGAACGACCCGCGCATCACCCGCGTCGAGCAGGACCACCGCGAGCTGGCACGCCTGGCGCTCAAACAGGTGCTGCAGGACAACGGCAAGGCCTTCGAGGCCGGCTACGTGTACATCGACGGCTTCACCCCCATGGAGCGCCGCGACGAAATCTGGCGCCAGGTGAAGGCTGAGAACCCCGGCATCGTCGAGAAGGCGCGCTTCGGTACGCTGAATGCGCCGATTGCCAACTCGGTGGCCGACCAGGCCAGCGCAGTGCTGCGCGCCAACCCTGGCATCAGCGTGTTCTTCGCACCCTTCGACGAGTTCGCCAAGGGTGTGAAGATCGCCGTGGACGAAGCCGGCCTGGGCAAGCAGGTGAAGATCTACAGCGCCGATATTTCCACCGCCGACATCCAGATCATGAAGGAAGAGGGGAGTGCCTGGAGCGCCACTGCCGCGGTCAACCCGGAAGTGGCCGGGGCCATCAGTGTGCGCAGCCTGGCCCTGCGCATCGCCGGGGAAAATCCGGGCGAGCAGGTGCTGGTGCCGCCGACCCTGATCACCCGCCAGCAACTGCTCGACCTGGACGTGAAGAACGTCCGCGACCTGGCACGCAAGGTACCGGCCTTCGGCGAGGCGCAGAAGGTCGCGCAGGCGCCGTGGATTCCGTTGGCAAACTGAGGGCATCGGGGATGCACGACAAGGCCAGGCGCCTGCAGAAGGCACGCTCGCCGGCGGGCGACCCGCGTTACGGCGAACGCCTGCCGCCGGGGCAGGTGCTGACCGAGCGCTTCCCGATTCTCCATGAAGGCGAGGTGCCGGAGTACGAGCGTGAAACCTGGCGCCTGCGGCTCACCGGTGCGTTGTCAGGGAAAAATCCTGGGCCGCAATCGCTGGAGCTGAGCCTCGACGACCTGCTGGCGCTGCCGCAGCGCGAGCTGGTCTGCGATATCCATTGCGTCACGCGCTGGTCGAAGTTCGACACCTCATGGCGAGGCGTGCATCTCGCCGATCTGCTCGATCATTACGGCGTGCGGCCGGCCGGGCAATTCGTCATGGCCCATGCCGACCACGACTACGAGACCAACCTGCCGCTGGCAGAACTGCTGCGTCGGGACAGCCTGCTCGCCACGCACTACGCCGGCGAACCCTTGACCCCGGTGCATGGCTGGCCGCTGCGGCTGGTGATCGCCGGGCGCTATTTCTGGAAGAGCGCGAAGTGGTTGCGCGAGCTGGAATTCAGCGATACCGACCGGCCCGGATTCTGGGAGCGCAACGGCTTCCACAACGAGGCTGACCCGTTCCGCGAGGAGCGATTCTCCGGCGCGGCGCTGGATATTCCCGAGGACGAATGGACGCGAAAAGCCTTCGACTGAAGGCATGCACTGTTGCCCTGGCAACACCGGCCGATGTTGCTTGGTGAACACGGGAACTGGTTATAACCAAAGCATTTTTTATTCGTTTAAAAGCATTCTGCCACTAGCTAGGATGACGCCTTCCCCATCGGGTCAGGGATGACCCGCGATACCGAGAGCCGCGCCTTTTCGCTCATCACGAAGAGAGACCGGCCGTGACACCTGGAGCGCTTTCCCGAGCACTGTTTTTCCACCTGAGGGGAACAGTCGCTCGCGGTTTCCGGACTTCCGACACCAACCGCTCGAGCCAATCAGAAAAACACACCAGCGGAGTTCCGGACTCGCCGCCAACGGCGAGTGGCGCTCTTTAAGCGAGACAGGAGTATTTCGCGTGTTATCCCGTTCCCTTATTGCCGTTGCGGTGGCCTCGGTCATCGCCCAGGCCTCCGCGCATGCCGACGAAAGTTCGTCGACCCCCGAGGCCACCACCAAACTTGCGACCGTGCTGGTCACCGGCGCCCGCGGAAACAACCGCACCCTGCTGGATTCCCCCGTACCGGTGGACGTGCTCACGGCGCAGGACCTGCAATCGACCGGCGCCGTCGGCGGCGAACTGGGCCAGGCCCTGGCGACGCTGCTGCCGTCCTTCAACTTCCCGCGCCAGTCCAACTCCGGTGGCGCCGACCACGTGCGCGCCGCCCAGTTGCGCGGCATGAGCCCGGACCAGGTGCTGGTGCTGATCAACGGCAAGCGCCAGCACACCTCGGCGCTGGTCAACGACTCCTCGAAGATCGGCCGAGGCACCGCGCCGGTAGACTTCAACTCGATCCCCATCAGCGCCATCAAACGCATCGAAGTACTGCGCGACGGCGCCGGGGCGCAGTACGGCTCCGACGCCATCGCCGGGGTGATCAACATCATCCTCGACGATGCCCCCGAAGGCGGCGAGGTAACCACCAGCTACGGCGCCTACCACACCCACCAGGACGCCATCGGCAAGACCACCACCGACGGGCAGAACTCCTATACCGCGGCCAAGGCCGGCACGCGCCTGGGCGAAGACGGCTTCATCCGTGGCGGCGCCGAGTTCATCAACCGCGAGCCGACCAACCGCGCCGGCTACGACGGCTTCGCCGACACCCCCGGCCAGCGCAACTACGTGATGGGTGATGGCCTGGCGCGTGACGTCAACGCCTGGTTCAACGGCGACCTCGCCCTGGGCAGCGGCAAGCTCTATTCCTTCGGCCTTTACAACGAGCGCCACACCACCGGCGCGGAGTTCTACCGCTACCCGGACGAGCACCCGGAGATCTACCCCAACGGCTACCTGCCGCAGTCCCTGGGCGACAACACCGACCTGTCCGCGACAGTCGGCTACAAGGGCCTGCTCGCCGATACCTGGGACTACGACGCCAGCGTCACCCACGGCCGCAACCGCTTCGAATCCTCGACCCGGCGCACGCTCAACGCATCGCTCGGCGAGGATACGCCGACCCGCTTCGACACCGGCGACTACGAACTGCGCCAGAGCGTCGCCAACCTCGACCTCAGCCGCGAGCTAAGCCTTGCCGGGCGGCCGTTCGTGCTCGCGCTCGGTGGCGAGTACCGTTACGAAAACTACATCACCACCGCCAGCGACGCGGCCTCGTACTACGGCGTCGGGGCGGATGGCGCAGCGGGCCTGCGTCCCAGCGAAGAGTCGGACATCGACCGCAACGTCTTCGGCACCTACATCGACCTGTCGGGCGACCTCACCGACCAGTTCTTCGTCGATGCCGCTGCGCGCTGGGAGCGCTACGACGACGCCGGCAGCAAGCTCACCGGCAAGCTCAGCGGGCGCTACCAGTTGACCCCGGTGCTGGCCCTGCGCGGCGCGGCGTCCACCAACTTCCGCGCGCCGTCGCTGGCCCAGGTCGGCTTCCAGAACACCACCAGCAACTTCGGCGACGGCGGCACGCTGACCGACATCCGCGTGCTCTCGGTGAACGACCCGATCGCCCGCGCGCTGGGCGCCGAGAAGCTCGACCCGGAGACCTCGAAGAACTTCAGCCTGGGCCTGACCGCGCAGCTCAACGAGCGCTTCGACCTGTCCTTCGACGTGTTCCGCATCGACGTCGACGACCGCATCACCCTGTCCCAGCGCATCGGCAGCGATGCCATGGAGCAGTTCATCCAGGACAACTTCGGCGTGGCCGGCGTGCATGACGTGAACTTCTTCACCAACGCCGCCGACACCCGTACCGATGGCGCCGAGCTGGTACTCAACTACCACCAGCCCTTCGTCGGCGGCCAGCTGGGCGTGACCACCGCATACACCTACAACCACACCAAGGTGCGCAGCACCAAGGCCACTCCGCAGCAGCTCTCCAACCTGGGTATCGGCGAGGACGCACTGGTGGGCGTGGAGGAACGCAACACCCTGACCGACGCCGCGCCCCGGGATCGCTTCATCCTCACCACCACCTGGAGCGATGCGCAGTGGAACCTGCTCGGCCGCCTGACGCGGCAGGGCGAGACCACTCGCGTGTTCGACTTCGGCGATGGTTACCACCCGGAGCAGACCTACGGCGCGGTGTGGCAGCTGGATGCCGAGGTGGCCTACAAGTTCACCCCGCAGTTCAGCCTGGCGGTGGGCGGCAACAACCTCACCGACAACTACCCGGAGCGCTCCAGCTCGGAGATCAACTATGGCGGCAACCTGCCGTACGACGTGCTCTCGCCGATCGGCTCCAACGGCGCGTACTACTACGCCCGCGCGAGCTATTCGTTCTGATCTGCGCTGTTGAAAATCCAGGGGCCGCAACGCGGCCCTTACTACTTCCGGAGCCGATTCATGGCTGACAACTTCGCCGCTGACAAGCCAGCCGGCCCGCGCCGGCACCTGGGCGCCGCCCACGCGCTGCTGCTGACGCTGGGCATGGTGATCACCAGCGACATCCTCAAGACCGCGCCCACCGTGGCGCTCAACGTCAGCCAGGAGCACTTCTACCTGGTGTGGATTCTCGGCGGCCTGCTGTCGATGGTCGGCGCCCTGTGCTACGTGGAGATGGCCTCGGCCTTCGCCCATCCCGGTGGCGACTACCACTTCCTTGAACGCGCCTACGGCCAGCGGGTGGGCTTCCTGTTCGCCTGGTCGCGCTTCGCCATCCTGCATACCGGCTGGATCGCGCTGATGGCGTTCCTCTTCGCCGATCACTTCAGCGCCTTGCTCGGCCTCGGGCAACTGGGCAACGTGCTGTTGGCCGGTGGATTGGTCGCCGCGCTGGTGGCGTTGAACCTCATCGGCTGGCGGGTGAGCTTCGGCACCCAGGCCGGCCTGGTGGTGCTAGTCGCTGCCGGCTTCCTGGGGATCGTCGGCGCCGGCCTGTGGCTGCAGTGGCGCGGCTTCGTTCCATCACCCGTGGCGCCAGTGGAGCCGGAGCAGGTCGGTGTCGCCGGGTTCTCCGCCGCGCTGATCTACGTCTTCCTCGCCTTCGGTGGCTGGAGCGATGCGGCCACGCTGTCGGCAGAACTGCGCGACAACCGCCGCGGCATCTTCACTGCCATGCTCGGCGCGCTGGCGGCCCTGCTGCTGATCTATCTGGCGCTGAACTGGGCGTTCATTCGCGGCCTGGGTTTCGATGGCCTCGCCGCCAGCGGTGCGCCGGCGCTGGAGCTGCTCGGGCTGGCCTTCGGCGCGCCGGGTATCGGCCTGATCATGGCAGTGGTGGTGGTGTCCGCCGTCGCCAGCATCAACTCCACGCTGATCGTCGGCAGCCGCACCACCTACGCCGCCGCCAGCGATGTGCCGGCGCTGCGCGTGCTCGGCCGCTGGGACGTGCGCCACGGCGTACCGCGCGCCGCACTGCTGGCCGAGGGGCTGGTGGCGCTGCTGCTGATCGCGGTCGGCGGCTGGAGCGGCCACGGCTTCAACACCATGGTGGAGTACATGACACCGGTGTACTGGCTGTTCCTCAGTCTGAGCAGCGTGGCGCTGATCGTCCTGCGCCGCCGTCACCCGGAAGTGCCCCGGCCGATCCGAGTGCCGCTCTACCCGTGGCTGCCGCTGGGCTTCCTCGCGGTGTGCCTGTACATGCTGTATTCCAGCGTCGCCTTTGTCGGCTGGGGCGCGCTGCTCGGCGTGGGTGTACTGGCGCTGGGCGCGGTGCTGCAACTGCTGCTGCGTTCGCGCACGGCGTCGTCTGCCAACTGGCAGGAGGAGGGCGCCTGATGCGCAGGAAACGTTTGTGGCGCAATGGCGCCATCGTCGTGCTGCTGGCGGCGTTGATCGGTCTGTGGCTGAACGAGCCGGCAGCCAATAGCGCCAGCGGTGGCGAAGCCAGCGGCCGGCGCATGCTGCGCACCGAGCTGTACCTGGAGGCGGTGGAACTGTCGCAGTGGGAGGATTTCCTCGCCCGCGAGGTGACGCCGCGTTTCCCCGATGGCCTCAGCTGGCTCGACCTGCACGGCCAGTGGCGCGGCCCCAGCGGCGGGCCGGAGAAGCTGCCGTCGCGGATGCTGATCCTCATCCACGCCGACAACCCCTACACCCGCCAGGCCCTGGCGCAGATCGGTGCCGACTTCAAGCGGCGCTTCGGCACCGCGGTGCTGCAGGTCAGCAGCCCGGTGCGCGCCCGCGACCCGGACTGGACGCCGCAACGCCTGGACAACCCTCAGCTGTCGCGCTGAAGCCCGGCCTCGATCACGTCGAGCATGTAGCGCGGCAGGGCGAATGCCGCCTGGTGTACCTCGGGGGTGTAGTAGCGGGTCACCAGGCCGCTTTTCGCAAAGCGCTGGCGCAGGGTTTCCAGGTCGGTGCGGCGGACCTTCTCGCTGTTCGACGCCCAGCCGAAGGCCATGCTGCCGCCGATGTAGGTCGGCACCGCGGCATGGAAGAAACCCCAGTCGGCGAAGTTGTCCGCCAGCCGCCGCGCCGTGCCGCCCAGCTCTTCGGGCTGGAGGAAGGGCACGCCATTCTGCGTGGCAAGGATGCCGCTGGCGCCGAGGCGTTGCTGGCAGTTGCGGTAGAACGCCGAAGTGAACAGGCTCGCCGCGGGGCCGCCCGGATCAGTCGAATCGCAGAGGATCAGGTCGAAACTCTCCCGGCTCTGCGCGAGGTATTCCAGGCCGTCGGCGTAGATCAATCGCAGGCGCGGGTCGTCCAGCGCACCGGCCGAATGATTCGGCAGCAGCTCGCGGCACAGTTCGACCACCTGCGGGTCGATCTCCACCGCGACGATTTCCTCGATGCCGGCATGCCGCACGATCTCCCGCAGGATCCCGCCATCGCCCACGCCGATCACCAGCACGCGGCGCACTGCGCCATGGGCGAGGATCGGCACATGGGCGAGCATCTCGTGGTAGACGAACTCGTCGGCCTCTGTGGTCTGCACCACGCCATCCAGCGTCAGCACGCGGCCGAAGAGTCGATTGCGGAATACCTGCACGGCCTGTTGGCCAGTGTTGCCCTGGTAGATCGGCTCATCGACGCTCAGCGCCTGCGCGTAACCCTCGTACAGCGTTTCGCGGAATTCGCTCATCAGAAGGACACCTGAGCCGGTTGCGACAGGCGCAGCACGGAAAGGTCGCCGGTGATGCGCTTCCACGCCAGGCGGATCGCCTCGATGTCCTGGCCGCGCGCCGCGCTGTCTTCATGCAGGATCACGATCACCTTGGTGCTCAAGCGCTCCGGCGCCGGCGCGCCATGGTCACGCCACTGGCCGTAGGCGTCATAGGCGGTGAAGCCGTCCGGGAAGCGCGGCGTCACCTCCTGGTCGAGGAACTGCCGCCAGCGCTGCTCGCTGATCTTCTCCTTGCCGTCCTCCTGGCCCAGCGCGAAATACAACTCGGTGCGCAGCCACTGCGCCTGCGCCGGCCGCGTGGGGTCGCCCTGCAGTGTGGAGGTGGAAGGGTTGGTGGTATGGACGGAAGGAGCGGGCGCGGTGGCGCAGCCGAACAGCGCCAGGGCGAGGCTGGCGGCGAGCAGGTGGCGGAGCATGGGACTTCCTTGCGATGGGATGACAGTTGGATCAAACCGCCACTATAGAAGCTCGTCTGTTATTTCCTTAAATATTAAAAACGCATTCTCATATGCCGGAATTTGAGACTCATGAGTTGCCATGGAAGCGCTCTAGGACGCGGATAGCCGTCCGAAGCGAAGTTTTTGCGAGCTGGTTAGATTCAATATTCACTACGGTTCTTTGCTAAGCACTGGAGGGGATATCCATGTTGCTAAAATGCGCGTCGAGGATTCTTTTAAAGTCGTTAAAACGTCGAAATTGAAACCATGACGAACACCGCCGCCATCATCGAACCAGAACCGCGAGAAAGCACGCCAGAAACCTCCGTTTCCCCGCCATCTTGTCCCGTCGCCGCGCCTTTCTAGAATCGGCCCCATTCGCAGCACTTCATTCCAATCGATTCAGGGAGCTCCACCATGATGAACGCCATGCAGATGCCGATGAACACCAACGCCATGATGCCGATGATGGGCATGCCGATGATGATGGCGACCATGGAATGCGAGATGCTCGATGACGGCATGATGTGCAAGATGAAGCCGGCCATGGGCATGGAAATGGCCATGTTCCGCAACAGCGCCGAGATGATGGCGATGATGATGAACTGCGGCATGCCGATGATGATGCACTGCGGCAACCTGATGATGATGGGCATGTCCCAGCCCGCCATGGCCATGATGCCGATGATGGGCATGATGAACGCCAACATGATGCCGATGATGATGGGCATGAACATGGGCATGCCGGCCATGAAGTGCATGATGGAGTGCTCCATGCAGGGCGACATGATGATGTGCAAGATGATGCCGATGCAGGGCATGAACATGGAGATGTTCAAGAACTGCTGCATGCTGATGAACAAGATGATGGAGTGCGGCATGCCGATGATGATGAGCTGCAACGGCATGCCGATGATGTGCTGCACCTGCTGATCGCGGGGCGCGGAAAAGAGAAAGGCCCGGCGGGGGGATACCCGCCGGGCCTTTCTCTTTTTCGGGTTTTGCGACAGTGCAGCCGCTAAGTGGAAATGCTGGCCAAGTGGGTCAGGCAAAGCCTCACACCATGCCCTTGTCCAGCTCGAACAGGTTGCCGGTATCACGCAGCATCGCGGTGGTGCGGTCCAGCCGCGCGAGGTAGTCCTCCTGGGCAAACTGCTGCTTGAGCGCGCTGGCCACCGCGCCGATGTGCGTGGTGGGCTTGAGCAGGTCCGCCGCGCCTGGCACGAAGGGCAGCACCGCGCCGGTGGCCACGTCGATCACCTGGTAGGCTACCCCGGCCAGCAATACCCCTCCCGCCGCGCCCAACAAGCCGCCTGCTGCGCCCTTGAGCACATTGCCGCGCATCAGCCGAATGCCATAGACCATGACACCGGCAATCATCACCACGCCCAGAATCCGCCCGGCGATCATCACCGGCGTCAGGGCGGCGCTGTTGTCGTTGCCGAAATAGATCATCCGGTAGAAAAAGTAGCCGGCCCACATCTCGCGGGTCTTCAACTTGTCGTGCATGAACCAGGCGCGCGAGTCGTGAATCTGGTCGTCGAACAAGGCCACCAGCAGCGCCATGCTCGGGTCTGCGCTGGGAGTGCCCCGGTTATCGCGGAACAACAACTGGCTGCGCGCCTTGCCCACGCTCGTGAGCGTCTCGCGGGCCTTGCGCTCATCGTCTTCGTTGAGCAGGTAGGCGGTATCGCGCAGCAGCACGTCGAAGAGCGTGCCCGCGTCGCTGGTCTGCTCGCGCTTGCGGTCATAGTAGTCCGCCTTGAACTCTGCCGCGGCCTGGCTGACCTGGGTCTGGTCGAGCTTGGGCTCGTAGATCGGTGGTCCAGGATGGTTCACCGCCTCTTCGGGCTTCCTAGCACGCTCGTTGGCGGCATCCTGTTTTTTCTTCTCGTAAGCCTTCTTGTCCTGGCCGGCCTGGTAGCCGGTGTCCTCCTGAGCCGCTTTAAAGAAGGGCTGGTCCTTGTAGCTGTCCTTGTCGCCATCCTTGTCATTGGCAAAGCGACCAATACGCCAGCCGGTGATCCAGCCCAACTGGTCGGCCAGGGTGTCTTCGACGGTCAGGCTGTAGAGCGCCGGCGCGTATTCCCCGGCGGGTGTCGCCGGCGCCTCGGTTGCTACACCGAGCAGGGTCACGGCGCGCCAGGCGTTGAAGCGCTCGGCAACCAACGGCTTGATATCGAACTCTTCTTGAGTATCGAGATTCATCTTCCGCCACGGTTGTTGTGCCAATAGATAATCGGGCATCACCTTTCCCGGCACCTGCAGCGGCGCGCCGCAGGCAAAGGCTTCGGCATACAGGTCATGCAGCGCCACCTGGGAAATCAGCTCGTCGGTGCCGCCGCGCGCCTTGCCCTGGTCGTTCTGCGGGTAGCCGCCGCCCACATCGGAATGCACGCCGGGGTACACCACCTCGTAGGTGTTGGCCGGGTACTTACCGTCCTCATTGCGGATCGAATCCAGCGGGAAGCACGAACGCTGCTCGAAGGCCGCCACGAAGTGCCGGCACTGCTTGACGAACTGCGGGTATTTCTCCGCGCAGGGCAGTAACTGGCTATCGTCCGCCCAGTCCATATGCCCGGCGAAGAACGGCGCCGCATGGGCGATGCCCACCGATGCCACGGTATCCAGGATGCCCAGAAACTCCACGCTCACCGGCACGCCGGACAACTGCTGTGCGGGCTTGTCCGCCCCTTCGGGCGTCTCGAACAGCTCACTCAGCCAGTTGACGAAAGTACGCGCCTCCGCCGCCCCGCGGGAGAAGCCATACACATACAGCTTCACCCCCAGCACCCGGGGCTTGGACTTGTCCACGTTGGCGCGAACGTCGTTCAGCAACTCGCTCATTACCGAACATCGCTTGTCCCTGCCCAGGAAGGTGAGCCCCTTGGGCGTGCCCATGGATTTGACGAAGGCTTTCTTCTTCTGCTGGTCAAAGGTTTTATTCAAAACCGCTGACTGTAACGCTTCGGCAATGGAAGCCAGCCCCCAATTGATGCGGTCCTCGCCACCCAGGGCGTACTTCAACCCCTCCTCGCTGTAGTCGAATTCGCCAATTTCAGGGAAGGCCGTGCCCACGCCAGGCATGTAGAAGGAGAAATAATCTCTTTCTTCCGCCTTCTTCCCACGAAGAGACGCATGAAAGAGCTTGGCGATATTGCTGGGGTGCTTCTCCTTCGTGTCATTGTGCTCATTGTTGTTGGTGCCATCGAAGAACAGGCTGATATGCAAGCTCTGGCAACAGTCGAAGCTTTGCTTCTGCCCCTTGGCATTACGCCCCTGCCGAAATAGGGTTTCTTCGAGGTGCTGCCGGTCATGATTGTCCGAAACCACCAATTTTTCGGTAGGCAAACGCCCCGCCATGGGAAATACTGGCGGAACCCACACCTTGTCTTTCACTTTTTTTACTTCGGACATACGGCAGGCTCCTTCATTTGATCTGGCTCCTGTATTGGGTAATTAGGGCTCCACGTCACCCAGCAGGAAGTTGTCACCTTGACCTGATTGCAAACTAGGAAGTGCACCTTGAGGTCACAGGACTCTGTACCGGGCCATTCTGGAATATCAACGGTTTCGTTGTAGTGCCTATAGTTTTTTTTATGCTCAGCCATAAAAGCCCTAAACTCATCGGAACCAAGTGGCGGAGCATCTGCATATGGATCAGGATCAACCTCCCACTCGATATGTGCTTTCAATCCAGGCCGCCATTTGACCGGCATCACGATGCAACAAGAGCGCCCGCCCCCACCATCTGCCCCATAGCCATTCACCTTCAGCCAGTTGATGCCATGGGTGGTATGGTTGATGGCCTGTATATTTCCAGCGGCCGTTTCATTGTCATTATCGGCCGAAGAGCAGGCCGCCAGGGCTAGACTTGTCAAGCCCAACCACAAGCGCATCACTAGCGTTATTCTCATATCCTTCACCGCAAGCTCCTTGGTTTAACCGGGGATAGCAGACAGAAACCACCTTCACACCGAAGTGACTTTTCTCTGTTATCCGAAATCAGCCGTGGATCGGTAGGCAAACGCCCAGCCACGGGAAATACCGGCGGCACCCAGACCTTGTCCACTTACTTCTTTTCTTTTTTTACTTCGGACATACGGCTGGCTCCTTCATTTGATCTGGCTCCTGTATTGGGTAATTAGGGCTCCACGTCACCCAGCAGGAAGTTGTCACCTTGACCTGATTGCAAACCAGGAAGTGCACCTTGAGATCACAGGACTCTGTGCCTGGCCATTCAGGGATATCAACGGTTTCGCTGTAGCGCTTGTAATTAGCCCTATGTTTTTCCATCGCCGCTCGATAGCCTTCAGTATCTGTAGGCCACTTGGAATAACCATACGGTTCAGGATCAACCTCCCACTCGATATGCGCTTTCAAACCCGGCCGCCATTTGACCGGCATGACGATGCAACAAGAACGCCCGCCACCACCATCAGCCCCATAGCCATTGACTTTTAGCCAGTTGATGCCATGGGTGGTGTGGTTGATGGCCTGTATATTTCCAGCGGCCGTTTCATTCTTGCTATCCGCCGCAGAGCAGCCGATTAATGCAATGGTCAGTAGAAACCATAACCATGGTCTTAGCAGGTTCCTTTTGAAACCCTTCTTCATGGCAGATTCCTTAGTTTGTTAAATTGCCGAAAAGGAAGATGCTTTCTGTTTTTATTTGCCAGGTAAGCTGTTTCTGCCGAGATAGGCTTGTTTTCTTTTTTCGCTTTTATGGAGTAAGCAAACGCCAAGCCCATAAATAGATGATTGGCGTTAATAGGACCAAGGTCGGGGCGGGAGTCGTTGAGAACACGACGGGATTGGTTGGGCATTTGAGGGAGTCCGTTCCGCGTGAGCGCACATCCCAGCAGCATTTCCCCAGGCTTGTCATTCAGATCAGTCTGGATTAGTTGTCTGATCGGGCGTCAGAAAGACTTGCACGGATTGGTCAAGCAAAGAAAAAGGGGCGCCTGAGGCGCCCCTTTTTTGGTCTGCGTTGGCGTCAGTCCAACCGCTCCGCATAGGTCGTCACCAGATACGCCACTGCCTCGCTATCCGCCGGATTCCGGTAGCTGTGCGGCTGGTCGGCGTAGAACAGGATGGAGTCGCCGGTGCCGAGGAGGAAGCGTTCTTCGTTGACGCTGATTTCCAGCACGCCCTGGGCGACTACCAGGTTTTCCTGGGTGCCCGGCGCATGGCCGGTGGAGTGTTCGATGGCCAGGCCCTTGAGGCGCAGTTCGTAGAATTCCACCTGGCGCGAGACGTCGAAGGGGAACAGTGCGCGGCTGACGAAGGCGCCGTCGCCGCTGACCAGGCGTTTGCTGTCGCGCGCGGGCAGCACGGCCACGCCGTCGAAGGCGCGGTCGTCGAGGAAGGCGGCAACCGAGACTTTCAGGCCCTGGGCGATCTTGCACAGTACCTTGATCGACGGGACGCTGCGGCCGGACTCGATCTGCGCGAGCATGGTGCGGCTCACGCCGCAAAGGCGGGCCAGACCATCGAGGGAGAGGTTGCGCTTGGCGCGCAGGCGCAGCAGGTTGCTGGCGACCCGCTCGCCGATGGGGTCTTCGGTGGTGCCGGGCGTGGCGTCGAACTCCACGGCCGGCAGCTCCGTGGAAAGCGACAGGCCCACGATCAGGCCTCGCGGCGGCCGCTGTCGCGGCTCTGCTGGACGATCTGCAAGGCGTCGTAGCCGGCCCGTTGGGCATACAGCATCCACATCAGCTCGGCCTGGCGGCGTGCCTGACGGCGCGTGCGGTGGCGGGCGAGGTCGATGATGTTGTCGGTGCGGTCCATGGCGGCTCCAGAAGGCTTTGGGACAAGCCGTTAGTGGTGAGTTGGAGCTAGCCTAGCGTTGATCCTGTTAGAACCAGAAATACTGAATTAGCATTTGTTAATTACTTATTCGGCTATAAGCGGTCGTGACGGAAAATCCGCCTGGACCGCCACGGACACCGCATCCGGCCGCCAGAATTCCTGGTCGAATTCCACCAGCAGGCCGTCCTCGGCGTAGTTCAGGCGTTCCAGCACCAGGTTGCTGGCGCCGGAGGCCAGTTGCAGCAGTTCGGCGTGATCGTCGTTGACCGTGCCCAGGCGCAGGTTCAGCGTGCAGCGCGTCTGCACCTTGCCGAAGCGCTCGCGCAGCAAGGTGGTCAGCGAGCGGTCCAGGCGCGTGTCGAGCAGGTCGGGACACCAGCTGGCGAGCAGGGTGTTGATCTCCACCAGCACCGGGCGGCCGTCGATCAGCCGGCGGCGGTGCAGGCGGAAGACGGGCTCGTCCGGCGAGGGGAGGTTCATCCGCGCGGCCAGCCAGGCGCCGGCGCGGCGGCGTTCGGCGCTCAGGCATTCGGTCATCGGCTCACGGCCTTGCAGGCGCACGTAGTCCATGAAGCTGACCAGCCGCGTCGGGTCGTAGTCGATGCGTGGCGGGCTGAGGTACCAGCCACGGCGGTTCTCGCGGTAGATCAGACCCTCGGTTTCCAGCTGTTGCAGGGCCTGGCGCAGGGTCACGCGGGTGCATTCGAAGCGCTCGGCGAGGTCGCGCTCGGGCGGCAGCTTCTGCCCGGCGAGGAAGCGCCCCTGGGCGATGTCCGCGGCCAACTGGTCGCGGATACGCGCGTAGTGCGGCGGGATGGCCTGGTAGAGCATGGCGGTCCTCAGGAGTTGCCGGCCAGTGCCGGAGCGCTGGGCGGTTCGTCATGCAGCTCGCGTTGCCAGGCCAGCAGGCCGTAGATCGCCAGCACCACGAAGCCGGCGTAGAGCCCGGCGGTGAGGTACAGCGCCTTGTACAGGAAGACCCCGGTGTAGAGCACGTCGAGGATGATCCACAGCCACCAGCTGGCGACGTATTTGCGCGCCGCCCAGAAGCTCGCCACCAGGCTGAAGGCGGTCAGCGCGGCGTCCATCCAGGGCAGGGCGGCGTCGGTGTGGGTGTGCATCGCCCAGCCCAGGGCGAAGGCGCCCACGGCACCGGCCAGGCAGCTGGTGATAGCGGTGGAGGGGGGCAGGCGTTCGACGCGCACCTTGCCGTGGTCGCTGCCACCCTTGCTCCACTGCCACCAGCCGTAGAACTGCAGGACCACGAAGACCAGTTGCAGGAGCATGTCGGAGTAGAGCTTCACGCTGAAGAAGATCCAGGCGTAGAGCAGCACCGCCACCACGTTCACCGGCCAGCACCAGCGGATGCGCCTTGCGGTGAGCCAGACCCCGAGCACGTTGACGATCACCGCGACGATTTCCAGAGTAGACATTCGCGCTTACCTCAGAAGTTGACGCTCGCCGTCAGGCGAGCCGTGCGCGGCGCACCCTGGAACAGGTAGCCGTCGCCGAAATATTCACCGACATCGCGCCAGTAGCGCTTGTCGAACAGGTTGTCGACGCTCAGCCGCAGCACGGTCGGGTAGTCGCCGATGCGGGTGCTGAAGCGTGCGCCGGCGTCATACACGGTGTAGCCGCCGACTTCTACTGCGCCATCGCGGTCAGCATATTTGGCGCCGCTGTAGCGCGCCGCGCCCAGCAGCGAAAGCCCCGGCACTTCGGCCAGCGCGTAGTCCGCCTGCAGGCTCGCGCGCAGGCGCGGGACATTGATCGCCTGGTGGCCTTCGTAATCGTCCGTGCCGCTGTTCACCACCCGCGAACGGATCGCCGCGAGGCTGCCGCTCAATTGCAGCGCGGAGGTTACCCGGCCACTGGCGGACAACTCCAGCCCGCTGTTCTTCTGCTGGCCTTGCTGCACGTAGGTGAAGCTGCCGTCGCCGTTGGGCCGGGCGAACTGGTAGGCCTGGTGGATCTGGAACAGCGCGGCGCTCCAGTCGAAGCCGGCCAGCTCCTGCTTGATGCCCAATTCCACCTGGCGCGAGGAGGTGGGCGCCAGGGTGTCGCCGGCGTTGCTGGCAAACCAGGGTGCCTCGCCGCCCAGGGACAGGCCCTTGCTGTAGCTGCCGTAGATGGAGATGTCCGCACGCGGCTTGAAGATCACCGCGCCGTTGGGCAGGAACTCCGCGCGGCGGGTATGCCGGGTGGTGTCGCCCTCGCTGTCGAAGGTGCGCTCGTCCAGGCGCACTTGGCGCCCGCCCAGCACGACCTGCCATTGGTCATTGAAGGAGAGGCGGTCGCTGGCGAACAGGCCGTACTGGCGGCTGTCGAGGTGGCGGTAGCTGTGGCCGGGCTCGCCGTCGAAAGGCTCCACGGCGCCGATGCCGGTATAGATGTTGCCGGTGCCGACCCACTCGTTGAGCTCCGGGCGGCTGTCCAGCACACGGCGGAAGGCCGAGGTGCCGACAGTCAGCTCGTGGCGCAGCCAGCCGGTGGCAAACTGGCCGTGCAGGGCGGCTTCCAGTTCGTCGTTGCGGCGGGTGTCGTCGGGGCTGCGGAAGTCGTAGAGGTCGTAGTCGCCTTCGGGGCTGAAGTAGTTCGGCACGGCGGAATCGGCGCAGCTGGCCGCGCCGTAGCAGCCCCAGGGGAAGGCGCTGTAGTCGTCGATCACCACCTTGCTGCGCGAGGCGCTGAGGGTGCCGGTCCAGGCGTCGTCGAAGCGGTACTCGAAGCGCGTATTGAGGTTCAGCGATTCGATGCGCACCGGGTCGGCCCAGCTCTGGTAGCCGATGCGGTCGTGCGGGTCGATGTCGTGGGGCAGCTGCGCACCGCCGAGCAACTGGTAGCCGGGTGCCGAGGGCTGGCGACGGTTCTGGTATTCGGCGTCGAATTGCCAGAGGGCGTTGGGCGAGAGGTTCCAGTCCAGTGCCAGGGAGGCGAAGTCGCGCTGGCCGTCGGTGTGATCGATATAGGAGCGCAGGTCGTCGTGGGCGAGGTTGACCCGCACGCCGACGGTCTGCTCGCTATCCAGCCAGGCGCCGACGTCGGTGGCGACGTAGCGGCCACCCTCATCGTCGGTGCCCAGCGTCACCGAGCGCACGTCCTGCGGGCGCTTGGTGACGTAGTTGATCACCCCGCCGGGCTCGGACACGCCGCTCTGAAGGCCGGACAAGCCCTTGAGCACTTCGACCTGCTCCTTGTTCTCCAGCGCCACGTTCTGCTCGCCGGTGATGGTGCGGCCGTTGATCTTGTAGCTGCTGGCGGCGTTGAGCGAGTAGCCGCGGATCTCGAAGTTCTCGTAGTAGCCCACCGGTGCGTAGGCCTCGCCGGTGGAGGCGTCGTTCTTCAGCACATCGCTGAGCAGGCGTGCCTGCTGGTCCTTGAGCAGCGCCTGGTTGAACACCGAGATGGAGGCGGGCGTATCGAGCAACGGTGCCTCGCCGAAGCCGCCGACCGACGCGCGGCCGCTGGCGTAGCTCTCGGTGTCGTGGCCGATCACCGTCACGGTGTCCAGGGTCGTGGCGTCTTCGGCGTGGCCGGGGCCGCTGGCCAGCAGCACGGCCAGGGTCAGCAGGCTGAGGGGAAATCGCGTGCGCGCTGGGCGCGGCAGGTACTGCATGGAACGCTCCTGAAAATCGCCGGGGCGTGCGCCGGGAATGCACGGGGCCGAGCCCCTCCCGTGCGAAACGGATGGCCTTGGATATGAAACGTGAGTGCCCGCGAACGGGCGGTCAGGCCGGAGCTGCTCCGGTGGTCAATGGCAGCGAGGGCTCTGCGGCCCACTCCTGCAGCGAGCCGTCGTAGATCGCGACCCGTGTTTCCCCGGCGAGCGTCAGCGCCAGGGCGAGGGCGGCGGCGGAGATGCCCCCGCCGCAGTACAGCAGCAAGGGTGGTTCGACCTGGTGCAGCCCGGCGAGCGCTTCCCTCAGCGCCGCGCCGCGCCGGTAGCGGCCGTCGTCGTCGAACAGGCTGCGCGCGGGCAGGTTGCTGCTGCCGGGGATGTGCCCACGGCGCGCGTAACGGGTGACGGCGCTGCCGTCGAAGAGGGCGGCGGACAGGGCGCAGACCAGTGTGCCAGGAGACTCTCCCGCGACGACTTTCTCGACGTCGTGGCGGTCGATCCAGAAGCCGTCCCGGTACTGCGCCGGGGCCGACAGCGTCCCGTTTCCCGTCTGGGAAGATTCGCCTTGCTCCAGCGAATATCCGGCGGCGATCCAGGCGCGTAGTCCCCCATCCAGCACGGCTGCATCAATGCCCAGGCTGCGCAACATCCACCACAGGCGCGCAGCCCAGAAACCGTCGCTGCGGTCATAGATCACCACCAGCGAGTCGTCGCCGACCCCGAGTGCCTGCAGGGCGTCCTGCGCCACTTGTGGATCGGGCAGGGCGAAGCTGCAGGAGGCTTGCGGATCGGCCAGCTCGTCCAGCAGGTCGGCATGGCGTGCGCCGCGGATGTGCCCGGCGAGCCAGCCGTCGTGGCCGCTCTTTACGCGGTAGTCGCCATCGAATTCGGGGGCCGCCAGTTCCACGCTGGCGTCCAGCAGGCACAGGCGAGGGTTGTCCAGCGCGGCGGCCAGCCAGTGCGCGGTGACCAGCGGTTCGCTCATCTCATTTCACCTTCGCGGCCAGTTGGCGGATATGGTTCTGCAAGCGCTGGCCTTCGGCGTCGAGGAACCAGCGGGTATGGCCGATCAGGTAGTTGTCGTAGGCCAGCGAAGCGCTCTCGGCCGAGCCGAGGATGCCGTGGAAGTAGATGACCTCGGACAGCGCGAAATCCGCGTGCACCAGCGGCAGCAGCGCGGCAAGGGCGAGCAGGTCATCGCGACCGAGCGGGCGCACGCTGGCGTAGCCCTGCAGCAGGGCGTCCAGTGCATCGAGGTCGGCGACGGCGGCGCGGCCCTGGTCCAGCTCCAGCCAGGGCACCAGATTGCGCTCGATGGCGGTGGCCAGGTCGAACAGCGCGAAGCTGCGGTCGCTCAGGCCGAAATCCAGCACCGAGACCACCTGCGCCTGCGGGCTATCCTCGCTCCACAACAGGTTGGAGGCATGCCAGTCGTTATGCGTCCAGAGTGCCGGCTGGCGTTGCAGGTAGGGCAGTAGTTCCCGTTGCCGCGGAAGGTGCAGTTCGCTGAACGTTTCCCTCCAGGGGCGTGCTTGCAGGTACTCGGCGAGGGCGGGTGCCTGGGCGAAGGTCGCTTCGATGGCGGCCAACGGGTCCGGCGCGCCGAACAGGTTGAGGTTGCTGACCAGTACGCTGGCGCTGCGCGAAGGCGCATTGAAACCTTCCGCAGCGCGGTGCAGTTTCGCCAGTGCGGCGCCGGCCGCAAAGGCGTGGGCATTGTGCTGGAACGGCGTCCAGGACAATGCGTCGCGGTACAGGTCGAGGCCTTCCGCCTTCTGGTGGACTTCATAGGTCCAGCCGTCCCGTTCGATGGCGCTGCGGCCGTGGCTATCCCGCAATACCTGCGCGACCGGCGCGCCGTGGCGGGCCAGGTGATCGAGGAGCGCGTGCTCCTCCTCAAGCCAGTCAGCCGTGCGCACGCTCGGGTGATGGCGCTTGACGAACAGCGGGCCGTTGGCGGTTTCCACCAATGCGGCGGCGGAGAACGGCCGCGGGCTGTGCCAGGTCAGGCGGACTTCGCCACCGGCCTGCGGGAAGTCTTGCAGCAGGGCGGCGACCTCCGCTTCGGTCAGCGCCGGCCAGTCGGCTTCCACCGGTTCCAGGCCCATGCCGTGGCTCAGGCGTTTCGTCATGCTGGGGTCTCCACTTGCCAGGCATTGCTGGTGGCGCCGCGCCAGACTTCCGGGTCGCGCAGCACGCCGTATTCATGCAGCCACTGGGCGTAGGGCTGCAGCAGTTCTTCGCGCTGTTCGCCCCAGTGGCCCTGATGCAGCCAGCTGGGCGCGATGCGCCGCAGGGATTCTGCCAGCATTGCGTGGGGAAAGTAGGGAATGGTGCGTTCGTAGACTGGTAATGCGGCCTCTGGCTCCGCTGCTGCGGCGAGAAAACCGCGTGCGGTGACAGCGAGGAAACGCCGCGCGATGTCGGGGTTGGCATCGAGCCAGTCCTCGCGCGCGCCCAGCAGATAGCTGTGGTAGGGCGGGGCGCCGATCTCGTCCACCGGCAGCACCACGCGGCGCTCATCGGCGATGGGGCTTGGCAGCAGCGCTTCCCAGGCCCAGTAGCCGCCGAAGCTGGCATCGGCCAGGCCGGCGTCCAGATCTTCGGGGCGCAGCTCGCGAAAGCCGGCGTCCACCAGTTCCACCGCATCGGGGTCGCCGCCGTCCTGGCTCACCAGGTGGCGCACCATGGCCAGGCCGCGCGGCGTCGGGTTGAGCGCCAGGCGCTTGCCCTGCAGGTCACGGGGGCGACGGATGCCGCTGTCGGTGAGGGTCTGTATCGATTCCAGGCCGCGATGGTTGATCGCCGCCACGCCGATCAGTGGCTGGCCGAGTTCACGGCGCACCAGCAGGCGATTGCTGGGGAACACGCCGAACGCGGCGGCGCCGCGCATCAGGTGGTCGAGGGTGTCGCCGTGGTAGGGGTCGTGCACCACCAGTTCCACGTCCAGCCCCGCCTCGAGGTACCAGCCGCGTTCGCGGGCGAGGTAGAAGCCGGCCGAATTGGGCCAGGGGTGGAAGTATTCGAGCATGACCCTCAGGGCGAACATGAAGCCTTTCTCCAAAACGGCCAGCGGCCGATGACTGCGATGGGGCGTATTGCAAGGCAGAACAATTGGTATATACCAATATGAATTTCACAGGTTTTTATAACCTTAGCGAATAATAACTCCCTGGCAGCGGGCGGCGAGCAGATAGCTGTGCGCCAAGTGCCGTCGCGGCGATGGATCGCTCTGGCGCGGGCGTGCGCGAGTTATGACCTCATGCGATTAAGGTATTTCTAGCTGCAGGTGAGCATGGCTAGAGTGGCGGCCTCTTCCAACAGCACCGGCGTTCGCATGACCCACACCCGCCAGCAACTCACCCGGCAGATCATCGACGCCGGCCGCTTCCTCTACGGTCGTGGCTGG
>OGQD01000666.1_pt1 | contig 24871 bp, 35 predicted proteins | sample 1553091 | NCBI WGS metagenome assembly OGQD01 (sample SAMEA2580290, study PRJEB22360) | human gut metagenome | biome: human gut; feature: human-associated habitat; material: faeces | place: Denmark | collected 2008/2010
CGGCAAGAACGGTTTGCCATGAAAAGACAGTACCGGCTTTTACGGATGCAGGAACGGTAGTTGTTCCGGCAGCTGTTGTTGTTTGTTTCATCTGGGTGTTGCATTTAGATGAATTAAATAAAAAAGCAGTCCTATATAATCCAAAGTTGCAACACCCACATATACCAGAGATATATGAACGGATTATAATAGAACTGCCGATGCTTTCTATTTTCTCTTGACCTGCTCGCTTGCAGTGCCTATATGTAGATGTTGCACTGCAAAGATGAGCATTAATTTCTTTCTGTGCAACATTTGTTGTTGTTGTTTCAATAGGAATTACGTCTTGCCAGGGTTTAGGAAGACGATTCTTCAGGTTTAATACTACGGCAAGAACGGTTTGCCATGAAAAGATTCCCGTTTCGTGGGATAACGTTGCTTGTTGGGTACTGTTGTTCACCGGCAAACAAATGTTTGGTTGTTTGAGCATAACTAACATTGTTTTCGGGTGGCGGAATAAAAAACGGTTCCGCCTGTCCCTTTGCTCTACACCAACCAAGGCAGTTACGGCCATTAAGCCGTATCAAGGGGGTACGAAACCGTTATATCATAATATATATGCATGGGCATAAAAAATGCCGATACAAAAAAATGTTCGGCGGATTACCCGCCTTGGTTGTTATAGAGCACTGCAAATATGGGTATTATATTTTAATTGTGCAATAATTCCACAATAAAAACATGCATTTTTTAGCCAGACACATATATTTTCATATTCAAATCCTTATCTTTGGATCATACATTAACCCTATTAAAAAAAGAGATTATGATTCGAAAATTAATTATCCGATACAAGCAATGGCGCGAACGCCGCCTTCGTAAATGGTGCGTAAAGATGGCGGTGAAAGGATTGAAAGCAGAGAGTCCTAATACCGCCTGGTATTCCGCAAAATTGATATATGACTTTATCAATGGGACGATCGATTAACTGCAATTAAAAGTCAACGGCATCTCAAACGATAGTCTATTCTCGCTTTCGTCTTCTGACGATTGTACTTTATTGATTCCGCTTCCAATAATACCGGCCACTACTCCTATGGCGGATTTGGAATCGGAATTTTTTTTCAGGGATAATTTCAGATCGAAAGAAACGCTTAAAGTAACAGCTCCATGCGGTCCTGCCGACTCTCCGACCAACGGATATTTGCAAACCTTCACCTTCTTATTTTGAGCATCCATCTCTTGATTAAACTCCGACTGCGCTTCGACAATCTCAGTCAGAACTCCCTTTATAAATTCTTTCAGTTCCATATTTCCACGGTATTAAAAAAATAAGCCTGCATTTAGAGGAGGGCATTCCTTTACCGTGCAGGCTATTTCATCCTTTGCAGGATGTGATATTCTTATGTGTAGAAACCGACCGCATGCCCTCGGCTGTTTCGTTTGTATTCCGGGGGCAAAGATAAATCTTCTTTTTTAATTATTTCCAAGTTGCTTTCTATATTTAGAAAACAGCGTCTTCCTTATCAATGCCTGGTCGGCGGGGTCGTTGTGCAGGGTGAACATTTCCAGCCCGTGGCTGCACAAGCCTTGCATGAACAGTCCGGAGAGGGTGATGGAGCGATGGGCGTTGTGTGCTTGCACGATGAAAGCGTTCATGGCGCACTGGACGACACGGAGATTTCCCTTCATGTCGGTATCCGTGCCGGACGCGTTGATCGTGCAGAATACCATAGCCATGTCGAAAAGTCCTTGTTCCATCAGTGCCCGTATATGTTCGACCGTTTTCTTTTCCAGCCGATAAGTGCATATAATCAAATAACCTCCGCCTGCCAGCTTGGAAAAGGCGGTAAGCAGCCGTTCCAGCGTGAAATCGCCGCTGGAGAAGAATACCGGCGAACCGGGACGTTCCGACAACGCCCGTAGGCTGTTTTCGAAGCATCCCGGGCACGGCTCCAGGTAGGGGTAACTATCAGGCAGGTTATTCATCTTCTTCCTCTTTAGCTTCCTCTTCGTCCATGGCAGGCACCGGCACGCCCCATTCCTGCAATTCACGGATACGCAGGGCTAGTTCGTCCGGATCTTTGGGCTTCATGAGGTCTTTTCGGGAAATAAACTTGCGATTAGCAGCGATACGCTTCTCTTTAGACAGGGCTGCACATACGGGGTTATAGGTCTGCATCTCTTCTATTTCTATCTTGCAGAAAGAACCTGAAGGTTTCACATCTTCGTATTTGTTCGTATCCGATTGCTTGCTACCAGTCATGAAGGCTTCCACGCGGTCGAAAAAACCGGATATCTGGGCTTCCTGCGCGTCCATTTCCGCCAAGGTGGCGGCTATAGTGTCCTTGTTGACCCCTTCCCGCTCTTGATTCTTTGCCAAGTCATGCAATCGGCGACGGTTGGTGAACCAGGTAAGCAATTCTTTCCCTTCTTTCTGCAAAGCGGGAGAAAGCTGATCCTTGTAGCTATCGAAATCCATGTAGCGATTCCACTCTTTAGGGATTTCCGGTGGTGCTATCGGTTCAGGTGTAGGCACTCCGGGAATCTGCGGGGCGGTAGACGCGGGTACATTTGCTATATACAAGGGCTTTGCAGGATGTTCCGGGGTTATCAAGCGGGGATAGCGCGTCATGTCTTTGATGCGTTTTAGAACAGCGCGAATGCGTGCCATGTAGACACTCGGGTCGCCACGTCGGAATACGTCCACTTCCGATTGGCTCAGTGTCCATGCGCTCAATGCCTTCACATGTTCGTCGTACAGCTTGCTGAAGCTATGGTATTCTTTTAAGTCGGTAGCCAACAGGGCTTCCGTACGAGCTTTCAAATCGTTCCATTCTTCAACTGTCATCATTCTATATATTAACATATTATACGTTTTTATTAAACAAAAAGGAGAAGCCTTGCGAGTAGGCTGCGCCCGGCTTCTCCTTCGATTCATGTAAAATCAACAAATAAAAAACTATAACACCTCCGCCGGGGTCGTGGTAACCGTACCGAAGTAATAAGTCTTCGGCAAACGGGTCGGCAAAGTTACCGTTACCGTCGTGCCAGAATCGTCACCTGCTGCCTTTCCGGAATCGTAGGATATACCGCCATCGGCTATATTCACATTACGGTCAGGATCATAGATGGCGACATAGTGGCCCGATTCGGGGAACAAAAAGAATACATCTTTTCGGTTGTTCAGGTTGCGCATGAGAGCGGAAAGCTCCGGTGTCATGTTCTTCATCATAAAGGAAAAGGTCTGTTCATATCCTTTCTGCTGTCCCTTACTAGTAGACGTAAGTTGTCCGGATTCCGTGTCGAACTCCCATTTATAGAAATGCTTGCCTTCCTTGAACTTGAACCCGGGCGTATCCTCGATCTTTGCATAGTCTTCCAGGGAAAACTCCGCATCTTCCGCTCCAGGAGACATAAGCTGTGGTAACGGGTCTACCAAGTCGTTCTTAAACCCTACAAACACGGTAGTAGAAATACCGCTCAATGATTCACCGCAACCAGACGCTGCTGTCTGATCGGCAAAGTCGCATAAAGTTGCTTTCGTTCCTGCCATGTCTATTTAGCTTTAAAGGTTGCTGTCAATTCTAAATTACCGCTCACGGAAAAGTTCCGCGTAGCATCCAAGGAACCATCGGACCATTTTTCGAACTCATGGGTGGAGTCGCTGGTCGGGGTGGCAGTCAGCTTCACCTTGTCACCATAGGCATACTTAGCCTTTTCAGGAGATTTGGTTACCGTTCCATTTGCACCGGCATTGACAGTAAGCGTATATACTTCAGATGGTTTGATGTCACCTTCATACGGTTCCGGATTCAAGGTTCCTGTTGTACAGGCGAAACCTTTCTGGTGGAAAGTTTCATATTGGAAACCCAAACGCATTTGCAACCAGTAGTCGATAACGTTCGGATCTTTGTCTATCTGGCGTGCCAACAGATATTCGTCGTCCGAAATAGAATCAAATCCGTACATCATATTGCCTGCCTGCGATATCTGCATAAAGTCTCCATAGCCCATCGAAAGGTTTGGGTTCCAGATAACATTCGGGAACTCGGGAATAGTGAATGTTCCAAATCGTTCCGGATCTTTGTAATAACGGCTGGAGTTCCGCATCGCATCTTGAATGGCAATCCCGGTTTCAACTGTCAAATTCACCACCGGTCTGCCACGGAGGAGTGCCGGGTTCAAACGCTTCAGGAACTCTTTGGCCTGTTGATAAGCAGTAGTGTCGGTTTCGTCAATAGGGGCGGTGATAGGACCTACATCTATCAAGTTGCGATTTTCCGCGCTAATTTCGCCTGATTCACGCGCTTTGCGGATCAGTTCGAGGAACCCATCTGCTAATTCAGATGTGGTAGTTCCATCTTCATTGCGAATCATAAACCACATACGGTTCAATATGGCTTCGGAAACGCCTTCGAAAATAGAATAAGATATCAGGCGTTCTGCCGGATTCTTATATGTCTTGTTTGTACCCAATAAGGTAAATCCAGCGGCATCTGTGTGTACATAATCCTGGATGTTGTCCTGCGCCGTTGTGTTGGAAAGATACACTTTCAAAATATTCTTTTTTATTTCACCCACCGGAGCATTGTCGTAAGAACGATTAGCCTTATAGGGCATCATGTTGATGGAGTGACGCAGATAGCTGTATGTTTTCAACTCATCCTGTATGCCGGGAATCATGGCGATACCGGCGCGTGACATTTCATCCCCCATAAAGACGGATGGGAGCATGAAAAGATCCTTTCGGGTCTTCTGGAATGTTTCATTTAAAGAGGAAACGGTTACTGTTGCCATAAAATAAATCTCTTTAAAGGGGTTAGTTACTCATTAATAAATCCATTACTTACCAGAACGCTTTTTAGGGCTTTCATATCGTTAGCGTAGTTACCTCGCCGTCCAGAGACGATCGGGCCATCTATTTCAGTGGAAGCCTTCTCCACTACATTGTCGTTCGAGGGGGCCGGTTGTAAAATACCCTTTCCGGTAGCGTCGGCAAGTTCCTTGATGGACTGTTCCTTTTCCTGTACTTGCTTTTTCAAATCTGCAATGTCTTTTTTCTGAGCTTCCAGTGTTGAGAGAGCAGACTGTGTGCTAGCAAGATGTTTCTCTAAGATTCCGGACTGCTCTTCCGTGAGCACCGGATGCCCTTTTTCGTCCACCTCGACAGCTCCCATTCCCGGAATAGCTTCTAATACTTCTTTTTTCATTGGGATAATCAGTGTTTGAGGGTTAATATTTGATGTCTGCTCCGACTCCTCAGTTCCGGTGGCAGATTGGGTTGTTTTTACTGTTTGCACCGTTTCTTGTACAGTATCCGGTTCGTCAAGAGATTCAGAACCTTCAGGTTCTTTGATGGTACCCAAGGGTGTGACCTTTCCTTCATACTTTCGGTCGATACCAGCCAATTCAAAAAGGAAGTTGACCGATTCACTGTACGACTTTATGCCATCCACAAGTTCACCGACCACGTCCACGGCCTTATACATACAACCGGTAAGTTTTTCGTCCGGCACATTCGGCCAACGGCGTTTCACAACAGAGCGAAATTCGGATTCCATTTTATTAAGAGACTCGACCGTAGGACGGGTATTGTCTTTTTGGATAGCTTCCCTGTATTCGTTATTCTTCATTGTGGAGTTATCGGCGTAAACTTCGTAATACACTTCATTGAACGTGTTTATTCCGTTTCTGATTCCCTGCAATACAGCCATGACTCCCACGCATCCAATTTCTACATCAGGGCGTTCAGCAAAAACATGGGGAATGAAAGAAGATATCCAAACTCCCTTGCTGGCATTCATTCCTCGGATAAGTGCGACAACTGGTTTTCTTGCCTTTGAGAAGACTTCATCCAGATCGTTAGCTATAGCTGAACCTCCCGGAGTATCTAGAACGACTAAATGACCGACCACGCAATCCTGCAAATCAGCATATATAAAGCGATCAGCAAGTTCTCTGGTTCCATACGAACATGCTGCACCACCATGTGTAATAGCTCCTGTTAAAGGGAGAACATGAATAATCTGGTCATCTTTGCCTATTTCATCAGAAGAATACCAGTTAGGATGTTGTGTCTGAATCAAACGTTCTTCAGGTTCTGCCTGCCCGGGTTTGAAAACGAGCAAACTGCCCTCTGTTCGCTTTTCACCCCATCTGACTTCACCTAAAGCCTCCAAGTCATATCGAGCCGTGGAAAATATCCCTTTGAAATGGTGCAAGGCTACCGGATCCATCATCCAATACTGGGTCCGCATCACTTCTGATAAAAAGGAGTAGTTACTCATCGTTTCTAAAAAATAAGGGTTAGTGTTCCTGTTGTTATCTTAATTCAGATACGAATATATATAGATATGGAGAGGTAGTACAGGACACACCCCGTCCGAGACGGGGATTTAGTGGGTAAAAAAGAGAAAAAAGGTCAAATAAGGGTAAGAATCGGATGCCGGCCTGTTATCAAAAATGTCATGGTGATCGTTTCTGTATTTCCGCTCATAGAACCGTCTGGAAGAGTACGCCCCACGCCACACCAGTTATAGATTAGTTTCCGTAAGCCGCTATATAGGGTTATTACATAATGATACCGACCTGCAGAAAGGCTACTGATCTGTTGCAACGTCTCCGGCATGTTGTCATCAACCTGCCAGGTAAGTGAATTTTCAAATTGATCTCCCGCTTCCGATACTTTCAACGAACACCGGGCTTCAGCCGTTCCCTCCTTGAGTGAAATAATCACTGGAGTGCCGAGCATCGTAACCACTGACGAACGAATCATACGATCATGCGTAAAAGGAATGGACAAGTGAATATCCTTACTTCCGTATGCTTCTATTTTGATAATGTCGGATATTGTTTCTATACAGGTCATAAACATTTATATTACAGCAAACTAAAAAACAAACAAAATATAATGCTATATTTTTGGCAAAAACATAGCCAAACATTGTCTATAAACCGGCAAATTGCGGCTGAAAACGGGCAATATTTTCGCGACCATCAAACTTTTTTTTTACATGTTCAGTGGTGAACGATTTGGCCTGTCGGTCGAACGCTTTCCTTATACTGTCTTCTTCTGCACTCATTATATGATACTGATTGCAAAAATTCCGATAAGCAACCACTTTTCGAGGAGTTTCACCTGGTAAAACCCGTTTCTGAAAAATCAAATCCTGATTGACATATTCGTAAACATGAGCACAAAATTGATTATATATATATTTAGCTATCTTCGTCTGAGAATAAGCCGAAAGATAAGTTCTCAAATCATCGAACCTAATTACAGGATCAGGCTCAATCACTACTTCAAGAAAATTACCCCTGTCTTTACGTGATTCAGGTTTTAGAATGATACTATCCGGCCAAGGCTTATGCCGCAGATTGTCTATTAACTGACAAATACGATCTTTTTTTGAAAACCGTATAGGCTCCGGTCCGTATAGTTTGTTTCCATCCTTATCTTCCAACCCTAAAATAAATTCCTTCAAATAAGGCTTCATTTTTATGAACACTGTCTTTGTCTTAGTTTCCATACTCATATATTTAAAAAGGTAAATCATCTATAGCGCCTTGTACAGACCCATTCTCACTAAATTGTTGCGGAGCGGAATAAGTGTCCGAAACCTCGGGAGTGTACTCTTTAGGTTTCCACACACAACCCAAAATTGGAAGTGCCCTTTTTTCTTCTTCTGTCATGGCGTCTCGCTTTTCTTTCGTAAAAGACTGCTTGATAAGATGCGTTTGCATTTCTTTTCCATCATAGGGAAAACCTATCAAATTAATAGACACGCCATGTTCATTTATCAGCAGGTCGTTATCTTCAATCGGAATAATAACACACTTCTTAGCTTTGCCAGTTTTCGAACTGGTGAGCATTGTTATACCTGCGTTCTTGAAACGCATGAAATCCAGACTCATCGTGATGTTGTTCATACTTATATTTTTATATATTCCCTATACAAATATAATGATTTATAGCGACATAACACTTTTTTTGACTCAAAAAAGTTCAAGAAACAACCGTTTTTACAATATATTAGCACATATAGAAATAAATATGATTTTTAAGCACCTCCTAATTTAACTATTTAAACATTTTAATTGTTAATAAAATTTACCGTTTTAAAAAATGACGAATTGAAATGTTAAAGAAAAAAACCATATATTCATCTGACTTTTCACTTTTTCTTGACGGAGCTGACGGAATTAGGTCTTTTTTTAATATATATATTTAATAATCAACAAATTAACCTCCGTCAGAACCTCCGTCAGAACCTCCGTCAGAGTATTAAACTGGCTTTGACGGAGATAGATTTAAACATAAATTAACACCATATTCCGTCAAGTCAAAAAGTGCCTTAACGGAGGTTTGACGGAGGTTTGACGGAATCTTTATTTTTCATATAATTTGATAATCAATATGTTATAATCCATATATACCACTTCCGTCAACTCCGTCAAAGAAAATGCATAAAAAAGTATTTCTATTTTTTTTAGCTACTTTGAAAACTTCGTTAATCTTAAAATATATGTAAAAATATTCGTTTTCGACCAATTCCTACAAATAACTTTCTACCATGAATGGATTGGTGGAAAAATGGCGGATGGGAAACCGGAAAAACGCCTTGGGGTAAAATAAAAACGCCTAAGGATTTCCGGGAAAAGCCTTAGGCGTTTTTTATTTTCATCAGGGCATTTTTTTTAAGCCCTATTGTTTTCAAAGGGAAGGGCTATCGCTCCATCCTGCTTCGGATTCGGTCAGGTAGTCGGATTCGGAATAGCAGAGTTTTTCGTATTCGTTGTTTTCGATGGTGCAGAATACAGCGTGCCACTCATTGGCTATAGGTCCCAGTGTGTCATATCGCGCGTCTTCGAGCTTCAGCATAGCTAATGGATTGGTGCGGTCTCCAGAACGTTTTGCCTCTTTCCTCAGGTGTTCGAGATAAACGAGAAACTGCTTCATAATCCGTTTGCATCGTTGCTTGGCGTCCGCCTGAGCGAGATAGTCCTTAGGGTTGGCCCGCATCATGACGACAAACTGTTCTTCGGGGTAGTCCATACGCTTGGCAGTGTCGAAGCGCCCTTCCAGGTGGGTGCGCACGCCTACCACCGGTCCGTTGATGTTCTTGTACCGCTGGACGAACTCATCCAATGCCATTTCATCATTGTAGCGGAAAAAGCGGGGAGCGGATTCCGAATGCCGGATTTCCTTAAATAGAGCTGCCCACCGCTCCATGATGTTATCTAATCTAATTGCCATGAGATATTTGTTTTATGGGTTATATGGCGAATGTAGAAATATACGGGGGGATTCGGATGTACAAAAAAACGCCCTGCATGAACCTCACGGCGGATGCAGGGTAACAAAAAAATGCTTGAAAATTTATGTCGTTATTCGAATGTTTCCACGTATTCCTGGAGCGGATCGTTCAGATATTCCTTATTGAATAATTCCGGGGTGCATAACATGGCCGCTTCGATGCGGTCGATGACATGTTCGTTCAGGTCGGCCAGCATCATGCCGAGTTCGGAGATTGCCGCCGACGGGCTTTTGTCTCCCGGAAGGGAAGCCAACAGGTAGCCGATATCCTTGTTCTTATGTGCCATGTCTTCGATACTGCTGATAACGTAGGCGGCCATGTGGATAGCCTTTGCACCGGTACTGGCTATTTCGCGCAGTTTGCGGTTCACATGGTCGACTCCATCGCGTTCTTCAGACAGCATCCGGGCTTTCTCCCGTTCGTCGGAAGGGTAGCCTTTCCTTATTATATCGAGAATGTCGATGGCATTGTAACGGTCTTGCCATTCGGTTGAGCGTTTGGGCTGGAAGGGTTTCATAATATACCTCCTTCCTCTATGGCTGCCAATACAAGGGCAGACAGGATAACAGCCAACGCTTTCACATAACCTTTTGCATCGGCTTCGGTTTTACACTCGCATATACCCATTGGGATAGCGTTCAATATGCGGGCTACATTCGCCCAGGAAAAGATGGTTCCGGCTTTAACGGACACGGGTACAGGTGTACCGGTGGCTTCGATTGTTTGTTTCATCTGATCTTCGCTTTAGATGAATAGATAAAAAAAGCAGCTCTATATAATCCTGAACTGCGAAGATCAACATATATCAGAGAGATATACGTACGGATTATGATAGAACTGCCTATGCCTTCTACACCCTCTTGACCTGCTCGCTTGCAGTGCCTATATGTTAATCTTCGCACTGCAAAGATGGGGTAAATTTTTGGGATGGCAAAGAGAGATTGTGAAATTATTATTCCATACTTGTATTTTCTTGGAACCTAATGATCATCTGTTTATAATCCTTGATTTGCTTTCCCATGCTTACATATCTCTGTTTTGCCTCTTTTTTCTCTGTTTCCTCCAGTAAGAACAATTCCTTGATTCTTTGATCTGTGCTTGGATCATTTTCAAGTTCCTTCCGGATTGTTTCGATACGGGCTTTCCTGCTGGCCGCTTCTTTCAGTTTATTTTTTAATGCAACAAATTCACCAAACAGTATTTGATCGATCATCTTATATACCCAAACTTCAAAAAAGGGATTTAGCCAAGCAGCAAATTTGAGAGCCACGCTCCGCTCCATCCATGTGCCGTTGTTGCGACCGCCGTTGACGACCTTTATCAATTTACCGTTCGGGGTAAATTCGTTTTCAGACCGCAAATCTGCGGTCTGACAGTATGCGTTTATATACTCTTTCGTGCTATCTAAACGTAAAAATCCGAAAACGTCCTTATTGAAAGCCTTTGCCATATCTGTCGCATTGATCATTACGTTTTCATCACTGTTCATTTCAAAGGTGATGTTGTTACCGTTGTGCTTGAAAATTCTATTTTCCATGTTGTTTGTTGTTTTATTTGTTGGTAAATTATTTTGTTTGTGTATTTCTGGTTATTCCAATTGTTAATTACAATGAAAAAACGATGCTTTTCAGGTAGCTGATCTTACTCTGGGTAAGGTCAGCTACTCTATTTTTAAAAGAAACCGGTATCTGATATACGCTTTAGTAATATCAAGTATGGTATTTTTGACCTGAAGTGAATTTATATACTTTTTGTTTCAGTATATGCCTTTCTTGAAATAGCAGATCTCTTTGCCTGTTCGCTTCTTAATAGTTTCTCTATCTCAATATACCGATCGAAGTCTTGCACAGTTTTTTCTTCTTTTGCTTTTATATATTCCGCCTCGTATAGCAATTCCATTGTTCGCTCGTAAGATGCGTATCGCTCGGCATATTGCTTCATTATTATCTGTTCAATGGTCGCATAAACCCAAAGTTCGAAATCAGGCGATAGCCATGCTGCAAATCTGAGAGCAAGAATTTTATGGAAATAAGTTCCTATTTTTTGACGCGAAAAAAAGAGATCTCTTTCATCGCAAATTCCAAGTTTTTTCGCATTTTCAGGAGTCATGCATGCTGAAATGAATGCTTTTGTGGAGTCATTTTCCATAAAATGGTTAACACTCTTCCCGAAACATTTAGCCATTTCTGTAGCGTTTACCATCACTTCGTTATTTTTCTCCAAAGAGAAAGTGATGTTGTTGTCTTCGTAATTGAAAATTCGATTTTACATTTGTTGATGTTTTATTTGTTAGTATTTGATTTTAATTCCTTGATAAGGGCGTCAGCCCAAAACACAGAAGATTTTACCAATGCTTTTGCTTTGTATTCTATATCCTCCTGTGTGATGGTGAATCCGTGAAGTAATTCCTGCATAGCTGATTTAGCTATCTCATACCGTCGTTGTTCCCAGTTTATATACGGACGATGGTCGGTGATCTCGATCGATTTAGATTCTATTACCATTTGTCTTCCTCCGAGAATCTCGCATTGGTAATAATGTCCATCACATCCACACCATCCGTTTGTTATTTCTATTTCCGTACCTATTGAGAGCATTTCATTTTCTGAAATGGCTACTGCTGTTGTTAGTTTTCCTTTCATGATTGTGATATTTTAATTGGTTTTTCTTTTGCATCGGATATAATACTTTTGTGCTGCTTTTCCCCTCTGGTGCTCAGAATACGAATAAAACCGACCATAACCGGATAAAGAATGTAAGTAGCAAACTTTCATTATTTTTTTGCAATTCTCAATTTCATGCTTTTTATTTCTTTAATTTTAATATACTACTTTCTTATACTCTTCCGGGTATTCCTTTTTTATCGTGGCAAGGATTTCACCGGCACATTTGTACTCCTCTTTTTTTATGCAAAGGTTATAGGTCTGCAACAAAAAATTGAGTCGGATCGGGTTTAGTTGACATTCCAGAAGTTTACAGCGTTTATTTACTGCTACCTGTTGCTTTTGTTGGTTGAACAGCACGTGCAGGACGGTTATAGAAGCTACCAGCGCGAAAACGGATAGCATCGTCGCTAAAATCATTAATACTATTTGCATTTTGTTCGTATTTATATTTGTGAATTATTTTTTTGTAGTCGTTGCTCATCATGTATAAACCATCTTCATTTTCAGATATAAAGAGACAACAAATCCGGACCTTTGTCTCAATGTCCACATCCTCCCACGTCACATCCAACGGATAAAAATTAGAAACATCCAGATACACCAAGTCCCTATATATTCGGTCGCGTATAGCTTTGAACTTTTCTTCTCCCAACCGTTCCTTGACAGACAAGATATCGGCATAAGAGTTCATCCGGTGATGTGCGTAGGATTCCATATATTACATTCTTTCTGCTATGTCCTGAAACTTCTTAAAATAAACTTGTTCCCTATCTGTATAAAAACGTGTGCAAAGCAAATCACAAAGCCGGATCAAATCATCACAATTGTCGTCTCGATCCTTTCCGTCAAACATTGCTGCGGAAAACTGGGAAAAGTTCTTTATTGCCTTTGATAGTGCTAAGTATTGACGTTCCCATTCCTCCTTACGTTCAAAACCTATGTCTTTGAAATAGGCGCAAAACATATCCAGCAAATATAGAGAGGCATCGGCGCAATTTATGGACATAGAAAGCGTACGTCCGGCCCAACTGCGAAGATTCTTATCCATATTGGCAGTCTTTATTTCCAATTTCTGTGCCTGGGCTTCAAGCTCCACTTGTTCCCGAAGATATTTGTTCCGGTTGAGAAGTTCTGTCATCTTCACCCAATTCCCTTTTGCACGGTATTGGGCTATTCTTCGGTTGTTGTCCACTATTTCCTTTTGGCAATAATAGGCGCTGATCGTTTCTTTTCTCATAAATTATATCCAATTATAATGAAACAAAATAGCAGAAATAAGAATGCCCACTGTTAGGATAGAATCAACACAGGTCGCACATGATCCTAAATATTGGAAACGGGAAAGACTAAGCAGGAGCACAAACACAAAAAACGGCCATTCCTGTTGAAAAATTCCTGCCACACAAAATGCCAGTTCGATGTTATCGATAATCTTGATAACACGCAGTTCCGGCGTAAAATAAAGATACAGACGGCGGTCTGATTCGTTCATCCTGAGGAGTTTTCCATATTCAGCATGAATGTATCGACAGTTCATGCCCTTTCCCAATTCGAAAGCGGCCAGGATGCCGATGAAAATGTAGAATAGATGTGTCATATTATTTATTATTTAAAAATGGTAAATTCTTTTTATCTTCTTCTATAGAATACTGTTTCGGAGCGTTTGCCGGACGAGATTCGTTCCGAGATTGCGGATACGCATAGGCAGATTGTTCCGGGTTCAAATCAATGGGTTCTATTGTTTTTTCCTGAAAGGCAGTTATGGTTTCTTTGTCCAAATCTCGGGTTTGGATATACCAGAAGAAATCATCCTTTCCATTGTGTCCCTTACGATACTCTCCCCTTTCGCGTTCACTTTGCGTGCGATACAATTCCTGAGGATTAAGTGTCCAATGCTTGAAATCACAGAATTTTTGCAATTTTTCCTTCAGTGTTCCGATCGTTATGCGGTCTTGCACCGTACGGCTATAGACTTGCTTGAAATCTTCGAATATTCCATTCCGCCAAATAGGAACGTTCAGTTTATTTTGCATTTCTGCATCTTCATCAAAATAGTCGGTCATCCAATCGAATACATTCTGGGATATGCCGTTTATCAACATTCCCTTTTCCACACGGTCCATAACAGGAAGCACACGTTCGTTTATCCGCATATAAGTTTGGATGCACTGAGCAAAAAAGTGGTATAACTTGTTCATTTCTTCTGGCGTATAATCCGTTACGATATTCTTTCCGAACTCAGTGTCGGGCTTGCGTGCTGGTATGCCCTGATTTGGATCTTCCGGATGGTAATAACTACCGAAGGTAAGGAACCACGCACGACGACGTTTGGAACGGTCAATGTCAGCCGGCTTATGATTCGAATTCAATATCGTCACAGGACTCTCATTAAACGGAATCACGACAACATCTTTGAAACGTTTCCTGACGGTCATGTCTCCTGTGATAGTGTTGAACATCATCTGAAGAGGAAAGCCTTTCTGAAGGTCATCAAACAACACTACGTCCGTCTTTCCTGGCTCTACATTCTGATACAGCAAGTCTGCATCCTTCTTAGGATCAAGCATCTGTCCATCCCTATAGCACAAGTTACGGACGCACCGTATAGGGTAATAGAACAGCGATTTACCCACACCACCGTTATGTTCACCGTTCTTGTTATTTTCGTCCTCGACGCACATCAGCATATAAGCCCTGCTCATTTCCTTATATTTACGACAAGCATATCCTAATGCGCAGATTTTGCTGACAAAATTAAGTATAGGCTCTTTTATCTGCTCTTCAGTCAGTTCGTATCCAAGTTCTTTTTCTCTCCAGAAAATCTCACCAGTGTTATAAATGAATTGGGCATAACTAAGGCCATCCCAGTTCTTTTTCAATTCGAAACGGTCTAGCTGGGGAAATGTTTCTGTTTCATCCGAAGTTATATATTTCTCCGTATATTCTACTTTGAACAGATCTTTCTTTTCCGGTTTGAAATCTGCATCTATAATTTTATCCTTATACAGGTTGAATGGAAGTGATTCCAATGGTATCATTTCCATATCGTTTTCTGTTATCCTAAGCGCTCCGTTCCGAAAAAAAAGAAAATCCTGATCCTTGCTATCATATGTGAAATCAAGTTTTATTTCGGATATATTCTGGAGACTTTGCCCTTTAACTTGATTGCTTCTGTTGATCGTATTCAGAAGTCTTTTGTCGAAATAGGTGGGAGAATTGGTTATAAAGTCACGGAGAATCTGATTGACAGTTCCTGATATTTTTTTTTCTCCGATCTCTTCCACTATATTTTCCTTTATACGCACGAACTTATATTCTTCGTTGCTATACGCGTATCTATGAACTCCATATGCCGTCAGGAAACGAAACATTTGTTCGTTATCGATCTCGACGCCTACAACCTTTTCTTCCGTTCTATCACCATCTTTCACCTCCTTGATCTTATCCATCCAGAATTTTAGTGGCAGGGCATTGGATACCAGGTGGTCGAACCGTTTAAACTTGTCCATGTAAAAATAATCCTGACGGCGTGCAACGGAGTTGTCTCCCGTATTCCATTTGATAAAATAGTCTTTCACATCCTTGCAAGCTCCATCTGTCTGGCGGTACATTTCTTCCGGAAGCATGGCTAGTTTTATATTCATGTACCGTAATGCCATCCGATAGGCATATTTGCGCCCCGTATCGTCAAGATCGTATAGCACAGTAATGTTTTTGGCTATTTTTCGAAGCTGAAACTCCTTATACCAATCCAATATGTCCGTCTCGCTGTTTAACCAGCAGACATTAAACCCTCCATTAAAATAGGTATTGATAGCATCCGATCCACCGGAAACGATCACTAATTCCTTTATTTTTTTTTCAGATTCTATGGCTTCTCCACGCTTGGCCATGGCGAGCATTTCTGTTGTTTGCTTGTCCCCGAAAATGAAGTCTTTTTCTTTTACTCCAAAATAACTGAAACGGTTTCCTTTGGCTGCTTTCGGCTGATATATCTTCCCCCACAAAGAACCATCAGGCCGAGTATAGCTCCAATACATGATAGGAAAATCCTCTGTGCTGCATATCCGCCATGAGAAATCCTCTCCCTCTCCTGCCGGACGGGTAAAACTTTTTAGGCTCCGGATAGGAAATACGCGCTTCAGATCGTCGGACATGATAGTATCCCTCTCTTCAAAAGAACCGTCTTCCTTCTTATAACTTCGTTTCAAATTTCCCAGCAGACGCAATTCTTCTGATGAAAACGAATCGTTTTCTTCAAAAACATATTCATGTACCGGGTCTACCTTTTCGAGCCTTGCCCGAAACCCGGCCGATGCCGGGTTGTACATTCCTTCTAATTCGGATAACGCTTGTCTTCGGTCACATCCCTTATAGCGCATGATAAATTGCAGTGCACCACCTCGTGCCTCTATCCCTCCATAGCATATCCAACACCGTTTAGCTGGCCATACATAAAAACGGGTTTCTTCTTCGGAAAAGAATGGGCATTTTGCCTGGAATACTTTACCTGTTTTTGTAAACTCTATGCCAGGGCAATAATGACGGATAATGTCCATCAAGTTACCGTCTGTTTTTGTTATAATCCTATGTTCATCTAAATACCCCATGCACTTAGTCTCCTAATATTCCTTTTAAGTCAATTTCCGTTTTCTCTCCATTTCTCAATCCATAGGCAAAATCACGTATTTTTTCTGTAAAGAAAGTGGATCCCGATCTCCTAACACCAAAGTTGCGTATTTGTTTGCCTTTAGGTGCTTCCGGCTGGAAGATTGTTCCCCATTCGCTCCGGTCGGCATTTTTATAGCAAAACATGAGAATGGGATATTGAGGAGCTTCCATTATCTTCCAGGAGAATAATTCACCCTTGTGTACCGGACTGGTAAAGCTGCGAAGGGCAAAGAGGCCCACTTTCATTGAATAAATATAGGTATCTGCCTCTGTAGCTCCGACCACACCACAAAGTTCAAGGTCATGAGCCGTCAAAGCTCTATATTCAAAACTCATACTGGTAATGGGAGCAACCTTTATTATTTCTGGACGTTTGTTTTTGGGTTGTGCCACAGGAATACCAACAATCTCACCCAAACGACGGACAGCATCAATGTAGGACATTTTTTCGTATCTCATCACGAATCGGAGTGCCCCTCCGCCCTCCCCGCACCCGAAGCATTTCCATAGTTTCTTTGACGGAGTGATATAAAAACTGGGAGTCCGTTCACCGTGCAAAGGACAGCATGCGGTATAGGATATACCTTGTCGTTGCAGTTTGATTCCGGGGCAAATAGCTTGAATGACGCGGAGCATATCGTTGTCTGCCGCCTCAATAACCCGATCTATAATTTCTTTAGGTATCATACGATATAAGTTTTTATTGTCTATTGTGGTTCCGCAGGGATTCGAACCCTGCGTGCGGACAACCACCGGACGACAATCAAGCGCTGATAGTCCTGAACCGGTCCAGGAAGGAGGTTTAGCCTTGTAACCTCCTTCCCTCGTTTAGCCCCTCCTATCCGATGTGGAAAGAGGATTTGAATTTTACGACTTTCTTCGCTGGAACGTCTATTACTGTTCCGGCCGAAATATTGCGAGCCTTACGGGCTGCACGTTCTTTTATCGTAAAAGTTCCGAAACCACGGGAGAATATATCTTCCCCCGACTGCAAGGTTTCAATGATCACGTCACGTTCCACATTCAAAATGTGTTCTACTGTTTTCTTCTCGATGCCGGAGATTTCGGCGATCTTGACTGCTAAATCTGATTTTGTCATGATTGATGTAATTAAAAATTAATATTAAGTTGTCTGTTATCTGCTTCCCAGTCTTCGATGGTGTAGTTCATGATATTGTTCAACCTTGACTTTGCCTTATCCATCTTGTTTTTCGCATCTTTAAAATCCTGCTGTAGGGATTGATACTCCTTTATCATTTGCTCCATCACTTCCTGTTTTATACTACATTTATTTAAAAGTTGTACCATAATTAGTTGCTATTTTGTGTTTTATTTTATTTTTTTTGTTTCTTTCTTCTGATAATCATATAGAAATCATCTGTTATGATTTTCCGGCTTATCTTTCGTTAGAACACTCACGAATATATTGAGTGCTTCGTGTTGATTTCGGGACAAGGCTAAGAGGTAATAGCTTCCATTGATATCGGTGTATATCAACCCAACATAGCCAGGATCGGCATAAGTATATTTGTTCATCTTCATATTTCATATCTATGCTAAATATCCATTTCCGGCTAATGAACGGGCATTATCTTCGAGGGTCATTTTGTCGTACCTATCAAAGCAGGCCGTTGACTTGTGCCCCGTACATTTTCGCGTCTTTTGACTTGGAACGTTGTTTTTATTCATATTAGTGACAAAGGTTCTACGAGCCGTATGGGATGATATCATCTCATACTTATGTTTTTTAACCAATACGATTTCTCCTGCGCGTTCTTCTTCGTATACGACCAAATCATCAAGCCCGACTTTTTTACAAACTCTTTTAATGGCTTTATCAAAATATTGTATACAACGCGCCCTAGGCATCTTTCCACCATACTTAGCAAAAACCTCCCGTACATAATCAGTAAGCGGGACAACTGCTTTATTCTTGGTTTTTTGTTGCAGGATATGTATATTGTCACCTTTGATATTATCGGCCGATAGACGCGAATAATCCGAATACCTTTGGCCGGTCATACATCCGACAATAAACGTATCCCTAATTTCTTCTTCCCAGGGAGTTAACCCTTTGTAATAATATATTCGGGCTATCTCTTTTTCAGTCAAATAAACAAATGTCGAATCGTTTTCCACTACCTTCGCATCAGAATAAGAATCATCTACAGCCCAACCATTTAGATATGCTTTTTCTATCAAATACTTTAACTTGGTTATCATACTTTTTATAGTCGATAACTTAAGACCTTTATCTATATGCAAATAGCGTACAAAATCATCAATGTCCTCTCGTCCAATCTGATTCGTCCTGAATCTCCGATTAATAAACTGCTGATATTTGTAAAAATGATCAAGCAGATTCTTATACATAGAAAAGAATTTTCCCCTCTTTTTCATGTTTATAAACAGTATTGCAAATTCCATAAAATCGCAAGATGGTAAGTTTCTGAAGTATTCGCTTTGTAAACGAACCTCATTGCTTTTAGATAAATCAAATTGAAGTGCTTCCATGACTTTATTTTTTGATATTAGGAAAATTGCACTACATTTGTAGTGCTCATAACTAATCTGCTAAGAGCAGGTGAGAGTTTACAAAGCCGTTCGGATGCCGTCGGACGGCTTTGCTTTTTCGTTTGTTTGACTTAACACACTATCATCAAACCCAGAGCAGGCAGCATCGTTCTGCTCGGCACCGGCCATCTGACATTCGAAGTAAGCGTCACAATCTCCACATATCTGGTCGTTCGGTTTTTCCGAACAACCACTGTCTAGTCCCTGATCCAGGCAAGCGATAAAATGCTTCAAGGCTTCTTCCGCTGTCGGGCAGTCCGGTGATTCGAAATAAATCATCGCTTCATTAAAGGCTTCGATAGCCTTTTCTTTCATCACTTCCTTGATGATTATAGTACCGTCCGCTCCTTGTTCTCCGGGAGGATCGGGATGTCCTAATTGCTGTAGTTGCCATTGGGCACCGGCTATAAAAGCATCTTCAAGATCTTTAGCGCAAAACAATTTCATATTCGTTTCGAATATGTCGGGCTCTCGTAGCAGATGCAATGCTACTTTGGTGGCATTGACCTTATATTCATGTGCGTTGCTGTTCATAATTTTTTAAATTGAAATTCTTCCGGTTCCCCGCTATGATGCCTGAGAACGCTCACTACCATATATTCTTTGTTCGGAAGATTGAGTATCGCCCAGTCTTCCATTTCTCTACGGTCGAATCCTGTCTTAATTACACTCCATGTGTCTGATTCGTATTTCACTAAGACTTTAATCATATCTTTATTTTTAGATGTTAATTCCCTGTTTCCTATAATATTGGGTTATTTTCTCCTTCTGCTCTTCGATTTTAAGATCGAGTTTGGCAACACGATTCACTAATCTTTCTCGCCTGGCTTCAAGTTCTTCCAACTTTGCTGCCTGTTTTCTTATCATTCTCATATTTCAGTTCTTTTTAATTTTTCTTTTACACCGGATAAATAACCCGCACTGAAAACAAAGCCAATGCGCACATATCACGAACGCGTCTGCATCTTTAATCCTTTCGTGCTCCATGTACCACATTATCGCCGGAAGCAAAAAAAATACATCACTAATCTTACTGTAGCCGACAAAGCGTTTATCGTTGAAGTATAAATCACTCATAATTATTTAGATTGTGCTATTTTATTCTTCTTCATCCTCAAAATCATACTCTTCCTTGCGTTCATATATCAAATTAGGTTGAATCTCTTTAAATTCTTTAATGCATTCAAAAAGTCCCTTTAGCTTGAAGAGTGGCATTCTTCTACATTCACCTCGCATATAGACGTAAATAGTATTTTGAGCAATACCATTTTTTTTCAGAAAATCTATTAAAGACTTTCTTTTTTTTATGTCTTTTTCGGTCTCATCCCAAACAGACATAATCTCCTGCCTCATGGTTTCTCTCATTGTTTCTCTCATCGTTTCACCTATTATCTATTATTTATTATTATTTTTGTGACGTAAAAGTATTCAATCTTCAACTAATTTTCAACTATTATTCAACTATTATTCAACTAATATATGTTAAATGACTGATAAACAGGAATATATATTCAATACAAACAAGTTTGCATCAGAAATGCAGAAATTATTAGGTGGTCGTTACATTTCTATTTTAGCAAATGCAACTAATACGACTTATTATGGAGCAAGTAGATGGTGTAAACAGGAAATCGCAACAAAAGATGGTCCAAGTCAAAAAAAAAGAGCGGCTATCTCTGACTTTATTTTTAAGAGATTCAATAAACACATAATATGGTCCGACTACATTATTGATAAAAACGATATACTTCATTCAAATAATACTCTTACATCAGCTATTGAAGATACGGACTCCCAAATAAAATCAGAATTGGAATTGATAAATATACATAAGGAAAATGAACAACTACGTAAAAAAATTAGAATACTTGAAATAAAGCTACAGGAAGAAATTAATAAAAATGTAGAACTACAACTGTTGCTAAATAAAACATAAATCATTTTCCTAACAATATATAAGATACTGACAGTTAATGAAGAATAACTTTGTGTTTGTGATTTTATAAGAAAAATCGGAACTAGTTCGGAACTTTTTTATATAATTCAAGGTTTCTTCATCAACTATAAATTATTGATAATCAATACTAGCCTATTTTTTAGAGATAAGGGTATAAGTCCCCCCGCTTCCGCGATACAATTCCAACCGGTTAAAAATCAATCGGTTGGAATTTATTTTTTCAAATCGGAACTGAATCGGAACTGATTTTTTTCCGGATTATGTGGGAGAAGCTAAAAAATAGGCGGATTTCACATAATAAAAAAATGCCTGAAAATTTAAAAAATCAAAAAAGTACGATTGCTACCGATCGGTTTGACGAACCGATTATTCCCTATATCCCAGCTCAATTGAAAGAGTATGCATCGGGATGGGTGATAGAATATCACGTGATCAATCCTGAAACATTTGAATTTGAACGGTTCAGGGAGAAATTCCAGCGCATGAGAAAAAAATTTGCGTCGGATGACCAAGCAAGGAAAGCGACAAAAGCTATATGCCGGGAACGGAATAAACAGCTCGCCTCCGGATGGAGTCCTTTCATGAAAGAAGGAAGTATTCGATCTTTCACGAAAATGGAAGATGCACTGAATATGTTCCTGAAAGAAAAGTTGAAAGAGATAAGACCAGATACCAAACGGGTTTATAAATCGTACGTGGGTATATTCCTGTCTTGGCTCAAAGATCATGGACTTGCTTCTATTTATGTGAAGTCCTTTTCGGCCATCAATGGGGATGACTATTTATCATGGCAATATATCGAACAAGGAAAAACTGCTTGTACTTATAATAATTACCTTACATTCAGCCGAGGGTTGTTTAATTGGTTTATCCAGAAAGGATATTGCGATAAGAATCCATTCACGCAAATATCCAAAAAGAAAGAAGAGCAGAAAAAACGGGAAGTGATTCCGTTGGAATGGGACAACCGTATCATGGACTATTTCTATTCACACAATCCTCGAATGGTACTTGTTTGTATGTTGGTGTATAGCTCCTTTATTCGTCCTGCCGAAATATGCCGCATCCAAATAAAGGATATCCATCCGGACAAGTCCGCCATCTTCATTCCTGGGCAAAAGGCAAAAAATGCACATGCCAGATGGGCAACTTTGACGCCGGACACGGTGCGGATCATCGAAAAGCTGGGTATTATGAATTGCAATCCTGATTTTTATCTAATATCGACTTCCCTTCTTCCTGGTATGAAGAAAAAAGAAACAAGGGATCTGGATAAGCATTGGACGAAAATGAGGAAGGCCATAAATCTGCCGGATATTTACCAATTATATAGTTATAGAGATACTGGCATCATGGTTTTGAAAGAAAGCGGAGTGCCGGACTATCTTATAGTCAAAATGACCGGGCATTTGGAACTGGATATGCTGCAAAAATATACACATGCACCCCAGGAAGAGGCCTTGCGTCTATCCTCCCAATTTCTGCCCAAGTTGGGAGACCGAAAATCGTTCGACCACTCACAAAAATCCGCATATGCATCTACCTATAAATAGACCAAACATAAAAAAGGCTACAAATCATTTATTTGCAGCCTTTTTTATGTTAATCTTCAATGTCTTCTAACTTACACTTTATATCCTGAATATCATATGCTTCGTGAGCTTTTTGAATTGAATACAGGATTCTTTGTCGAATATGGCTGTCGAAGTTAGACAAGGCACATAAAGCTGCGGATATGTCTTCCATCCATCTTTCACCATATTGATCGAAAGCCGCAAGATGTTTCATCTCTGGAGAATTGTAACATAAAGCTGCAATTCTCATCGCAGCTGAAAGCCCCTTCAAGGACTTGTCAAACAAATCATTGAAACTATTTGATACGAACGTAATCCCTTTTTGTTCGTCTTCACTGCAAACTCCTGCTGGCAGGTAGAATTTGCTTGTAACCGCCATTTCCATAAGTATTAATTTGGATTGATACTTAAAATATAACCTAAGTTATTCGGATTTTGTTCTTTCAAACTACTATTATTTACTGGTGTTCACCGTATTCTTTTTATGCGCTCGATCTCTTTTTTCTTCTCTTCCTGAAGGACAGCGTTGTCTTCAAGATATTGCAGGGCGTAAAATACTTCCAAATTTTGGGCATTATCCGGGGTCGTCCCGATTTCTTTGCTTAGAAATACGGTTATTTCGGCTTCTTCCTTCATGAAGTCCCGTGCTTTTTGCCCTCCCTTGTTGGTGAACAAATGTTTAAAGCAATTTTTGTAATATTGCTGTGTGCTATTCCAGAAAATCAATACCAGATTAATTTCGAGAGAAGAAAAATATTTGCTGAAGTCAGCCGGAGGTTCATTTCGTTTGATCCTATTGATAATACGACTTATTCTACCTTCTGGCACATATAGGACAGACAGGAATTTATCCAAGTAGATGCTTTGGTGTGTAACTGTATAGTTTTGGATATGCATGCAGCATAGACGGTAATGAATCCAAGGCATATCGGCAAGGTTAGTATAATAACTCCGATAAGTTCTCAGTCCGATCCTTTTATAGTTCACAGGGTTTGTGGATATTGAAATATCATTCCGTTCGGCCAAGAATTTTATTTTCTGTTGAAAAGAAAGAACCTCTTGGTCTTCCATAAAAAAACGTATCCCGAACAGGGCGTTCCAAAATCCTTTGAACCGGTAGCATTGCTTCCATATGATGATCGGACCTCCATCCTCCCCGCACCCCTCCAATATATCAGCCACCTGACGGCCGGTCTCTGCCACCAACCTCCCAATAAGAGGAATACATGACAATAAAGAACGCCATCTTTGTGCATATCGAAGTGGTTTCAATCTTTCCAATTCCAGAAAACAATTGGCCAGATAAGCCTCCGTGCTCGCAAATTTACCGCCTATTTTTTCAATGATACGCAATTGTTCCAGTGTCATAGCATTCCATCCGACGGGCAAGGATGGCAGATTTATCCGGAAAACCTTGTTCTTTTTCATTCAAATTATTGCTTGTATGCTTATTTTTCGGACTAAAGTAGCTTCTATTCCCTATCTTACATAGGACAAAACGCCCTGCATGAACCTCACGGCGGATGCAGGGTAACAAAAAAATGCTTGAAAATTTATGTCGTTATTCGAACGTTTCAACGTATTCCTGGAGCGGATCGTTCAAATATTCTTTGTTGAAGAGTTCCGGAGTGCAGAGCATGGCCGCTTCGAGGCGATCGATGACCGGTTCATTAAGGTCGGCCAGCATCATTCCCAATTCGGATATGGCTGCTGACGGACTCTTATCAGAGGGCAGAGCGGCCAAAAGAAGTTCAATGTCTTTGTTCTTATAGCTCATATCCTCTATGCTGGAGATTATATAAGCGGCCATGTGCAGCGTCTTAGCTCCCGTACTGAATATTTCACGGAGTGTCCGGTTTACATGGTTGACGCCCGAACGTTCATCGTCCTTCAGGCGAATTTTACCACGTTCATCAGTAGGATATCCTTTACGGATGATATCAAGCAGGTCGATGGCGTTATAATGGTCTTGCCATTCGGATGATCTCTTGTATTGAAAGGGCTTCATAAAGCACCTCCTTCCTGTAATAAGAGCATATCGTAGATTCCACCCATTAGGAATGCACCCAACAGGATAGTGAATAGTTTGATGACCATTTTCAGGTCGGCCACGTTTTCAATGGGAATTAC
>OGQD01000667.1_pt1 | contig 24803 bp, 19 predicted proteins | sample 1553091 | NCBI WGS metagenome assembly OGQD01 (sample SAMEA2580290, study PRJEB22360) | human gut metagenome | biome: human gut; feature: human-associated habitat; material: faeces | place: Denmark | collected 2008/2010
ATCGATGCGTCCGTGATGCCCACGCTGATCGGCGGGAACACCAATGCGCCGACCATCATGATCGCGGAGCGGGCGTCGGACCTGATCCGCAACCGGCCGGTGCTGACGTCCGCACCCCTTCCGTCGGCGCGACCCGCGCCTGAGGCGATTCCGCTGGCCACCGCCGGCTGATCGCGGCACCCGCCAGGGACCGCCGTACTCCGGCCCGGCGCGGCCGTTCTTGACGCCGCGGAGAGCTGAACGCGTGGCGCGCGTTCGCAGCGATGGCCCGGAATTTGCATGTCCACGCACGAAGCGTCCGGCATGCAGCCAAGCGCCTGTACGTATTCAGGCGGCGTACAACGCACGGAGAAATGGGACGCTCGGCACATCTGCAATCTTCAGCAGGATGAACGACATGGCCATCGAACTTCCCGCGGTTTGTGCAATGGAAAACAGCGGCGTTATGATCCCGGACAGCACCAGCTTTCGCAGGGCGTCTCGCACCATGAAACCGAAGAAGAGCCGGCGGTCGCCGCATTCCCTGCGGATCGCCCTGGTCGGCATGATGCTTCCGCTGACGTTGTCGTCCACGGCGCAGACACCGCTGCGCTGGACATCGCCGGGCGCCGCATCAGATGCCGGGGTTTCCGGCGCGGCCACCGCCAGCACCGCCGTGATGTGCGCGGCCAGCCGGCGCGGCGTGGCGAAGGCCGTGACCTGGGCGTCAGCCGCTGCCAGCCCTTCCTTTTGCAGCGCGGCGAGCAGGGAGTTGGCGAAGGATTCGCCCAGTTTTTTCAGCGCCTTGGGCGGCAATTCTTCAACGAAGAGTTCGACGAGGAGATTTTGGGTCATGGCATTTTTTCGGGAAACTTGGAGGGGCGCGGCTTTCACGCGGCTTTCTTGGCGTTCTGCTCGGCGAGCCGGGTCAGCACGTCGTTCGCCCAGTCGCGCGGGGCCATCGGGAAACCGAGGCGGGCGCGCGAATCGAGGTAGCTCTGGGCGACGGCGCGGGCAAGGTTGCGGATGCGGCCGATGTAGGCGGCGCGCTCCGTCACCGAAATGGCACCGCGCGCATCGAGCAGGTTGAAGGTGTGCGCGGCTTTCAGCACCTGCTCGTAGGCGGGCAGCGCGAGTTGCGCGCCGATCAGGTGCTGCGCCTGCTTTTCGTGCGCCGAGAAGGCGGTGAACAGGAAATCGGCATCCGAATGCTCGAAGTTGTAGGCCGACTGCTCGACTTCGTTCTGGTGATAGACGTCGCCGTAGGTCAGCCCGTCGGTCCACACCAGATCGTAGACGTTCTCGACGCCTTGCAGGTACATGGCGAGGCGCTCGATGCCGTAGGTGATTTCGCCGGTGATCGGCTTGCAGTCGATGCCGCCGACTTGCTGGAAATAGGTGAACTGCGTCACTTCCATGCCGTTCATCCAGACTTCCCAGCCCAGGCCCCAGGCGCCGAGGGTCGGGTTTTCCCAGTCGTCCTCGACGAAACGCACGTCGTTCTTCTTCAGGTCGAAGCCGAGCGCTTCCAGCGAGCCGAGGTAAAGATCGAGAATGTTGTCCGGCGCGGGTTTCAGCACCACCTGATACTGGTAGTAGTGCTGCATGCGGTTGGGGTTTTCGCCGTAGCGGCCGTCCTTGGGTCGGCGCGACGGCTGCACGTAGGCCGCTTTCCACGGCTCCGGGCCGATGGCGCGCAGGAAGGTGGCGGTGTGGCTGGTGCCGGCGCCGACTTCCATGTCGTAAGGCTGGAGCAGGGCGCAGCCCTGGGCGGCCCAGTATTGTTGCAGGCGCAGGATGATTTCCTGAAAACTCGGTTTGTGCGGGGTGGTCATGAGCAGCGGCGCGCCGTCGGCGCGGAAAAGCGGAAACCCCCGATTCTACTTTTTTTCCGGGCTTTGGTCAGGCGGCGAGCGAACAGGCGGCAAGCGGTGGGTGGCACAGGAAACGGAGAGGGGAATGGTGAAGCGGCGCGCTTTCCGAGCGTGAAAAATGCATCGGCGCTATGTCATGTAATATGTCGGGCCCGTTTGTGTGAGGTGATCGGAATGCGAGGTTTGGCTGTTTGCTGCGTGTTGCCCCTGCTGTTCGCCGGTGCGGCGCAGGCTGAGGAAAGCATGAGTGAGACGCTGGCTGGCGTGCGCTGCACGGCGGCGCAGCAAGTGCTGCCGGCGGCGGATGTGCTGGAAAACGAGCTTGCGCAGCATCAGCTACTGAGCGAGGAGGTTCTGAGCCTGCGGGCGCGCGCGGTCGATTTTCTGGAAGAATTGCAAGAGAAGGATGCCCGGAAAGAAGCCTACTCCGGCAGCGACCTGCGCCGCCTGAACCAGGGCGCGGCCGACATGCTTGCCATGCGCCATCGACTCCTGCAGGCGGTCAATGCGCATGAATGCTGGCTCGAAATGCCGGTGCCGGAAGATCCGCGGCAGGCGCGTATTCAGGCGACAGGCGTGGCGATGTCCTTGTCGGCGGCGTTGCTGCTGTATGACAACTATTTGTCGGCGGTGGGTTTGTATCGCGCCAATCCTTCGTTGCGTCAGCATCTGAATAGCCAGGACAAGGGATTCGCTTTACCGAGCGGGGAGCTGACGCGTATTGCGATGTCGTTCAATTCGGCGCTCAACCGCGCCCGGGCGCAGCGTGCGCTGAGTTGGTACGAACGGCATGCGCAATTTCTCGCAGTTTCGGAAAATGGTGCGGAACGGTATCTGGGGCAGTTGATCGAGCAAAGCCCGGCTTACCAGATGGTGCGCCGTTTCGAGCCATTGGGTTATGTCGGGCGGCAACTCGGGTTTTTCAGCCTGTTTACGCTCGATACCCTCAACAAGCTCAAAAAAGAAGGGGTCAATCTCTCCAGCCTGTTCTTTGGCAATGCCGTCGGGCTGGTCGAATTACGGCGGGGCAAGCTCGACGGCGATGCGGACAGCCTGCAGAAACTGACGCAAAACGTGCGCGCCGGCGACGTATTGCTGGAAAAAACGCCGTTTCGTCTGACGGATAGTTTCATCCCCGGCCATTATGGCCACGTGGCCATCTGGGTGGGAAACGAGGCTGAATTGCGCGATTTGGGGATTTGGGAAAACCCGGTGGTGCAGCCGCATCAAGCCAGGATTCGTGCCGGACGGGGTGTGGTCGAGGCCCTGCGGGCCGGCGTCAAGATGAACACCTTGCGCCATTTCATGAATGTCGACGATTTGGTCCTGATGCGCCCGCATGCGATCGGCGATGCGCAGCGTGCCGAAGTCATCCTGCAAACCCTGCGTCAGGTGGGCAAGGCTTATGATTTCAATTTTGACGTTGAATCCACGGATCGTATCGTGTGTTCCGAACTCGTTTATCACGCCTATGGCGATGTGCGCTGGCCCACCCAGCGTCAACTGGGGCGCGTCACCATCAGCCCGGATAACGTGGCCGCGCAAGCCGTTCCGGGAGGGGGGTTCCGTGTGGCACTGCTCTACCGCGACGGCAAGGAAATCACGGAAAAGCCGGAAGAGTTGATCCGCAGCCTCGTCCAGCCGTGGTCCTTGGAAATGACGGAAGATCGGGCGGCACCCGGGGGCTGATGCCGGTGTCTGCGGATTAGGGGTTTGTTGCGCGCAGCCGACACCGGCGTCTGTCCGATTGCCTTGCGTGGATTGACTTCTCCCAATAAATCAATAGAATGCGCCGTTTGCTGCAGTGCAGCACCGGATTGCCGGCGCACCGATAACCTATTTGCAAGCGCCGCCCGGCGGGAGTTCCCGCCCGTTTTCATGGATTGAAAACCTCCGGTGCCGTACCGACTTAAACCATTGCCGCGCTGTGTTTTTTCCGGTCGGCGATCCAGTAAAGGAGGACGTATGATTGCTTCTCGAGCGGTTTCACAATTCGTTTCGCCGGCGTTTTTGCGGGCTTTTGAAATTTTCGCGCACGCCGTGCGCAAGGTATTGATGCTGGCCGGCGTCATTTTTGTGCTTGGCTTGGCCGGCACCTACCAGGGGCATTCGGGGTTCATCGACGGCGTGCAGGCTATGTTCCCGGCGGGCGTCAATGCGAGCGAGGACGCGGCGGGCCATGCTTTGGCGAGCGCGGGCGACGAGGCGTCGCAAATGCTCCTGGCCGAAGGCAAGCGCCTCCTGCCGAGCATGCAGCAGGCGCTGAATTCGGTCGCCCGCCGCTATCGGGTGTCGAATGAGGTTCTGGTGCCGATTTTCCTGGCCGCGCAGGATAGTGGCCACGAATTGGGACTCGATCCCTTGCTGATCGTCGCCGTGATCGGCGTTGAATCCGGCTTCAACCCCTTTTCGCAAAGCGTGGTCGGCGCGCAGGGCCTGATGCAGGTCATGCCGCGTTTTCACAGCGACAAACTGCCGGAAGATGCAGGCGCCCTGCCGTTCTTCGATCCCATCACCAACGTGCAGATCGGCGCCCGCATCCTGCGCGAATCCATTGCCCGCAATGGCGGCCTGGTTCCCGGCCTGCAGCAGTTCGGCGGTGCCATCAACGATTCCGAGCGGCGCTATTCCACCAAGGTCATGACCGAACGCCGGCGTCTGGAAGCCGCTTTGCAATCGGTGAAGCGCAGCGCCTGAGCGGTTCCAGGGGAAAGGTTCCAGGGGAAATCAAAACCGTTCGATTTTGCTGGCAATGCCCTTCGGCAAAGCTCGGGGCGAACGGATTTTCCCTAGATGGGCCAGGCGCGGCGTTTTCTGCTCAACACCAAACCAAGAAGGATCAAGCCGAGCGCACCCCAATTGCCGAATCGGCTGTAAGGGGTTGTTCCCCGATGCGGGCGCACCTCGGTTTGCAGCACGGCGCGGGTGAAGGGCGGCAGTTGGGCGGTGATGCGGCCCCGGGTGTCGATGGCGGCGGTCATGCCGGTGTTGGTGGCACGCAGCATCGGGCGGCCCGTTTCCAGGGCGCGCAGGCGGGCGATCTGCAGGTGTTGCGGTTGCGCGAGCGAATCGCCGAACCAGGCGGTGTTGGAAAGATTGGCGAGAATGCCGGCGGCGGGCAGGGCGCGGATGATTTCTTCGCCGAACGCATCTTCGTAACAGATATTTGCCGCCACCTGATAGGCCGCATCGCCCGCGCCGAAGGCAAAGCTGTTTTGTGGCGTCGGCCCGGCAGAGAAACTCGACATGGGGATGTTCGCCTGCGCCATGAACCAGGCGAAACCGGGCGGGATGAATTCGCCGAACGGCACCAGATGCTGTTTGCTGTACACCTGCGTCGGTGCCGCGCCCAGGCTGACGGCGCTGTTGAAATAGGCACCGCGCGGATGCCCGCTGAGGGTGCCGACCAGAATGTTGCCGCCGTGCGGGCGGGCAAGGGCGGCGAGTTCATCCAGATAGCCGTCCGGCAGGTAGTCGATGAAGGCGGGCAGGGCGGTTTCCGGCAGGATGACGAGATCCGCCGGGTGGCTGGCGATCAGTTCGCGGTACAGCGCCAGCGTCTGGCCGAAGGCGGCTGGGTCGAATTTCATCTGCAAGGGGACGTTGCCTTGCACCAGCGCGATTTTCAGCGTTGGGCCGTGCGCTTCGCTCCACTCGATCTGTTGCAGGCCGAAACCGGCGAGGCAGAGCAGGGCGGCGAGCGGCAGGCCGTGGCGGGGGCGGGCCAGCGCGGCGGCCATGCCGGCCAGCAGGAAGGAGAGGCCGAAAACGCCCAATACCGGCGCAAAACCCGCCAGCGGGCTGGGCGGCGTCTGGCTGTAACCGAGCGCAAGCCAGGGAAACCCCGTAAAAACCCAGGCGCGCAGCCAGTCGGCGCAAGCGATGAGGGCGGCAAAAAAGAGGATACGTTGCCAGAAGGCGGCAGGCCGGAAACGGCGGTAGAAGAAGCCGCTCAGGGCGGGGTAAAGCGCCAGCCCAGCGCAGAAAAGGAAAGTGGCTGGTGCCGCCAGCCAGGCGGGCATGCCGCCGAAAACGGACAGGCTGACGAAAATCCAGGAGACGCCCGCGAGGAAAAATCCCAGGCCGAACAGCCCACCCGCGAGCGCCGCCCGGCGGGCGGAGGCGGCGCGTTCAAACAGCAGGAAGAGCCCCAGCCAGACGAGTGGCGCGGCCCAGAAAAACCCGAACGGCGCAAAACACAGGACGCCGGTAACGCCCAGCAGCAAGGGGAGCAGATAGCCGGAGACGGCTTGGTGGCGTAGCAGGGGCAGCATGCGCGTTTTTTAACCGGCGGCTGCGGGTTCCGGCGCAAGCGGGGCGACCAGCAGGGTGTACAGGCGGCGGCTGTCGGCGCGCAACACCTGGAAGCGGATGCCGGAGAACTCGAAACATTCGTTGCGTTTGGGGACGTGGCCGAGTTCGCCCATCAGGAACCCGCCGATGGTGTCGAATTCCTCGTCCGGGAAATTCGTGCAGAAGGCGGTGTTGAAATCGGCGATGCCGGTGGTGGCCTTGACCCGGTAGCGACCGCCCGCGTCGGCGCGGATGTTGTCGTGGGTTTCGTCGAAATCGTATTCGTCCTCGATGTCGCCGACGATCTGTTCGAGCACGTCCTCGATGGTCACCAGCCCGGCCATGCCGCCGTATTCGTTGACCACGATGGCCATGTGATTGCGCGAGACGCGGAATTCGCGCAGCAGCACGTCCAGACGCTTCGATTCGGGGATAAAAACGGCCGGGCGCAGCCACTGGCGCAAATCGAAATGCTCCGGCGCAGGCTGGCGCAGCAAATCCTTGGCCAGCAGGATGCCCAGCACGTTGTCACGGTCGCCCTCGATCACCGGAAAGCGTGAATGGCCGGCGATGATGACGGTTTTCCGGATCACGTCGAAGGCGGCGTTGACGTCGATCACATCGGTCTGCGCGCGCGGAATCATCACCTCGGTCACCGGTGTTTCGGAAGCCGCCAGCGCGCCCTGGATGATTCCCAGGGCATCGGCATCCAGCAGATTCTTCTCGTGCGCCGCCTGCAAAATCCGCAGCAACTGCGCCCGATCCTCGGGTTCACGCAGCAGTAGCGATGAAAGACGTTCGATGAAAGAAGGTTTGTCCATTGTTTGGAGGGAGGGGAGAAGGGCGGCTTACCCTTCCCCCTTCTCCCTTCCTCCTTCCCATAAATAAGGGTTTTCAATCCCCAATCCAGCCAGAATCCGCACTTCTTCCGCTTCCATGGCCTCGGCGCTGGCGTCATCTTCGTGGTCCTGGTCTTGCAGATGCAGCATGCCGTGTACGGTGAGGTGGGCGTAGTGAGCGGTCAGTGCCTTGCCTTGCTCGGCGGCTTCGCGGGCGACGACTTCGGGGCAGAGGACGAGGTCGCCGACGGTGCGCGGCTCGCTGTCGTAGGGGAAGGAGAGGACGTTGGTGGCGTAGTCCTTGCCCCGGTAATCGCGGTTCAGCGCCCGGCCTTCCTCGGATTCCACCAGGCGGATGGTGACGCTGCCGCCGCCCTCCAGCGCGGCGCGCACCCAGCGCAGGAAATCGGCGCGCTGGGGCAGCCCTTCGCGCGGGCAGGCATACTGTACGCTCAGATCAAGACGTTTGCTGGCGGTTTTCATAGGCTTCGACGATGCGCGCCACCAGCGGGTGACGCACCACGTCCTCCTTTCTGAATTCGGTGAAGGCGATGCCGCGCACGTCGTGCAGCACGTCGAGCGCTTCCTTGAGGCCGCTTTTCTGGCCTTTCGGCAGGTCGATCTGGGTGACGTCGCCGGTCACCACCGCCCTGGCGCCGATGCCGATGCGGGTGAGGAACATCTTCATCTGCTCCGGCGTGGTGTTCTGCGCTTCGTCGAGAATGACGAAGGCGTGGTTGAGCGTGCGCCCGCGCATGAAGGCGAGCGGCGCGATTTCGATGGCGCGCTTTTCGTACAGCTTGGCGACGCGCTCGGCCCCCATCAGGTCGTACAGGGCGTCGTACAAGGGGCGCAGATAGGGGTCGATCTTCTGCGTCAGGTCGCCGGGCAGGAAACCGAGCCGTTCGCCGGCTTCCACCGCCGGGCGGGTGAGGATGATGCGCTCGACCTGATCGCGCTCGAAGGCATCCACCGCGCTCGCCACCGCCAGATAGGTCTTGCCGGTGCCGGCCGGGCCGATGCCGAACGTGATGTCGTGCGCCTGGATGTGCTTGAGGTATTCGACCTGACGTGGCGTGCGCCCGTGTAGTTCGTTCTTGCGCGTGATGAGCTGCGGGCCGCCGTTGGGGCTATCCGCGGCGCGGTCGATGCGGCGCACCGGGGCGTTGGTCAGCTCGATCAGGCCCAACTGGATTTCATCGACCGACAGCGGCTGCCCGGCCCGTGCGTAGAAGTGGTGCAGGGCGTCCGCCGTGCGCCGGGCGTTGACGCCGGTAATGGCGAAGCGCTCGTTGCGGCGGCGGATACTGACGTCGAAGCCGGTTGCGATCTGCCGGATGTTCTCGTCGAGCGGCCCGCACAGGTTGGCGAGCCAGCCGTTGTCGAGCGGCGTCAGCGCGATTTCGATGGGGCGGGAATCCGGCTTGGGGTTGGAATCCTTCGGATTGTGCGGGGCGGTTTTGCTGCTCACCTCAGATTTCCCGCGTCACGATTTCGCCGCGCAGGCTGTGCGATAGGGATTGCAGGATGCGCACGTCGACAAACTGGCCGATCAGGCGTGCGCTGTTGGCAGACCCGCCGGCGAAATTGACGATGCGGTTGTTGTCGGTGCGCCCGGCCAGTTCATTGGCATCCTTCTTCGACGGCCCTTCCACCAGCACCCGCTGCACGCTGCCGACCATGGACTGGCTGACCTTCTGCGCCAGTTCGTCGATGCGCTTTTGCAGCCGCATCAGCCGCGCCGACTTCATCTCGGCCGGCGTGTCATCGGCCAGATCGAGCGCCGGCGTGCCGGGGCGCGGGCTGTAGATGAAGCTGAAGGAAGCATCGAATTCGACTTCGTCGATCAGTTTCATGGTTTTCTCGAAATCGGCGTCCGTCTCGCCGGGAAAGCCGACGATGAAATCGGTGGATAGCGAAATGTCCGGCCGCGCCGCGCGCAATTTGCGCACCGCCGACTTGTATTCGAGCGCCGTATAACCGCGCTTCATCGCCGCCAGCACGCGATCCGAACCCGCTTGCACCGGCAGGTGCAGGTGCGACACCAGCTTCGGCACTGTGCGGTACACGTCGATCAGGCGCTGGTTCATCTCGCAGGGGTGCGACGTGGTGTAGCGGATGCGCTCGATGCCGGGAATTTCCGCGATGTATTCGATCAGTAGCGCCAAGTCGGCCTTTTCTTCTGTGCCATCCATGTCGCCCCGGTAGGCATTGACATTCTGCCCGAGCAGGGTGACTTCCTTGACGCCGTGCGTGGCCAGATCGGCCACCTCGGTCAGCACGTCGGCAAACGGCCGCGAAATTTCCTGGCCGCGCGTGTACGGCACGATGCAGTAGGTGCAGAACTTGGAGCAGCCCTCCATGATCGACACGAAAGCCGTCGCGCCCTTGATTTCCGCTGGCGGCAGGGCGTCGAACTTCTCGATTTCGGGAAACGACACATCGACCGCCGCCTTGCCCTTCGCCCGGCGCTCGGCGATCAGTTGCGGCAGGCGGTGCAGGGTCTGCGGCCCGAACACCACATCCACGTACGGCGCACGGCGCACGATGGCCTCGCCCTCCTGGCTCGCCACGCAGCCGCCGACGCCGATCACCAGATCGGGATTCTTTTCCTTCAGGGGCCGCACCCGGCCCAGATCGTGAAACACCTTCTCCTGCGCCTTCTCGCGCACCGAGCAGGTGTTGAACAAAATGATGTCCGCCTCCTCGGGATTGTCCGTCTTGACGATTCCTTCGGCGGCGTGGAGCACGTCGAGCATCTTCTCGGAGTCGTACTCGTTCATCTGGCACCCGAAGGTGCGGATGAATAATTTCTTCGGCATAAGCGTTCTTGGAGAGGCCTGAAAACAAAACGCACCGCATGCAGCCGGTGCGCCCGCAAGGGTTGCGAACGAAAAGGCGCGATTATAACCCGGTTGACCACCACCCGCCCCGCCCCTATAATTCGCGCCCTTAAGCCGCACCCCGGCGTGGTGATGTAGCTCAGACGGTTAGAGCGATGGATTCATAACCCATAGGTCGGCAGTTCGATTCTGCCCATCACCACCACTATTCAGCGCCCAACCGTTCTCGGTTGGGCGTTTTCGTTTGCGGAATCCGCGCACCACGCGGGGTTCACGCCCATTCTGCGTGTGCGACCCTCCGGTCGCCCGACCGCCACCACGCGCTCGGTTCGCCCCTGTTTCGCCCTATCTTCTCTCGAAACCTGCGCCAACTTCTTCGCCGTGGCACACGCAGGCGGCGTTTTTCGTCAATGGTTTGTGCGTGTGCCGATGGGAATGGTTGGCTCGCGGGTTTCCCGCACGTGGTCGACCAGCCGTTGCCAGTCGACCCGATCAAAGTGAATGTTGCCCAAGCGCTGATTCTCGATGCCATACAGGTATATATCGCCGTTAGGCTTTACCGTGACATCCAAGCCGTTGGCCTGCGGCGGTTTATTCAGACTGCCGAAGGTGAAGGGCTTGTTGATCTTGGACTCGATCGCCTTGATGTAGCCCAACATATCCAGATAGCCAGGCGCGGTTCCTGGAGCAGGGGGTACGAGGTTCTTGTAGTCTATGCCGAAGCACTCGCCGTCTGCGACCAGTACGTCTTCCAGCACACTGCGTGGTTCAATGGTTGCTTCAATGCCCCAGTGGAGCAGTTCGGACTTCAAGTACGCGCGAGTGAAGTCGCGATCGGTGTCGATCGAGCGGAACGAGAAACTGAGCCCAGGTGGTCGCTGGCGCCGCAGGTAGTCCAGACTAAAACCATGAGCCCGCCATTTGACCTTCTCAATATGGTGGCTATCGGTACTTAGGCGGATGTTGCAGGTGTCGCCACTGCCCGAAACAATGCGGCTCGTCGCGTCGTAGAAATCCGCCATCTTGTCATGTGGATAGAACCCACTGGTGATGAATTCGAAGCACTTGCCACCTTCGGACAACCCGAGAATCTCGTGGAACACTTTGGCGTTGTTGAGTGGTTCGCCTTCACCACTGATGGAGATGCGCTTGACTTCCGAGGTATTGATCAACCTAGCAAGGTTTTCCCGCGCCAACGTTGATAGCTTCATGCTGATGCCCGCTTGGTGCTTGTCGGCGTACATACAAAAAGCACAGCCGATGCCGCATATTTGTGTAATGTCGATGTATAGGAGGTGCCCCTGAAAATACATTAAAAGCCTCAATCCAACCTTGTGCCAATGCATAGGTTCTTGTTGTAAATAATTTTAAATATTTGCGATGACGGATGAGGTTTATGCGAATCAATATCGTTTGTCAGCGCCAAATCATTCAGCGCAATACCTTTTCTGGCCATCCATTTATAAACATTGAGCCGTCAGTTCTCAGACGAACCTCAAGAACACGTTCAACTTCACCATCAATTTCAATTCGGTCGTCATAACGCGTTGTCAGGTAATGGAATTTTTGATTCGTTGAACCCGCCCAACGGCGACTATGCTCAGGCAAGTTCGCGTCATACTGGCCATCCACCAACACATCCGTATATTGAAGCAGCTGAACACCACCAGGCAACTGCAGCACTTCAAGCTCAGTTTTTGTGTATCCACTAAATACCATCACAGACAGTCCCAGCGACTGGGCTCCTTGTGCAACGACAGCCAAACCTTGTGCTTGTAACATGGGCTCACCGCCGAGAAAGGTCACTCCTTCGAGGTCGTGGGTATGATGCGCATTTTCCAGCCAGTCGAGAACCGATGAAGCCGAAACCAGCTCACGTTCAGCAAATTGTAGATACGTGGGATTGCAGCAGCCGCGACAGCGTTTGTTACAGCCTTGCACCCACAATGCAGCTCTTCGCCCAGGCCCTTCGGCCTCGGTGCAAGGTAAGCGAGATGCCACGTTCAGCCAATACACATGTCACTCCAGCTCGAATAACAATTTGCCACCGGCAATACGAACTTCAATTGTCTTACCCCTAACCTGATCAGGAGCGGCCATTTTTTCAAACAAAAAATCAGCCAATGGATCAATCAGTTTATTGGTCAGTGCGTTGGGGACGCCGCGACCACCCGTTCTACGATCCACATCCTTGATCAGCAAAGCCAGTACTTCAGTCTCCCTAATCAGCTTCAAATCGGAAACATCCCATTTATCCTTCAGCCCTTTTCGCAATGGCTCCAACTTGGCGCGGGCGATATCAGCCAAGAAGCTATCGTCACGCATAAAGTTGAAAGGAATAATGTTGGCTTCGCCAATGCGCCCTAGCAACTCTGGGCGTTTTAATTCATGCACGAAATGCTGTCGAACTTTCTGGATGAAGTCATTGCGCACATCCTGGCTTTCGTAACTCACCTCGGCTGCGCCAATGTTCGATGTAAAGACGATGACGGTATCCGAGAACAACACCGTTTCTCCCTTGCCGTCCGTTAAACGTCCGTCCTCCAAGATTTGCAAGAATTTATCAAGAATGCGCGGGTGCGCCTTCTCAATTTCATCAAACAGAAGCAAGGAAAAAGGTCTTTGTTTGACCGCATTGGTTAGCTGTCCGCCAGCCTCATAACCAACATAACCTGGAGGAGCGCCCACCAGTCGCTGGTCAGCATGCTCGTGGTTAAATTCGGACATATCGAAGCGGATACAGGCCTCTTCATCACCGAAAAGAAACTCGGCAATGGATTTCGCCAGTTCAGTTTTACCTACACCCGTAGGGCCGACAAAAAACAAAACGCCCTTGGGTGTACGCTGCCTGTATGAGTGCTGAAGTCCCGAAAGACCGGTAAAGGCACGCACAAGGATGCGTCGTACCGATTCAATGGCATCTCCTTGCCCTTTGACCCGCTGCCCCAAAGTTTCAACAATGGTCTGAAGTTTTTTGTGATCCAGTTGTTCCCAGGGACTGTGCCTGCGTCCGTGGCGATACAGATTAAGAAGAGATAAGGCACTTGAGGTTTCCATCTCCTGTCGCGAAAGTCGTGCCAGATTATGAATGTCGCGGATGCTTTGGCCTTCCAAGCCATCCACGAAGTCAGCCAACTCCCGCCCGCCTTGCTGCAAAGGGGGGGTCAGTCGAAACGCTTCTTTCAAACCCAGCACGGCAGACTCACGAATCTGCCGTGTCGGCAAGGGGATGGCTATTTCCCTGAACAATGGATTGTTCAGGTAGATAGATGGTGGCAACACATTCAAGCCTCCACACAGCAGCACCAGCAGTGATTGAGGTTGACCAATGCTTTCAGCATTACGAACCACGGCTGCATCACGAGTCGCCTGTCCCAGACGCAGCAGCCAGCCGCGTTCGTTCTCACTCAACGAATTGACGCTTCCAAACAAATATTGCGTCCAGTCCAGCACAAAAGCGACTGGCTTTTCGGTTCGCGATTGCCGCAGCCATTGCGCAGCAACTGCCAGAAAGTCATCCGCACTGGCAGTAATGCCAGTGGACGATGCTGGACTTGGGGCAGGTGTCGGTGGCAAGTCGCCCATGTCATAAGCATTTCCTTCGGGAGCGCTATCTCTCACGGCAGGTTGCGTAACTGCGCTTTGCAAATCTCCCCAAGTCCTCGCATCAACGCCGCTGACACCATTGATTCGATTCCAGAAAACCACATACTGGTACCCGCGCTGACGCAACAAATTTGTTAGTGCGATAGGCAACGCTGTCCATTGCCCAGGCGCATCAGGATCGGTGGTCAAGTCGCCCGTATTACCGTGCAAAATCACACCGCGTCGTATACCGCATTCACGGCGAAAGTCTTCCTGCCACGGCAACAAAGTTGAACTCATTTGTTTCTCTCCTGAGCGGCGTCAGGGTAAGGACGGGCATCCTGATCCTGATCGTCGGGGTTGACCCAAATCACGCGCTTGTCACTCAGGTTTATGCTGTACGCATCTTGTAGCGTTGCCATGACAGGAGCGACATCCTTCTCGCACGTTTTGCCTTTGTACTGATGAAATTTGTAGCTGAGATGGCCGCTCAGGTTGACACGGAAATCTGCCTGCGCACCAGCAGGGCGACGAGCACGAATCAGCACCTCGTCCTGACCTTTCGACACAAGATGCTCTGGCCCATCCACAACAAAACCCGCTTGTTGCAGTGACTGATAAACCGCCCGCACAACTTCACGTCGCTGGCTTTCGTCTACAGCTGCGTCATCTTGCTCTTGCACCAACTGGCTCAAGGCTTCAGTTTGTTCTGCAGGTGCTAGTCCTGATGCGTGCGCCAACGCCTCGCGCAATCTGGCGGTGCGTTCACTATTTCCTTTGCTCGCCTCCTGCTCCAACTGCGTTCTTTGTACTGCCAGTACGTCGGCCACAGCCTCGCGCTGAGCACGATTTTTAGCTTCCTGTAATTGGTGTTCAGCATCTGCCTCATATCGCATTTGAACGTCACGTAAGGCAGCCGAAATTTGCACTGGGGTCATGTTACTGGGAGCATTACCCAGCAGCTGCTCACGCAGCTTCTGCAACTCGCCGAATGCTGCGTTGAGTGCAACGGGCGTGCTCCAGCCACTCAAGCCTTCACGCCATGCTGTTTCAAGCTCTGCCTTCAACTGCAACTGTCTTTCAGCCTCAGCTTGTTGTGCTTTGCGAAACGCCTCGACTGCGGCCTGCTCCGCTTCGTGGCGGGAACGGCGTTGTTTACGTGCAAGCCGAGGCAAGCCGTGAAATCGCCCCCCCAGAGAGCGGCTCATGTCTCGGGCAGCAAACGGATCAGACTCCAACAAAGCCTCCATGCGTTGAAGTTCGGAACTCAACTCGTGAAATTCGGCTGGAACAACATCATCCAACCCTTGGCTGGCGACATCATTTAAGACGCTGCGATAACGCTCTAAAAAAGGACGAGTTGTCTCACGCACACGCTACTGAGCAAGCTCTTGCTTGCGTCGTCGTTCAATTTGGTAGCGGTATTCATCGGCGCGGCTCATGGTTTCATTTCCTCTGTTTTTTCCGGTTACCTTGCTTCCGTGATTGCATGCCTGACGCAACAGACGGCGACACATAAGAATTGGAATCTTGCGCTTTCAGGCCAAGCGACTGCGCCTTGTTGCGCAGGTTGATGTCATTGCTCACAAACAAAACTTCGTTCAGTCGGAAGAACAGTGCGGCTGAAAGAATGGCATGGTCAGATTCCTTGGCATCCCATTCGGCTGGCAGTAAGGCCGTGTATTCTGTTGCATGGCGGATGCTTGACGTAGCTGCATCCAACTGACGAATGGCCGCGCGCGCTTTGACCGAGCGAGTCTCATCTTCACTGGTTTTCAACCCATCCAACTCGCTCAGTACGCGATGCGGCACGACCGGAATATCGTTGGAGCGCAGCTCCTGCAAAAGCTCTGGGTGCTCCATCAGAGCGCTGGTATCCAGCACCACGATGCGATGCCCCGCCTCAACTGGAGCCAACTTTTCCTGCGCCAGGTGATTCCAGCTTTCCACCGCGTCATTCATCACATCCCAGAGGGGTAGCGATATCTTTAGGCTGTGGAAACTCTCCGCAGCTTTGCGCCAAGTGCACACAGCATCCAGGGCATGAGGGGTCAAGGTACGTACATCCATTTGATTAGTACCCGCTGCTTCCAACGCCTGTTCGCCAATACTCCTATAAATATTCTGAACAGCTTTCTCAATATCTTGCAATGGCTGCTGCATGGCGTGCGGGCCATATAGCTTCAACTCTTTTCGTTCCAATGCGTGCTCCAGCCACACTTGCCGCAACTTGATGGAAAGCAATTCTTCTGGAATTTCAGTAGTGGAAGGCAAAGCAGATCGCAGCTTTGCCAATGATTCCAAGGCCCGCATGGGAGCCGCGTGACGCAGGAGCGCGACTTGCAGTGGAAAAGCCCTGTCTGCAGACAGCATCTGAGCTATCTGAGCCAAAAGAGAAATGACCTCTTCAATTTCAAGCTGATTGGGGGTATACCTCAACGACTCATCAATAGCCTTTGCCAGAGATCCTTCCCACGCAGAACTCCAGTCTTTTCTACCAGGACGCCACAAAGCAATTGCTTGCATGGCCGATTCGACCAACATCATCAGATTGTCCAGTGGCTGTTCAGCACGCGTGGCAAGCCATGGCCACACTGTTTCGCCGATTGCATTACCATCCCGCCATGCTACAGGCATGAATGCAATGCGCGGGTCGTCAGAGTCCTCGCAGGCAACATCTAAATTTCTGCGTAGATTAGCCCAAAGCGCAGTTGCAGCTTGGTCGCTCAAAGTTACCGACAGGCTGCACGAGCGTGGCTGTCCAGCCCAATAGATGCGAAAATTGCCGGCCACCTCTACTTGAGCATTCGCTCCATCGATTCGCGAAAGAGACAAGCTGCGAAATCCCGTCATAATTTCTGCCGGGGTGGGCACGCGCAGTGTGAGCGCAGTTGGTTGTTTGCCATTGGCAACCAGCTCAGGTGCGTTCACTTCAGACGTTAAAACGATAGTGGGTGTTGTTGTATCTGCTGCGGCACCCCCTTGAGCAACGATGCACAACCACGCTCTGGCTGCCTCCGCTTTAGTTGCGGCAATGGGACAAGCAGTGCGGGCATCTCGTAAAACAGAAGAATCAACGATGGGCAGCAAGGAGTCCGGCTCACTTGTCAGCGCATCAGCAAACAGAATTTCCCATGCCAGTTCGGGTTGTGCTTGCTCCAGCCAACGCTGTAACGCAGCATCACGCGGAGCACTTGCGGACAGTGCGCCATCCTCGCTACACGAGATCTCGAGTCGGCGCTCTCCCCATCCCGCAGGCTGCACCAGGGGCGCGATGCGGTCTATAACTGTCGCAGGGTTTTTCCAGTCATACGTTTCTTGCGCTATGGCGCGTTCAACCTGCGACAGCGGATTTTGCGGCCTTAAAGCCTGATCGGCGATACTGACGCGACCGAAATCACTTTGGCCGAGACGCACTCCATCATTTTGCGTAGGTTTAACCTCGTCGCTGATAGGGTCATAGCGATGCCAGACCTTAACCGTACGCGAGCGCACCGGCAGGCTGTCGCTGCGCAAAAATTGCATGCCATCGGCAGTCAATTCAAGCTCAGTTAGAGGTGCCTTGAGCGTATCCAGAGCGTAACGTGTGGGCAGAGCACCCAAGGCGGAAAGCTCAGATACGCAGCCTTCCAGCAGTTCACGCACATCGCCTGCACCCAGTTGATCACGGAAAATACTCAGCAAAGACAGGTTCTGTTTGTCCGGCAAATGGAGTCCAGGATCACACAGTCGCAACACCATCCGTTCAAATACTGTGGGCTTACGTTCGGTGTGATAAGTCACATCGGATTCAATCCGATACAAAGGCAAGGGAACGGAAATTTCTCCCAGCTTCATGCGCGGCCTCCGCGATTACCGTAGCTGCCGCCCTTGGGCGCAGTCGTCCGATTGGGTGGAGCATTGAACCTGCCACGCTGCGGTTGCGGAGACAGCATATCGGGTGACATCAACTGCCTTGCCGGAACCAGCCGTGCATCGCGATCCAGTTGCTCAAGAATGTCCTTGTAAACGGCCCGCTTCACGCTGCCAGCACTGTCCATTCGCGGCAAATCTACCTCATAGGATACATACATGCTTTTCGCGCCGAAGACGATCAGCAATGCCTGCGCGCGAGAAAAGGCCACATTGATGAATTCGAAACGAGCGACATTGGCCTTGCTGGAGCGACGCCGGGGCTGATTGCCCGAGCGCAAAGGGTCATATCCATCGTGGCGCACCATGCTGACCAGCACGATAGACTTTTCCTTGCCCTGATAACGAATCACTGTATTGACCTCCACATCCAGGCAATCAAATCGCCCATTGGACTCTTTGGGCCTGCGGCGGCGGATCGCTGCACGAATTTCCCGGCATTGGTTGGCGTAAAAAGACACCACACCGACTTTGCATTTATTTGACCTAGAGTAGCCTTGTGCAGCGGATTGCCGCTCAATTTGCTCTAGTGTTTCCGCAATCAACTCTGCTTCCAGGCGATTGGTACGCCGGGGCTGGTTACCGTCCATGTCTTCGCGGTGAATCTGATTGTTTAGGTTGTAGGTCGTGTCCACCCACAGTGCATGGTCGTCCGGAGTGAGCAGGGGCGAACCGCCGTCCAAACTTTTCAAGGTCAGTCCGTGAACACGACGAAGTTTAGGATCCGGATCATCGTCCGGCCGACGGAGGCCGCACTCCAACTGGCCTTCGTAAAAGTGGTTCACCGTTGCCATGATTTGTGGGTGCATGCGGAACTGCACATTGAGTCGTGCGCGGATGGCTTCGTCCGCCATCTCGAAATGAGACTTGAACAACGAAGCTGTGACCATTTTCTCGAAGCGGCGTAGATTGTCGCGGGTCAGCAAGGTCTGGGCTTCGGCAAGGTTATCTGCGCTGTTTTCCTCAGCGTTGGCCGCTTCGTTTTCTTCTACTTCATCCATGAAGCTGCGGGCTTCGTCGCCTTCCTGAAATAGCGGTGGTAGTTGGCGGTGGTCACCTACCAGCACGGCGCGGCGTGCGCGCATCAGGGGCATCAACAATTCCAACGGGGTAGCCTTGCTCACTTCATCAATGATGGCGACATCAAAACTCGTCTGCCCAGCATCGTCCAGCGTTCGCTCGTTTTCGTTGCAAGTAATGGCCACCACATTGCAGCTCGCCAGAAAATCTGCGCCAAGGTGCTGCCAATCTTCTTTAGCGGCGTTGTTACGGCTCAAATCCCGTACCCAGTCTTCCAGCACCGGCCCCCATGTCTGACGTTCATGCTGTAGGCTGGCCTGGCGTTGCTCCAAGGCCTTGATGACTTGGGTGACAGTGTCGATGCGTTGCGACAGCGTCGCAGCAGGCTCTAGCGGCAACCGGCCATCTTGGGTGATTGCCTCATCCTGCAACAGCTCCTCAACCTTCTGCTCATGCTGCCTGCGTTGCTCATCCCAGTCATCTAGGTTGCTTTGAGCACTGCGCTCCTGGCTCTGTGCGCTTCGCACAAGACCATCGCTCGGAGCTTCAGGCGCGGGCTGCGACAACTGCGCCTGCAAGGATTGCTTGAGGGTATCAATGGCCTGGTCAATGACCGGCTGCGTCTTCTCCAACTCCGCTAGGCTGGCAGCTATTTCGTCAGCCAGTAGAGTCGAGTTTTCAATGGGAACGCACCATTTGGTGGCTTGGCTAAACAAGCCGTCATAACGGCTTCGCTCCAAGCCAACACCAGCCTGCTCCAAATTTTTTAGCTCCTTGCGCGTAGCTCTCCAAGCGTCTACGAAAGCGTCGTCTTTTTCCATCTGCTCCTCCAAGGCTTTGACCTCGTTTCGGAGCACTTCAATGCGTAGCCGGGTGCTGGCATCCTGAATCGGGCCGCTCGCCGCTTCTCGCAGGCGGCGAATGTCCGCAGAAATGGCTTCTCGCGCCTTCGTGAAACGCCGCCATGCACCTAGCATGTGCGCCAGCATTTCACCTCGATTGCCAGCATGAGCCAGCCAGTCGTCCATCGAAAATTTCACGAGCAATCCTGCCGCCCCGCAGGAAGCAAGTGCTTTCGCCAGATTTCTGGCAGGCAGCTCTACATCCCGCAAATCACCATGTAGCGTTTCTGCTTCGCCATGCAGCAAGACCTGAACACTTTGTAGGCGCTGGCGTTTGGCCTTGTCCTCATCCAGTGCTATACAAGCAACGTCATACGCCTGCTGCGCCTGCCTTGTCTGGCTGCGAGCTGATTCCAAGTCCGTTTCAAGCGGCCCACGTCTGGCGTTCAACTCCTTCTCGTCGTGCAACACGAAAGTTGCGCGCTCATGCCACCCTTGCAATAGACGCAAGTCTTTGTCACCACGCTTCCACACTGCAAGGCGGTCTTCGGTTTGCTCTGCCAATGCTTTGTAGTAACGCTGCAAGGATGCCTGCCCCGCAAAGGCCGCACCATCTTCCGTCACCTTGCTTTCATTCCGTGCCAACCGAACTACGCGCAAGGAGCCGTCATGCCCCAACCTATCCAACGCATTGTCCACAGCGGTATGCGCCTGCGATGCCAGCAGCACCCGTTGCCCGCGCCGCGCCAGTTGCACAATGGCTTCCGCAATCACCGTGGTCTTGCCCGTGCCCGGCGGCCCTTGAACCAAGCACAAATCCGGTGCGGAAAGAATCTTGACTACGGCTTCTTTCTGGGCCGGGTTCAGTTTGTCATTGGCCCACTGCGTCACCGGCTCAAGACGCTGCGGCACGGAAACCTGTGCAGCCTCGAACAGATAGTCAGTCAGATACGGTGCATAACCACCCTGTTCCTGCAATTGCCGCAGCGCCTGTTGATGGCGCTTGATCAGGCTCATGTCGCCCGCTGTTGAAATGGACAAAAAGCCGGACTCCGGAATCCGACTCAGAATGCGCTCTCGCAAGGCATCTGGCTCCTCAGCATTGGTGAGATCATTTGCGTCGTCTTCGGTCAGTGAGACGGTCAATTCAGCAAGCACAGGCGCAGGCCAAGGACATTCCTGCGAGTTATCGCTCTTGGGAAATTTCTTATCTTTCGGTAACGATGCAGGCTCCGAGAGCTTGCCAGCCTGACCCAATCGGGGAAGGCGGCGCTCCTCTCTTTCAGGTAATCCGAATATCCACTGATCTTTGGATTGGCCGACCTGAAACGCAACAAGGTCGTCTCGCCCCAAGGCCTTGCGGTCTTTTTGAAGAGCCTGCACGCTCTGCCCGACCAAGGAAAAAACAACTGCTCGTCGCGCCATTCGCGGCTGATATAGCGCAAACCACGCGCCTTGCGGCGAATAAGGCTTTCTTTCCATCGAAGGAATTCAGTCCACTCGGTCAACTGTTTTTCGGTTTGCTGCGTAATGGGTGGCAGGTCGGCAAGCAATTGTGGTGTGAGCACGTTGTTGACGCGCTGAATACGCTGCTGACCCGGTGCAGGTTGCAAGCTGTCATGCACTGCAAATGCAGTAATTTCTCGCTCGAAAGGTCGTGCAGGAAGGTCTGCAGCCTCAATGAAACCGTTGATTAGAAAGAGTGGGGCAGAAGATTCGGTGGGCCAGCTACCCGTGGCAATGAAGGCGCATCCTCCCGGAAAAGGCCAATCCCTCCCAGCAGCGTTCATTCGAATCGCCATCTGTGCGTACTTGGGATTCTGTCTGTCCCGCTTCCGATTGGAGACGTAGCCAACGATTGGCATATTGTTTGGGAAAAGCAGTTCATATAAAACCTCTGCCCCGTCACGGCCATTGCACCAGTTTTTGAATGCCTGGTGGCGGCGCTGAATATCGGTGATAGCCCGATTCATCCAGTCTCGGTTATTCGGATCAAGCGCGGCATACAAATTCATCACAAACAAATCCTCTTACTTGTTGCATCGCTGATAAAAATCTCACAATTCACGGTGGCATTCATGGCGACTCCCAGCCGCGCAGCGTCGTCAGCAGTTTGACCAGTTCTACAATGGCAGTGAACGGCTCTGGTTCAGCATGTGCACTGAAGCGCTCTGCCAGCCTTTCAGCACGCTGGATGGCAATGGTCAGATGTTCGCCGGTGATTGCAAATGCGTTGCCTGCGCCTTTTTCATAACCTGGAATGTGTAGCTTGAGGCGGCGCATCACTTCATTGCGATGCACCGGCGCTTGAACGTCTTTGTAGTGAAGCAGCAGCCACAGCTCGAAACTTGGCACCGAGGCGATGGCCTGAAAAACAACTGGCTGCTTGGCATCATTCCTCAGCTTGCCATCCAGTGACGCCGCCAGCGCCAGCGCAGCGTGATAACTGTCGTGGTCATCACGGTCAAAAACCGTGTAGACCTTCTCGAAAGCACGGCGCTGAATGTTCTTGCGCCGGTCGCCATCCTCGAATAACGCCTGCGCGTATTGCACAACCTGAATCGGCGCAGTGCCCAGCTCGCTGGGGCGGACTTCCACATTAGCCGTGTGCAAACGATAGGCCGCACGGATCTCCCGAAAGTAGTTCGGCTCCGTCTTGCTGCCTTCGGAAACAATCAGGATGCGGTCGTAACTGGCACGCCGCCCCTGTTTTCGCTCCAGTTGTTTTTTCTGGCGCTCTTTGGGTGAGTTGTCGCGTGCCATCAGTGCGCCAACCCCAAGGTATGGCTGAGAAATGGCACACCGCCGTATCGTCCCATGAGGTAGCCGCGCTCCAGTGCCTCGTTCTTGCGCGGGCTGAATTCGGATAAGCCGACCAGTGCCGAGGCTTGATCGCGGTCTTTTTCAACAAACCACACCTGATCACGCCGGAACAAGTCGGGCGCATCCAGCAGCGAAGTGTCGTGAGTTGTAAAGATCAGCTGTGCGCCGCCGGTGTTGATTTCCGGACGGTGGAACAATCGCACCAACTCGCGCACCAGCAAGGTGTGCAGGCTGGTGTCGAGTTCATCAATGACCAGTGTCATCCCTTTGCGGAGGATGTCCAACACGGGCCCCGCAAGAAATAGCAGATTGCGCGTGCCATTGGACTCATCCATCAACTCAAACACGGCTTTGCCCTGTTCGGTGACGTGATGGAAGCGTAGTTTGTGCTCCTCCATCTCTTCCGTGCGCACCTCGGTTTTACCCGCCACCAGATCGAAGTGAACGGCCTGTCCAGGTACCTTGCGCGTTGTCACATCGATGTCAGCGATGCTGATGTCGGCAGAGGAAAGGAAGCTGCAGATCTCTTTGCGGCCATCGGCTTGCTTGAGCATCTGGATGGAGACTTGCGGATTGAGCTGGGCCTGTTCGTTGAAGATCACCAGCCGATTCACAAACCAGTCGAACACTGGGCGCAATGCATCACTGTTGAGCTGCACGGCCATCGACAGGAACAGAGAGTTCGGGCGCGTGGCACCTTCCCATAGATTCTTGGGGCCCTTCAGGCCGGGGCCGAATTCATAAACATCCTTGCCCGTTTCGCCATCAAAGCGGCGCTCAAACCAGCGCTGCGGCTTGAAGGCCTTGTAGACCAGAAGATGCTCGCTGACGATGCGCTGTGCCGTCATGGCAAATCCGTATTGGTAGCGGACACCGTCAAGCAGGAACGTGACCTCGAACTCGCTGGGCTGGTTGGCTGAGTCAGCGTCGAGTCGGAAGGGTTGAACTGCAAAAGACTGGCCGGGTTGGATCGCCGTCGCCGATTCAGTGACCACGCCCCGCATGTACTGCAGTGCCTTGATCAGGTTGGACTTGCCGCTCGCGTTGGCACCATAGACCACTGCACTGCGCACCAAGGTGGGCGCGGCACTGATGCCAGTTGTCTGGGTGTGGGTGTCCCGCAGGGTCTTGTCCTTGGATGCAACAAGACTGAGCACCTGCTCGTCACGCAGGCTGCGGAAGTTCTTGACGCGGAACTCGACCAGCATTGCATTCACCCCATAAAAGAAAAATAAATTCTCATTGTGCTCGTAATGCGCAAAAAATCAAGTTATTTTATAGACCTGTCCTGAGCTAGACGGCGATCAGGTGTCGTAACCGAGGCATGTCTTGCGAAGGGCAAAGAGTGGATGGTCTCGTTGAAGGGAGGGACGCAGGGTGACCATGTTGGCCAAATCGTCGAATCCACGACCTCAAGACCAAGGCGTTGCTACCGTTCACAGCCTGTGGCAGCGAGCAAATGTGCGGGGGCGGCCCGTTTTCCCTCGGATGCGCGACCAGTGTAGAATCACGCCCACGGTGGCAATGCCCGTGTGGCAGGGAAGTTTCCTCTACCGGGGAACTACACCACCACAGAATCAAAGCAAAAGCCCCGGATAACCCCGGGGCTTTTGCTTTTGGGGTACGTCGGGTTTTGGGTTGCGTGCTCCCCTTGTGGCGGCAAGTTCTGGGGTGGGCGTCCTGGGCTATACTCTGCCCGCATAGTAGGCGCGGTGCCTGCTTGGATATGTTGCGACATGCGAGGAGTTTTCATGGGTCTCATTCAGGCGGTGGCGGGTTCGATTGGCGGCACTCTGGCCGATCAGTGGAAGGATTTCCTGACTGTGCCGGACGGGCTGGCGGCGACTTCGGCGCTGTTTGCCGCCGCGCCGCGCGGCACCAACGCGGGACGCGGGGCAAATACCAAGGGTTCGGCCAACATCATCACTAACGGTTCGAAAATCGTGGTGCCGGAAGGTTATGGCCTGTTGCTCGTGCAGGATGGGCAGATCACCGGCCTGGCGGCGGAACCGGGGGGCTATGAATGGCGCTCGGACGAGATCAACTCGAAGTCGATTTTTGCGGGCGATGGCCTGCTCGATTCGCTCGTCACGCAAAGCTGGGAGCGTTTCAAGTTCGGCGGTCAGCCGGGGGCGCAGCAACAGGCCTTCTTCGTCTGCCTCAAGGAGTTGCCGGATAACCGTTTCGGCACGCAGTCGGAAATCTACTGGGACGACGCTTTCCTGAATACGCAGGTCGGCGCGATGACGCGCGGTTCGTATACGCTGAAGATCGTCGATCCCATCCTGTTCGTGAAGAATTTCGTGCCGGCGCAATATCTGCGCTCGGGGGAGGTCTTCGATTTCACCGATATCGACAACGCGGCGGCCAGCCAGTTGTTCAACGAGGTCGTGGGTTCGCTCGCGCCGGCGTTCAGCCTGTATACCAACGATCCGGGCAAGGGCAACCGCATCAGCAGAATCCAGCAGGATGCCGTGGGTTTTGCCCAAAGCCTGTCGGCGGCGGTGGAGGCGAATTATCGCTGGAAATCCGATCGCGGGCTGGTGATTGCCAAGACGGCCATCGTCTCGATCGAATACGACGCCAACACCCGCGAATTGCTGAAAACCGTGCAGCGCGCCGACGCGCTGATGGGCGCGCGCGGCAATTCCAACCTGCAGGCCAGTGTCGCGGCGGGCATGCAGGCGGCGGGCGAGAATGGCGGCGCTGCCGGCATGATGGGCATCGGCATGGCTTCCGGCATGATGGGCGGCATCGGCGGCCTGCAACAGCCCGTGGCATCCGTGGCACCTG
>OGQD01000669.1_pt1 | contig 24750 bp, 22 predicted proteins | sample 1553091 | NCBI WGS metagenome assembly OGQD01 (sample SAMEA2580290, study PRJEB22360) | human gut metagenome | biome: human gut; feature: human-associated habitat; material: faeces | place: Denmark | collected 2008/2010
ATTTTAGTAAATTATTTTTAAATTAAATAAAAACTAAAATGTTTGAATGGATTAATAACACCTTTGGAGTATCTAATGAGGTGTCAGTGCCTACCTTTATATCAATCATAGTTTTCATAGTTGGTGGAGTAATTTCTTATTTCTATAATCTCATTAGGAATTATAGGGCTAACAAAAATATACGGATAATTTTTCGAATGATTTTGAAAGAAATAATTAATGACTTAAGAATAAAGGAAGGGCAAATGAAAAGATTTTATCCCACGGTTAATATGAGCCATAAGGATGCTTGGATTTTACCTTTTGTTACGGTAGGATATTTAGAAACTATGTTTGAGCTTGATTATTCTAATAATTTTTCTGCATTTAAAAGGAAGTTTTACATTAGAAAAAAACTTAAGTATAAAGCATTTCATAGAATTTGGGCTTTTCTGCGAGACATAAAATATTTAGAGGATAGGTTAGAAAGAACTACAGGTGAATTGATGGAGAATTTCAATTTAATCACAGAACAATATTCAGATAAAATAGTAGCATTTAGTGAGTTTTGCAGAAAACATTTAGAAAGCATTGATGAACAAATATCACCACCTGAAACGAAGATTGATCAAGATATTTTAAGATTTAGTCAAGAACTAAGCGATATATTTAAGCGTGATTCTCTGTCAAATCAAAATGAGGGAACTTATATGCAAAGAACATATAAAAATTTAGTTATGCCTATTCTTGTGTTGACTGAAAACAACAAGCACCTAAAAGTTTCTTTTGAATGTAATGTAATGTTGCAAAAAATAAAAGTAGACTATAAAGCAATGGATAACTTAATCATTATTTATCAGCGAAAATTTAAAAATTATTATAGAACTTATAGAGTTAGTAGTAGAGTGCTTAAAGTGTGTCTCAAAATTTTGGACTAATTATTGGCTATTAGACGTTTAGAGATGTGGATGTAATTATAGTTAGTACTATATTTAATATAAGGTATGAGAAGGAAAAACCTGTACTATTTACGTTCCCAAAGTATCTTGCTTCAACTGGTGCTTGGATGCTGAGATTAAAAAAAATATAAGTAAGATTGTCAAGATTTATAATTGCTGTCATTGTCAAGTTCGTTTCGAATCTGAAAAGTTATTTAAATTGTAGCATGAGTTTTTCATAGATTATGAATGGTAATTTTTTAGTAGATTAACTAATCTTTTACTTTTTAGAGATGAAATTTGTATTAAGAAAAATATTACATTATCTTTCTTCTAAAATTAAATTATTATGGATCTACTTGATAAATTAAGAGCGTTAGATTTGGAAACAGTCTCTAAAGATGAGATAGATGCTCTTTTACACCAAATTGGAGCATTACCTATAATGAAAACAGATTACGGAGTAGGAAAATTATTTTTAAGAGCCGTAAGGAATAGTGACCCGAGTTCTGATTTTTCAACTGTTTCAAGATTATCATACTGCCCACCAGAGTATAATAAAAATTTTTTAAGAGCCAGTACACCTGATAATACTATGTTTTATGGCTCGGTTGTTAAAGATAATCCAACTGCTGAAGAAGTTAATCACGCAAGAATAACGGCCTGCTGCGAAACTAGTGAGCTACTTCGTGATAACGAGATTCCAGAAGGAGAAAGGATAATTACAATTGGAACTTGAAGAGTTAAGGGTAAGTTGGAGGTAGGGACGATATTTGACCCCAATAAAAATTACGATATTGAATATCTTGAAAATATTAAAAATGCCTACATAAAATTTTTAGATGATTATCCAGATTTAAAAGAAAAAGGTTTGGCATTTTTGGAATACCTTTCAAGTGAATATTCTAAAGATGTGAAAAAGGGTGAAAATCATAAATATTTAGTTTCCGCTTTGTTTTCAAGGATTGTTGCCCAAAGAAGTGACGGAATTTTATATCCAAGCGTACGAGCTGCTGGTATAGGATTATGTTTGGCCATAAAACCAGAAGCAATGGAAAATTTAGAACTCATAATGGTGCACAAATGTTTACTTAAAAAAGAAAATGGAGTTGTACGAATTACCTTTTTAAAAGTGTGTGAAGTTAATAAAGATGCAGAAGCTTTTGAACTATTGGACGTTGCCGAATATAAAGAAAGAAGAAAAGAATCTGAATAATAATTATGATGAATGTCAAAGAACACGATTTTAGAGCGAATAGTTTGGATAAAACTATTTCGGCTCTTTACACTACCATTCTTGAGATGGAAGAATTTCGGAAGGAAAATTATTGGTACGATGGATTATTTTTTCTTGAGGACACTGAACATATTTTTGGTTTAGCCTTTATTGCATTTCAAAATTATATCAATGCATCAATCAAAGATTTGACCAATATTGGAGGAAAAGATTTACAAACCAAATATTACAAATTAGGAAATAAACTAAAACCTTCAAACTATACTCTTATTGAACTGATAGTAGCTTTAGCTAACTACATTAAGCACAAAGAAGATGATGCTGAAGATTTTCATAGGTCTACTAGAAACGTTTTGACAAACTTTAAACTTAATACAAATAAAGATTGTGATATTACAGAATCGGCAATATTTAAAGGCTTAGATAAAATTGATCAGGATTGGAATCTTAAAAATATTCAATCACGTGTTGAGGAATGGAGAAGAGATATTGCCTTATGCATTATTGCAAATACTCAAAATGCTAAACCATTTACAGATGATTTACTTTTTTGATTTGATTTATTGAGGAAGCCTTTAACTTCAGTGCCAAAGTTACTGCACCGGGTTCATGTGATAATCTGCCTGCAATTAATGAATTTATTCAAGCCTTATTGTGAGTTTAGTTAACTAGCGATTTTGATATTTTTTTCAATCTTTACTGATTCGTATATTCATAAAATAAGTTTGTTGTTGTATTCACTCATTGGTGACTGTATAAAGAAGGTTATGGAGTGCGGAGGATTGCTCCTTGTTAATCTATATTTATCCAAAATCAAGAGATTATAAAAATCCTTTTAATTTTTTGAATATAAAACTATTCCGGCAAACCCTTATCTTTGTAAAAACCAAACAGCCTTTAAATGTATTTTGTAGAAGTCATTCTTCCTCTGTCTTTATCTAAAACTTTTACCTACAGGGTTTCAGAAGCAGAATACAATTACATTCAAAAAGGAATGCGTATTGCGGTGCCATTTGGCAAAAGCAAAGTGTATACGGCTTTGGCTATAGAATTGCATCAAAATGAACCTGCTCTATACGAAGCCAAAGAAATCCATCAGATTTTAGACGAAATACCGGTCGTAACCGAAATCCAGATTACCCATTGGCAATGGATTGCTTCGTATTATATGTGTGCTATTGGCGATGTATATCGTGGTGCCATGCCTTCGGCTTTACTGTTAGAAAGTGAAACCATCATATCGCAGAAAAAAGAAATCGAAGTTGACGAAACGCAGCTTTCTGACGATGAGTTCCTTATTTATGAAGCTTTGCAACACCAAAGCTCTCTTAAAGTATTGGATATTGTAGCCTTATTAGGAAAGAAAAATGTTTTTCCGACAATCCAGAAACTCATTGATAAAAAAATATTGGCGGTTCAGGAAGAAGTAGTAGAGTTGTACAAGCCCAAACTTACTAAATATATCCGTCTGCATACAGATTACGTCGATGAACAGAATTTGATAGCCTTAATAGATAATCTGAATAAAAAGGCACAAAAGCAAAAAGAAATTCTATTGAGTTATTTTCAACTCAATGCTTCTCAACAAAAACCTGTTTCCGTAAAACAGCTTTTAGAACATTCTCAGGCTACATCTGCTGTGGTAAAGGCATTGGTAGACAAAGCCATTTTTGAAGAATATTATATACAGGAAGACCGTGTTTCTTTTGATAAAAACCAAAAAGAAAATAACCTTCAACTAAGTACAGCCCAACAAAAAGCATTCGATGAAATTTCAAACGCTTTTGAAGAGAAAGAAGTATGTCTGTTGCATGGCGTAACTTCCAGTGGTAAGACCGAAATTTATATTAGGCTGATAGAAAGCTATATTGCCTCGGGAAAACAGGTATTGTATCTTTTGCCGGAAATCGCACTTACAACCCAATTGGTCGGACGATTGACGGCTCATTTCGGTAATCAGGTCGCCGTATTCCATTCCAAATACACTAATAATGAACGGGTAGAAGTATGGAAACAAGTATTGGAAAATTCTCCAAAAGCAAAGATTGTAATAGGAGCAAGGTCGGCATTATTTCTGCCGTTTCGCGACTTGGGACTTGTCATTATTGATGAAGAACACGAGCAGACGTTCAAACAATACGACCCGGCACCAAGATACCACGCCCGCGATGCGGCAATTGTTCTGGCAAACTATTTCAAATCCAAAGTGCTTTTAGGTTCTGCCACGCCAAGTCTGGAAACGTATTTTAATGCGTCCGGAGGCAAATACGATTTGGTAGAAATTACCGAACGCTTTGGAAATGTAATGCTGCCGGAAATCGAATTGGTAGACCTTAAAGACAAATATTTCCGGAAAAGGATGAAAGGCCATTTTAGCGATACACTGCTCGAATACATGGCTGAAGCGTTGGCTTTAGGCGAACAGGTAATATTGTTCCAAAACCGTCGTGGCTATTCTCCTGTTCTGGAATGCATGACCTGTGGTCACGTTCCTGAATGTCCGCAATGCGACGTGAGCCTGACCTATCATAAGCATAAAAACCAACTAAGGTGCCATTATTGCGGCTATGCGATGGCAAAACCAACCCGTTGCCATAACTGTTCAAGCGTAGACCTTACTACCAAAGGATTTGGTACGGAACAGATAGAAATGGAGCTGGCCGGATTGTTTCCCAATAAAAAGACAGCCCGTATGGACCAGGACACTACCCGTGGCAAATACGGCTATGAAAAAATATTGGACAGCTTTAAAAATCGGGAAATCGATATTTTGGTAGGAACCCAAATGCTGGCCAAAGGTCTCGACTTTGATAATGTTTCCCTGGTAGGTATTATGAATGCCGATAATATGTTGTACCATCCGGATTTTCGTGCTTTTGAAAGAAGTTATCAGATGATGACACAGGTTTCAGGCAGGGCAGGGCGTTCCGGGAAAAGAGGGAAGGTCATTATTCAGACCTACAACCCGAACCATAACACAATCCAGCAGGTTACCAACAATGATTATATGGGGATGTACAAAGAACAATTGTATGACCGGCATATTTTTAAATATCCGCCTTATTTCCGACTCATCAAGATTACACTCAAACACCGTGATTTTGAAAAACTAAAAGACGGTTCCATGTGGTTGTATCAGGTCATGAGCCAGAATCTCGACCTGCCTGTATTGGGACCGGAAGAACCAGCTATAGGCAGAATCAGGAATGAGTACATACGTACCATCCTAATCAAGATTCCCCAAAACCAGCCATTAGGAAGCACAAAAAAAACTATCCAGAAAATACTGAATAGTTTTGAAACGGTATCGCAATACAGACCGATTAAAGTGGCCGTAAATGTTGATTTCTATTAAGCCGAAGCCAAAGCTTTCACCAAATCCTCTTTTTTATTTCTGCTCAAAGGAATTTTGGTCACGCCAATCTCGGCAAACTTGCTGTTGAATTTGTCTACCTTGTCAATATTAATGATAAACGATTTATGAACACGGATAAAGCGTTCTTTTGACAAATCGTTTTCAAACGACTTCATAGTCGATAATACAAGGTGGTTCTCGTCTTCAGTGACTACTTTAACATAATCACCATAAGCTTCAATCCATTTGATTTTAGAAGTAAAGATTTTTAATTTTTTCAGGTTACTCTTGATGAAAATGTGTTCACTGTCTTCATCAATATTTTCTTTACGAAGCAGATAAAGGTCCATGGCTCTTTTTACCGCAGCATTGAAACGCTGGGGTGAAATAGGCTTCTGAAGGTAATCTGTTGCATCATAATCAAATGCTTTGACGGCATATTCTGCTTTTGAGGTAATAAAGATAATCTGTGGTTTTACTTTTAATCCGTCAAGCAAATCAAATCCATTAATGACAGGCATTTCAATATCTAAAAAAATAAGGTCCACTTCTTTATTGGTAAGACAATTTTTAGTTTCAATGGCATTGGAAAAATCGCCCACCAAGTTCAGGTTTGGATGATTTGCAACCAATTTGGTTACTGTCATTCTCTGTATGGCACTGTCATCTACTACAACACAATTCAATTTCATAATAAATCAGAATTTATAGATTGGGTACGATAAATGTAGAACAATTTTTTTATTAAAAAACAATATTTTCCGCATTTTTTTGTAATTCATCGAATATAATTGGATTTCGCTTGTGCATTAAAAATAAATAGTTACTTTTGCACCCAATTTTATAACAAATAAAATCATTGTATTATGAATCACTATGAAACTGTTTTCATCTTGAATCCCGTTTTATCTGAAGTACAGGTAAAGGAAACAGTAAGCAAATTCGAAGATTTTCTTACTTCCAGAGGTGCAGAGATGGTATCAAAAGAGGATTGGGGCCTAAAAAAGATGGCTTATGAAATCCAACACAAAAAAAGTGGCTTTTACCACCTGTTTGAATTCAAAGTAGCTCCTGAAGTATTAATTGCTTTCGAAACTGAATTCAGACGTGACGAAAGAGTAATGCGTTTCTTGACTGTAAGTCTTGACAAACATGCAATTTCTTGGGCAGAAAGAAGAAGAGAAAAACTAAAAGCATCTAAAGCGTAATTATTATGTCTACGATTGAACAATCAGCAAAAGGAAAAAAAGACGGAGATATCAGATATCTTACGCCTTTAAATATTGAAACAAACAAAACTAAGAAGTATTGCCGTTTCAAAAAATCAGGTATCAAATATGTTGATTACAAAGATCCTGATTTCTTATTGAAATTCGTTAACGAGCAAGGGAAAATCCTTCCACGTCGTTTAACAGGAACTTCATTGAAATACCAAAGAAAAGTGTCTGTAGCTGTTAAAAGAGCAAGACATTTAGCTTTAATGCCATACGTGGCCGATTTATTAAAATAGTAAAAACAAAGTTGTTGGTTTCACAGTGAAACCTAACTTCTACAAATAAGGACAACAACATGGAACTTATATTAAAAAAAGACGTTCAAAATTTAGGTTTTAAAGATGATATCGTAACTGTAAAAAACGGATACGGACGTAACTACTTAATCCCACAAGGATTCGCTCACATGGCAACTCCTTCTGCGAAAAAAGTATTGGCTGAAAACCTAAGACAAAAAGCGCACAAAGAAGCTAAAATTGTTGAAGATGCTAAGAAATTGGCTGAAGCACTTAAAGCTCTTGAAATCAAAATTTCAGCTAAAGCTGGTGGTGAAAAACTTTTCGGTTCTATCACTAACATCGATATCGCTGAAGCTTTGGAGAAGCAAGGTCAATCAATCGACAGAAAATTCATCACTTCTGGAATCGTTAAGCGTACTGGTAAATACAATGCGACTGTAAGATTACACAGAGAGGTTATTGTTGATTTGCCTTACGAAATCGTAGCTGAAAAATAATATTTTCAATACTGAAATATAAAAGTCCCGATGAAAGTCGGGATTTTTTTTTAAATTATAGAAAAGCTTTAAGCAATAAGCCGTAAGTATTACGCTTGTGGGAGCTTATAGCTTAAAGCCTATAGCTTACAGCAAAATAATGAAATACAAAAGATTAACAAAAGAACAGTTTGAAGCGCTCCATATGGAATTTGCCAATTTTCTGGCAACGCAGTCAATCGATAAGAAGGAATGGGATGCCATCAAGGCTGAAAAACCGGAAGTTGCCGAGCAGGAATTGGATGTGTTTTCTGATTTGATTTGGGAAGGCGTTTTGACAGGAGCCCATTATTTGGAACACTTTTCTAAAAGCTATATCTTTCTTTTCCATTGTCAGGAAAAAGTAATCAAGTCAATCGTACTCAAAGCGCTTATTCCGGAAGTCGATTTTATGACCCGCGAAGGATTGCAGTGGTTGAGTGACAATATGTTTACTGAAACGGTAGAGATTAAGATAGGGCAGAAAGAATATGAAGAGGAACGGAACGATGCTATTTTTAACCTGATACAGCAAGGAGCTATCCTAAGTGACGGCCAATTGTATTTGCAGGTCAACGGCATAATTCAATCGTCATAAAATCGTATTATTTATTGGAAATTGGTTATTTTAGTGCTCTGTTTACAGAACTAAACTAGCCAATTTTTTTTATGGATATTCAGAGTACCATCCAATCATTGCGGGAAGAACTAAATCAGCATAATTACAATTATTATGTTTTGGACAATCCTACAATCTCAGATTATGATTTTGATACAAAACTGAAAGAGCTGCAGGAGCTTGAAAGCAAATACCCCGAGTTTTTTGATGAAAATTCCCCGACACAGCGTGTGGGAGGGATGATTACCAAAAACTTTGAAACCATTACCCATAAAAACCGAATGTATTCTTTGGATAATTCCTATTCAAAAGAAGACGTTTTGGATTGGGAAAAAAGAATCCAGAAAATATTAGGAGATGTGCCGCTGGAATATACCTGTGAATTGAAATATGACGGAGCTTCTATTTCAATTACCTATGAGCACGGAAAATTAAAACGGGCCGTAACGCGGGGAGACGGATTTCAAGGTGATGATGTAACCAATAACGTCAAAACAATCAAATCGGTTCCATTACAGTTAAAAGGCGATTATCCGGATAGTTTTGAAATACGCGGTGAAATTATTTTGCCGTTGGAAGGTTTTGCCAAAATGAATCAGGAATTGATAGAGATTGGCGAAACTCCCTATTCAAACCCAAGAAATACTGCATCAGGTAGTTTGAAGTTACAGGACAGTTCTGAAGTGGCGAAACGTCCGTTGGATTGCCTTCTGTATACTTTTATTGGTAATGATGTTAAATTCTCAACCCATTTTGAAAGCCTTGAAAAAGCCAGAAGTTTTGGGTTTAAAGTGCCTAAAGAGGCCAGGTTGGTAAAAAGTATTGAGGAAGTTTTTGACTTTATCGATTACTGGAACATCCACCGTCATGAATTGCCTTATGAAACCGATGGCGTAGTTGTAAAAGTAAATAACCTGCATTATCAGGAAGAATTAGGCTATACTTCCAAATCACCGCGTTGGGCGATTGCTTATAAATTTAAGGCAGAACAGGTTTCTACACGGCTGAATTCTATTTCCTATCAGGTGGGACGTACCGGAGCGATTACGCCGGTTGCTAATCTCGAGCCGGTACAATTGGCGGGAAGCCTTCTAAAACGAGGTTCTCCATAATGTTGGGGGGAACCATTGTAAAACGAGCTTCTCTGCATAATGCAGACCAGATTGAAAAACTTGACATCCGTGTTGGTGATGAAGTTTTTGTAGAAAAAGGGGGTGAAATTATTCCTAAAATTATAGGTGTAGACTTTACAAAACGCTCTTTAGATTTACTGCCAACCGTTTATATTACAAACTGTCCGGAATGTCAGACAGAGTTAATCCGTAAAGAAGGCGAGGCCCAGCATTATTGCCCGAACTTTTACGGATGCCCACCACAAATTATAGGCAGAATCCAGCATTATATTTCCAGAAAGGCAATGGATATTGAAGGACTTGGCGGAGAAACAGTAGCCTTGTTATTTAACAACAATCTGGTACAGAATTACGCCGACTTGTATGACCTTACCGTCGAGCAGGTAATTCCTCTGGAAAGAATGGCGCAGAAATCAGCAGAAAATCTGGTCAACGGAATCGAGAAATCCAAAGAAGTTCCTTTTGAAAGAGTCCTGTTTGCTTTAGGAATCCGCTATGTAGGCGAAACCGTTGCAAAAAAATTAGCAAAACACTACCAAAATATCGATAACCTAAGTAATGCCAGCCTGATGGATTTGATTTTGGTAGATGAAATTGGCGAACGTATAGCGCAAAGCGTCATTGAATTTTTTGAAAATCCGGAAAACCGAATTATCATTCAGAGATTACGTGATTATGGCGTTCAGCTCGAATCCAAAACCGTATTTAATCCGGATGCAACAGATAAACTGGCAGGAAAAACCTTTGTGGTTTCGGGAGTATTTGAAAAATTCTCACGCGATGACCTGAAGAAATCCATTGAAGATAACGGAGGAAAAGTAGGAAGCTCTATTTCTGCCAAAACAGACTATGTGGTAGCCGGCGATAATATGGGGCCTGCCAAACTGGAAAAAGCCAATAAACTGAATATCCCGATTATCTCAGAAGATGATTTTATCGCAATGTTAGGATAGCTAAATGCCAACCTGACAAATCCATATAAAGACAAAAAAGCCATTAAAATGAAGATTTTAATGGCTTTTTTTAATGCGCGTGTCAATCTGTGTTCCATTTTAAAGGTTCTAAGGAACTAAGCAGCTAAGGTTCTAAGTCTTGTTTATTCTAAATATACAAATCCGCGTCAATCCGCGAAATCAGCGTATATCCGTGTTCGATTTTAAAGGTTCTAAAGAACTAAGCGGCTAAGATTCTGAGTCTTGTTTATTCTAAATATACAAATCCGCGTATAACCGCGTTCAAAATCCTATCTGCTTCAAAAGTATCTACGCCCAAAACCAATGATTAAACCACAATAGTTCTTCCGCTATGGATTTTACTCTTATCCGTATCAAAATAAAAATCAATTCTACCTAAATTAATGCCATAACAGCCTACCTGATTTACCAATGTATCAATCCCGTCCAGATTTTTTACAATGGTAGGTTTGTCAAGAAAAGTATGTGTATGTCCGCCAATAATCAGGTCAATATCTCTTGTTGCGGCGGCTAATTTTAAATCAGAAATTTTATCCGGGTCGTTTTTGTAAGCATATCCAATATGCGAAAGGCAAATGATAAGGTCGCATTTCTCCTGTGTTTTCAGGATTCGCGTCATTTCCTGCGATACAGAAACCGGGTCATTATAAACTGTTTCTTTATAATTCTTCTTGTCTACCAATCCGTCTAATTCAACACCCAATCCAAAAACACCAATCTTGATACCGTCCTTTATAAAAATCTTATAAGGTTTCACAATGCCATCCAGAACAGTGTTTTTAAAATCATAATTGGCACTCACGAAATCAAACTTTGCATTGTGTAATTGCGAATAGAAACCGTCAATCCCGTTGTCGAAATCATGATTTCCCATAGTGGCAAGGTCATATTTCATCATGCTCATCAGCTTAAATTCCAATTCGCCGCCATAATAGTTGAAGTAAGGAGTTCCCTGAAATATATCACCGGCATCCAAAAGCAAAACATTTGGATTTTCCCTGCGAATGCTTTCAATCAGGCTGGCCCGTCTGGAAACACCGCCCATATTAGGGTTTTTAGCATCTGTTGGCGGAAACGGGTCGATATGGCTGTGAACATCGTTGGTATGCAGTATAGTGATATGCTTTTTGTTAAGTGTGTTAAAACTGCTTAATGATAATCCGCCAACAGTCAGTAAAGCCGAACCTGCTACCGTTTTCTGTATAAAATCTCTTCTTTTCATTTTGTGTCTTTTAGGCTTTCTGATTACTCAACAATAATCCTTTTGTTTCGCGGTACCGGAATTGTGTCTGTTTCTTTAAAATAATCAATCCAGACGTTGCGGAGCTTGTAATCTAATGAAGTCATGGTTCCCTTTTTGAAGAAATTCATGCTGTCACCACCATTATATAAATAATCGTTTGTAGCCACATAATAGGTTTTGTTGATGTCCAGAGGCTTTCCCTGTATTGTAATGCTTTTATAGGAAGAAGCATCTTTGTTTAACACGATTTCCATGCCTGCAAGCGGGTGCGGCTTTTTTTCAGAAATCAGATAATTCACCATTTCTACAATCTGTTGGCCTTTTAAGGCTACAACAACCAGTTCGTTTTCAAAAGGCATCAGTTCGAATGCAGTACGGGTAGTCACATTTCCTTTGGAAATCATGCTTCGGATACCGCCATGATTCAGCAGGCAGATATCTACCGGTTTGTTTTCTCTCTTCAGAAATAATTTGTTAGCGGTTGCAAGCGTTATGTCTGCCTGTAAGCTGCCAATAGTTGTTTGCCATTCACCTTTACTTTTGTCCAATGTTTCCGGGGCATAGGCAAGAATCTGATTCATGTCCTTATCAATATTTTCACGGTAAGGCTTTATAAATTCCTCGATAGCAGGAGTTTGTGGGTTGGTGTTCGTAATGCCAATCTGCTTGCCTTCAATTTTGGAAACATACGGCTTTTGGGTAGCGCAGGAAATTACCAGAAATAATGTTAGAATTGAAACAAATTGTGTCAGAGCAGCGTTATAGTTTTTTTGTTTTAGCATCTGAAATACGGCTTATTTAATTAAATTTGTAATCACAAGTAAAAGTACTATGTTTTTAAATTTTTTCAAGAACTTTTCTGCAAAAAGAACATTAAAAAATAGTTCCCTGCACGTAAAGGGAAACCCGTCTGACGAAACGATAACAACGGTCGGATTGTTGATTGACAAGACCTATTTTGAAGATAAGGTCAACCTGATTGAAGAGCTTTTGGCAAACGGAATCAAAAGAGAGAATATCCAGATATTGTTATATAAAGACCGGTTTAAGAAAAAAGAAACCGTAAATTATCCGAGCTTTAGCCATAAAGATTTAAGCTGGAAAGGAACGCTGGACAATAAAAATGTAAAAGAGTTTACAGACAAGGAGTTTGATATGCTGATTAGCTATTATGATACAGAAAAAGCACCTTTGATGATTACGACTTTTAAGTCAAAAGCTAATTTTAAGGTGGGATTTTCTACAATCGATAAAAGGCTAAACCATTTTATGATTAATACCAATGCAGAAAACTACAAGGTTTTTGTTTTCGAACTATTCAAATATTTAAAAATACTAAATAAAATATAATTATGCAGTCACTTATAGGAACAGGCGTAGCGCTTGTCACACCTTTCAAAAAAGATTTTTCTGTTGATGTCGAGGCTCTAAAAAGAATTGTAAACTATCAAATCGATAATGGAATTGATTATATGGTAGTTTTAGGAACAACCGGTGAGCCGGCAACCATGAATAAGGAAGAAAAAGAATTGGTTATTAAAACCGTAAAAGAAACCAATAACGGCAGATTGCCGTTGGTTTTGGGTGTTGGAGGAAATAATACTGCAGAAGTTGTTGAAGAGCTAAAAACCAGAGATTTTACAGGTTTTACGGCTGTGCTTTCTGTTTCGCCGTATTATAACAAGCCAACCCAGGAAGGTATCTATCAGCATTTCAAAGCCATTGCAGAAGCTTCACCGATTCCGGTCATCCTGTATAATGTTCCGGGAAGAACGGGAAGTAATATGCTGCCGTCAACCGTAATCCGTTTGGCAAATGATTTTAAAAATGTTGTGGCAATAAAAGAAGCTGCCGGTGATATTGTTCAGGCAATGAAACTGATTCAGGGCAAACCAAAAGATTTTCTGGTAATTTCGGGTGATGATATGGTAACACTTCCAATGGTTTTAGCCGGAGGTGCAGGAGTAATCTCGGTAATTGCTGAAGGATTTCCGAAACAGTTTTCTAAAATGGTGCGTTTAGGATTGGAGCGAAAAGTAGATGAGGCTTACGAGCTTCACTACCAGATTGCAGATTCTATCGACATGATTTTCGAGCAGGGAAATCCTGCGGGTGTTAAAGAAATCTTTAAAGTTTTGGGATTGTCAGAAAATACAGTACGTTTGCCATTAGTGAATGTTAACGAAGATTTAGCAGGAAGAATAGAGCAATTTGTTAAGAAAACAGTACTTTAGTTATTTTAAAACCTACAGATTATGTTATCAAAATCAATAGAAGAAGCATTAAACCGTCAGATTAAGGTAGAAGGAGACTCATCACAAGTTTATCTGGCTATGGCATCCTGGGCAGAAGTTCAGGGATTTGAAGGAATATCGACTTTCATGTTTGCACAGTCCGAAGAGGAAAGAATGCACATGCTGAAATTGGTAAAATATATCAACCAAAGAGGTGGACAGGCCAAAATATCTGCCATAGTAGAGCCGGTACTTGATTTGTCAAGCTATAAGGTTCTTTTCAAACAGTTGTTGGAACACGAAATCAAAGTTTCTGAAAGTATCAACGACCTTGTAGGCATAGCACTGGATGAAAGAGATTATGCTACCCATAACTTTTTACAATGGTATGTGGCAGAGCAAATTGAAGAAGAAGCAAATGCACGTTACATTTTAGATAAAATCAATCTGATTGGTGATGATAAGGGAGGACTTTATTTGTTCGACAATGAAATGAAGAACTTCACAAGTCCAATCACAACCGGAAAATAAATACGGAATTTAATCGTTAGAAAGGTGTCATAATTTATTTGGCATCTTTTTTATTTTTAACTCTTTCAAGGGGCTTGAAAAAATGTTTTTTTAATCTATAATTAATAACTAAATTTGCGGTTGATTTTTAAGAAACCTCAAACGGCTTGAAATCAGTAAATACAATCTTGAAAATGAATAGAATATTTTGCTTACTTATAATTGCGGTTGCTTTTGCTTCATGCAGTCCTTACCAAAAAGCTTTGAAATCAGAGGATATCGCTGTAAAATATGACATCGCTTCAAAAATGTATGACGCTGGAAAATATACAAAAGCAATACGCCTTTTTGAGCAGATAGCACCATCATACAGAGGTAAGCCGGCTGCAGAAAAGATGTTCTATATGTTTGGGCAATCGTATTATAAGACAAAACAGCACTATCTTGCAGCCTATCAGTTTGAAAGCTTTACTTCCAGCTATCCAAAGAGTGAAAAAGCAGAAGAAGCGGCCTATTTGAGTGCTGAAAGCTATTCGAGACTGTCACCAAGATATTCATTGGACCAGGGCGATACAGACAAGGCTATTGACAAGCTGCAGGCATTTATTAATAATTATCCAAATTCTGAATACCTGCCAAAAGCAAACGAAATTGTAAAAGCGTTGCGCGAAAAGCTGGAAAAAAAGGCATTTGAAAATGCAAAACAATACCACACGATAGGAGGCTATACAAGAGATTATTCAGCTGCCATAAAAGCTTTGGATAATTTTATTGCTGATTATCCGGGAACGCCATTCAAAGAAGACGCTTTGTACTACAGGTTTGATTCGGCCTATATTTTGGCAATCAATAGTGTAGAAAGCAAAAAGAAAGAAAGATTGAATCTGGCGAAAGCATCCTATGCAATGCTTATGAAATTCAATGCATCAACACAATATAAAAAGGATGCTGATGATAAATTGGCACGAATCGAGAAAGAATTACAACAATTTTCTAATTAAATAAAAGTCATGGATTTAAAAAAGACTAATGCTCCTGTAAACACAGTTACTTACAATAAGACGATGATTGAGGAACCGACAGGTAACGTGTATGAAGCGATTACGATTATGGCTAAAAGAGCAAACCAAATCAACTCTGAAATTAAGAAAGAATTGACAGAGAAATTGGAAGAGTTTGCTACCTATAATGACAGCTTGGAAGAAATTTTTGAAAACAAAGAGCAAATCGAAGTTTCAAAATTCTACGAAAAATTGCCAAAACCGCATGCACTGGCTGTGCAGGAATGGCTTGATGGTAAAATCTATCACAGAGATACTACTAAATAATTACTATGTCTGTTTTAAGTGGTAAAAAAATAGTGCTGGGAGTTTCCGGTGGAATTGCCGCATATAAAACAGCCTCACTAGTAAGATTATTCATAAAAGCAGGTGCCGATGTCCAGGTGGTCATGACACCTGCTTCTAAGGATTTTGTGACACCGCTCACACTTTCCACGCTTTCAAAAAATCCGGTACATTCCACTTTTTATAATGATGACGAAGAGGCAGTTTGGAACAACCATGTTGAATTAGGTCTTTGGGCTGATTTGATGTTGGTGGCTCCCGCTACAGCAAACACATTGTCTAAAATGGCAAATGGCTCCTGTGACAATCTTTTGATAGCAACCTACCTTTCTGCCAAATGTCCGGTTTATTTTGCTCCTGCAATGGATTTGGACATGTATAAACACCCTTCAACCTTAGCCAGTTTTAAATTACTCAGGCAATTTGGCAATATCATGATTCCGGCCGAATCGGGAGAATTGGCAAGCGGACTTTCCGGAGAAGGAAGAATGGCTGAGCCTGAAAACATTATAGCCTTTCTTGAGGCCGATTTAGAAAGCAAATTGCCGCTAAAAGGGAAAAAAATACTGGTTACAGCCGGACCCACATACGAAGCGATAGACCCTGTGCGTTTTATAGGAAATCATTCCTCAGGCAAAATGGGGTTTGACATTGCTGAGCATGCTGCCGGATTAGGAGCCGAAGTGATTCTGATTTCCGGACCAACGCATTTAAAGCCTAAAAGTTCAGGGATTACTCTGGTGAATGTAACCTCTGCACAGGAAATGTATGAGGCAGCCCACCGTTATTTTGGCGATGTTGATGTGGCAATTTCTGCTGCAGCTGTGGCAGATTACAGGCCAAAGTTTCCGGCCACACAAAAAATAAAGAAAACGGAAGATGCCTTTACCATCGAATTGGAAAAAACGCAGGATATTCTGGCTTCTTTAGGAAAAGTGAAACAAAAACAATTTCTGATAGGATTTGCATTGGAGACAGAAAATGAAATTGAAAACGCAAAATTGAAAATCCAGAAAAAAAACCTAGATTTGATAGTTCTCAATTCATTGCAGGATGAAGGTGCCGGTTTTGGAAAACCGACAAATAAAATTACCTTTATCGACAGGAATTTTGAAATTGAGCCCATGCCTTTAAAAACAAAAGAAGCCGTGGCCGAAGATATTTTAAATAAAGTAATACAACATTTTTATGCGTAAGATATTATTGTTTTTGTTGTTCGTTGCAGGTTCTGTTCAGGCTCAGGAATTGAGATGTACCGTAAAAATAAACTATGACCGAATCACGAATGCTAATACGCAGATTTTTAAGACGCTGGAACGTTCACTAAATGAATTTGTGAATAAGACCCGTTGGACCAATCAGACGTTTGCAGAGAATGAAAGAATTGAATCGTCAATGTTTATCAATGTTTCAGGATACAATTCTGACCAGTTTTCGGCTTCCATTCAGGTGCAGTCCTCGCGTCCGGGCTATAACTCGATGTATGCTTCGCCGGTTTTCAACTTTAATGACAAAGACTTTAATTTCAGGTATGTTGAATTTGAAAACCTGATTTTCAACCCAAACAGCTACGATTCAAACCTGGTATCTGTTATGGCGTTCTACAGCTATATCATTATGGGATTGGATGCCGATACCTTTTCGCCAAAAGGAGGAACCCAATACTATGAACTGGCTCAAAATGTGGCAATCCTGGCACAGCAAGGAGGCTCAAAAGGATGGAATCAGGCAGATGGAAACGTTTCGAGATATTTCCTGATTACAGACCTGATGTCAAATACTTTTGCTCCTTTCAGAGAAGCCCTTTACCAATACCATTCAACAGGGATTGATTTAATGAGCGAAGATTTGAAAAGAGGAAAGGAAAACATCAAAAACTCGGTGAAAACTTTGGCTCAGATATATGATATTCGCCCAAACGCATTGCTAACACGTGTCTTTTTTGATGCCAAATCAGATGAAATCGTTTCGATTTACACAGGAGGACCTTCTATTGCGATTGCGGATTTGGTAGAAAATCTAAACAGGATTTCTCCATTGAATTCCAGTAAATGGGGTAAAATCAGATTTTAATCATAAGAATCCATTTGTTTTATACGATGCGCTTGCCTCAAAGCAGCTCGTAAATAATCACTATCTTTAAACGTAAAGGCTTTGCTGACGTCATTATCCATAAAGAATTTCGCACTGATTGAAAAACTCGATATTGATTTTTCAGAGAATTTTTCAATAATAACAGGAGAAACCGGAGCGGGAAAATCGATTCTCCTTGGAGCTTTAGGGTTGGTTTTGGGCAAAAGAGCAGACTTAAGTTCGCTAAAAAACAAAGAAGAAAAATGTGTTATTGAAGCACAATTTGATATAGCGCGCTACAATCTGGAGTCCTTTTTTGAAGCCAATGATTTAGATTTTGAAAAAGAGACCATCATCAGAAGAGAAATCCTTTCTTCAGGAAAATCAAGGGCTTTTGTCAATGACAGTCCCGTTAATCTACAGGAACTTCAGGAACTGGGTGAGTATTTGATAGACATCCATTCGCAACACCAGACTCAGGAGCTTTCTGAAGAAAATTTCCAGTTTGATATTATTGATTCGATGGCCGGAAACACTTCCGAAATTGCAGCATATAAATCCCTCTTAAAAAAATACCGTAGCCTGAAGACCACTCTCACGGCATTGCAATCCAGGCTTCAGGAAGCTTCAAAAGAACAGGATTATAACTCGTTCCTTTTAGAAGAATTGCTTGCGGCTAAACTGAAATCAGGCGAACAGGAAGAATTGGAAAGTGTTTTTGAACAATTGAACAACGTTGAGTTGATTAAAGAGAATCTGGACCGCGCTGTTTCAATTGCCGAAGAAGAACAATTTGGCGTACTTCACAATCTTAAAGAAATTAAGGCGTCGCTTCAAAAAATAGCTTCTTTTTCCGCAGATTACAATTCGTTGTTTGAAAGAATAACAAGCGCGTCAATTGAACTTGATGATATTATTTCTGAACTGAGTCAGAAATCAGAATCTTTGATGAGCGACCCGGAACAGCTGGAGTTGGTTAATCAAAAATTACAGACCATCTATAATTTACAGCAAAAACACCAGGTGAAAACCGTTGACGAACTGTTACTGATACAGGAAGACCTTGATAAAAAGGTAATTTCGGTTGACAGTCTGCAACAGGAAATCGGGCAGGCCGAAAAAGAAATAGCAGAAAGCGAATCTGGTTTGGATACTATAGCTGCTACAATCAGTGAGAAAAGACAAAATGCAATTCCGGTGCTGATAGAAAAGTTGGTTGCAATTTTGGAATTGCTTGGAATGCCAAACGTCCGGTTCAAAATAGAGGTAACGCTGTCTGATAGCTATCATGCTAATGGAAAAGACGATTTGCAATTTTTATTTGCCGCCAATAAGGGCTCAGATTTCGGACTGCTAAAAAAAACAGCATCAGGAGGAGAGATGTCAAGAATTATGCTTGCCGTAAAATCAATACTGGCACAATATCAAAAACTCCCAACTATTATTTTTGATGAAATTGATACCGGGGTTTCAGGAGAAATTGCCCATAAGATGGGTGAAATTATGAAAGAAATGAGCAAAACAATGCAGGTATTTGCCATCACACATTTGCCCCAAATTGCGGCCAAAGGAAATACCCATTTTAAAGTATTCAAATCGGTAGTGGGCGACCAGACACAATCCGAACTTAAATTGCTTTCAGCCGACGAAAGAGTCATTGAAATTGCGCAGATGCTGTCAGGAAAAGACATATCCGATTCGGCTATAAATCACGCCAAGGCCTTGCTGAACTAAAAAAACGAGGTATATTTGCTTAGGAACACTAACATTATAATTTATTGACTATATAAATACTGTTTTATGATTATAGAACCAAGAATGCGAGGATTTATTTGCTTAACAGCCCATCCAAAAGGGGCGGAGCAAAGCGTTAAAAATCAAATTGAATACGTAAAATCAAAAGGAAAAATCGATGGTGCCAAAAAAGTATTGGTAATCGGTGCTTCTACAGGATTCGGTCTGGCTTCCAGAATTACGAGTGCTTTTGGTTCTGATGCCGCTACTATTGGAGTATTTTTTGAAAAGCCGCCAATGGAAGGAAAAACGGCTTCACCAGGCTGGTACAATTCGGCAGCTTTTGAAGCTGAGGCACACAAAGCAGGTCTGTATGCTAAAAGTATCAATGGGGATGCTTTCTCTAACGAAGTTAAAGACCAGACAATAGAACTTATTAAAAAAGATTTGGGACAGGTAGATTTGGTAATCTATAGTCTGGCTTCTCCGGTAAGAACTAATCCGGTTACAGGAATTACACACCGTTCTGTTTTAAAACCTATAGGAGATACTTTTTCCAATAAAACGGTAGATTTCCACACAGGAAAAGTTTCAGAAATTTCAATCGAACCAAGTAAGGAAGATGATATAGAAAATACAGTTGCCGTAATGGGAGGTGAAGATTGGGCAATGTGGATGGAAGCGATGAAAAAAGCCGGTGTTTTGGCTCCGGGAGCAATGACAATAGCTTATTCTTATATAGGGCCGTCATTAACAGAACCGGTATACCGTAAAGGAACTATTGGTCGTGCAAAAGACCATTTGGAAGCTACTGCATTTTCAATTACAGATAGTCTGAAAGATATTGGAGGAAAAGCCTATGTTTCTGTGAATAAAGCCTTGGTAACCCAGGCAAGTTCAGCAATTCCTGTTATTCCTTTATACATTTCCCTACTTTATAAAGTAATGAAAGAAGAGGGTATTCACGAAGGAACTATTGAGCAGATTCAAAGGTTATACCAACAGCGCTTGTATACAGGAGGTGAAGTCCCAACCGATGAGAAAGGAAGAATCAGAATAGATGATTGGGAAATGCGTGATGATGTTCAGGGAAAAGTAGCAGCGTTATGGGAAAAAGCCACTACAGAAAATCTTTCAGAAATTGGAGATTTGGAAGGTTACAGAAAAGACTTTTATAATCTGTTCGGATTTGATATCGAAGGAGTGGATTATAAGGCTGATACTAATGAAATGGTAGCCGTTGAGAGCATAAAAGAATAGTTTGTATTGAATATTTTAACTATAATATAAAAAAAGTATAGTTATCACGTAAAAATTCTAAAGCCTGCATTAATGCAGGCTTTTTTGCATAATATAAGTTTAATCTTATTGTTTATAATGGTTATTTTTTTTGTTCACTCCTTCAATTTTAACTTTTTAATCTTTTAAAATTGTTATTTTAGCAGTCTGTTAATCAATTTATACTTTTTTATGAAAAAAATTACGTTATTGCTGATGTTGTTTGTCAGTTATTTGTCCTATGGACAATTATGGACAGTAGCATCATGTTCTGATCTTGGGTCCAGTACATACGGGCCCATGTACAGCGTGGCTGGGGCGAATGCCACGAACCGTACTGCGGTGATCTATCCTTCTTCTCAATTAACGGGAATGGCAGGTCAGGTTCTAAATGCTGTCTATTTCAAAAGGGCGACTGCTACAGGAACAATGGCCGGAACTCCAAATCTTAGGATTTATTTGAAAGAAACTACAAGTACTACCTGGGGTAGTGGCGGTTTGGATTGGGCAACGGCTACAACCGGAGCGACATTGGTTTATGATTCTAACCCGGCAACTGTGGTTGGGTCATCAGCAGGATGGAAAAGTTTTCCTTTTTCAAACACTTTTACCTACTCCGGAACGCAAAATTTAGCTGTTTTCTTTGAATACACTAATTCAACTGCGAGTACGGCACTTACATGGAATTATGAATATACCAGTCCATGTGTCAATACCAGCGATTCTAATACTACGAAGTATTCAAATAATACTTCAGGTACGATGCCAACGACTTTAGGTTCTTCAGACTATAGAAGGCCTTTAATTGCTTTCGATTTTAATGTTTCATGTAATGCTCCAACAGGATTAGCTTCGGCAAATGTTACATCAACAGGCGCGACTATCAACTGGACACCTCCTGCAGTTGTACCGTCAGAAGGTTATGAATATTATTTAAGTACTTCTGCTACGGCACCACTTCCATCTGCAACTCCAACAGGTTCTGTTGGTGCTGGTGTTACAACAAAAAGTTTTTCGGGATTGCCTTCAGCAACACAACATTATGTTTGGGTAAGATCAAATTGTGGTACTACCGACAAGAGTGTCTGGGTTCAGACTGCTTTTACAACGGCTTGTGCGACGTACATTCCTAGCTTCCTTCAGGATTTTAATGGCGCGCTTTTCCCACCGGCATGTTGGACAACAGCTGGTGCAGGAGATGAAACTACCGGACCGTCTGGTACAGGTGCCGGTATCTGGGTTGCGGATGGATTCCTGAATGATGGAACTGTAGGTGCAGCTCGAGTTAACTTATACAGCCTTAATAGAAAAGGATGGTTAATTTCACCTACTATTGATATGAGTGCGGGGAATTACAGAGTTAGATTTGATGTTGGAGTAACAGCTTTTACTGGTTCAGGTCCGGCTCAGATTGTGAATGATGACAAGGTTGTTTTCCTGGCATCACAGGATAATGGTGCTACATGGACGATAATACATACATGGGATTCTACAAACTCTCCAACGAATGAAAGAGCTTTATACTCTGTAAACCTTCCAGCTTACGTAAGTGCAAATACTAAATTTGCATTCTACGCGACTGATGGACCTGTTGACGATACCCCGGATTATAACTTTTATGTTGACAATTTCTTAGTTGAGGCTATTCCTACTTGTGAAGCACCTACAACTGTATCCTTTACAGGAATAACAAACGCTGGCGCAACTATCTCATGGGATGCTGTTGCCGGTTCTGCAGGATATGAATATGTTCTTGATGAAGTAGCTACAAACCCTACAGGTGCAGGAACTCAGATTGCTGCTGCGCCTTATACTGCTTCTTCTTTAGCTGGAAACACAACGTATTATTTCCATGTTAGAAATAATTGCGGTTCAGAATTTAGTACATGGACTACAAGAAGCTTCAAGACGCTTCCTAATCCACCTGCAAATGACGACTGTATTAATGCGATTACTTTAACAGTAAATCCAAATTTCTTATGTGCAGTGAAAACAACGGGAACATTATTGGGGGCTACAGACTCCGGTGAGCCGGATAATGGAGCTGGAACTCCAAATGATGATGTTTGGTATAAATTTGTAGCAACAGCTACTTCTCATAGAATTACGCTTACTGGCGTTACCGGAACTCCTACAGATTTAGTACATGAAGTATTGGAAGGAAATTGTGGCGGAGGTCTGATCAGCTTGAATATTAGTGATCCGGATACAAGTAATTTGACTAACCTGGTACCAGGAAATACATACTATGTAAGAATTTTTAGTTATGGAACAGCAACTGGAGCTACAACATCATTTGATGTTTGTGTAGGTACATTCCCTCCACCTCCGGCAAATGACGATTGCCCTAATGCTATAGCTTTAACAGTAAACCCTAATTTGAATTGTGCAGTAAAAACTTCTGGTACTTTACAATCAGCTACAAATTCTGGTGAAGGCGATAACGGAGCTGGTATTCCGGATGACGATGTTTGGTATACATTCGTAGCAACGGCTACTTCACATAGAATTACTATTTCTAATGTTGCAGGAACTCCAACAGATTTAGTACATGAAGTATTAGATGGAACTTGCGGTGGAGGTTTGATTTCTTTAATCGTTAGTGATCCTAATACAAGTACTGTAACAGGTTTGGTTCCTGGAAATACTTATTATGTTAGAGTATTCAGTGTTGCTGCTGCTGCAATTACAAATAATACGACATTTGATATTTGTGTAGGAACATTGCCTGGCCCGCCGGCAAACGATAACTGTAGCGGTGCTATTGCTTTGACTGTAAATGCTGATTTGGCTTGTGGAGTGAAAACTTCTGGAACTTTACAGTCTGCTACAGATTCAGGTGTGCCTGATAACGGAGCTGGTACTCCAAACGATGACGTGTGGTATTCTTTCGTAGCTACTACAGGTTCTCATACAATTGCGCTTTCCAATGTTGCTGGAACTCCAACGGATATGGTACATGAACTTATGACTGGAACTTGTAACGGTTTAGTGAGCTTGAATGTTAGTGACCCTAACACTTCTACTTATACAGGTTTAACTCCTGGAGCAACTTATTATGTTAGAATTTTCAGCTACGGAACGGCAACTGACGCTTCTACTACTTTTGATGTTTGTATTGGTAGTTCTGCAGCGCCTGCTGTACCGGCTAATAATGAGGCTAGTGGTGCTGTTAACTTAACAGTTAACCCGGCTCTAACTTGTACGGCTACAACTACAGGAACAACTATTGGTGCAACCCAATCTGCAGAGCCTGCACCAGCTTGTAGTGCTGCTGGATTTAATGATGACGTATGGTATACATTTACACCAACAGTTGACCGCGCTAGATTTACATTTACCGGAACGGCAACAGGTGTTACAATGGTTGGAGTATTGTATACAGGTACTCCGGGATCTCTTGTAGAAGTAGCAGGAAGTTGTGCTGAAGGAAACACATTGAATTTTGCAAACTTGACACCTGGAACAGTATATTATGCAAGAGTTTTTACAAACTCTGCTCTTCCTACCGTGTCAACAGCATTTACTTTGTGTGTTTCAACACCACCGGTAGCGCCTGTTAACGATAATTGTTCTGGTGCTATTGCATTGACTGCTTCGGGTGATTTTGCTACCGGAGCTATTGTTGGAACTGTATCTGGTGCAACAACAGTAACCGGGCTAACATATGCCTGTCAGACAAACCGTGCTGAAGATGTATGGTATTCTGTAGTTGTTCCGGCTTCTGGTCGTTTGACTATAGAAACAAAAGCTCAAACCGGATCTACGATGACAGATAGCGTTTTGAGTGTGTTTTCTGGAACTTGTTCTTCATTAACAGAAATTGCTTGTGATGATGATACGGGAGATGGTAACTTCTCTATGTTGACTGTAACAAACCAAACTCCTGGTGCAACATTATATATTGGAGTTTGGAGATATGGAACTGCTGCTGCAAATACAGGTGAATTTAGAATTGCTGCTTATGATGCGTCATTAAGTACTCCTACATTCGGTGATGCTAATTTCAGAGCTTATCCAAACCCTGTTGTAGACGTATTGAACTTGTCATACACACAAGAAATTTCTA
>OGQD01000673.1_pt1 | contig 24720 bp, 20 predicted proteins | sample 1553091 | NCBI WGS metagenome assembly OGQD01 (sample SAMEA2580290, study PRJEB22360) | human gut metagenome | biome: human gut; feature: human-associated habitat; material: faeces | place: Denmark | collected 2008/2010
ACAAGAATATTTTTATTTATAAAAAAGTTTAAAAAAACTTGCAAATAAAAAAGCAGCTCCAAACTGAAACTGCCGTAAAAATATTTTAATTGATTATTTACAATTTTCGTTATAATCGTAGATCACTTCATTCACGATCGAAAGATTATCTGCCATCGCGTTGTCGATTTCATTTCGGATGAATTTTCCTAAACCTGCTCTCTTTTTGGTATCATTTTTTAAAGAACCGTATTCTCCTTTTGTTACTTTAGCTTTTACAACTGGGCAGTCTGCGGTAATGATCTTTGCTTTTGCAACATTAAGTTCTTCCGGTTTTCCGCCTTTTTTGGAATACACATAAGCCGGATTTTCTCTCATTCTTTTGTTTTCCTCGTCTGCAACAGCGATTTGTCCACCTGCTGAGAAAGTAGTCGGGAAACCGTATACCTTATACACTTTAATTTTTCCGTCTGCCACAACTTCTGCAAACTGATTACTTTTTGTAAGGTTGTTGAAAGCTTTTAAACCACCACTTAAACCACCGTTCTGGGTGTTGTAAGCTTCTTTGGTATTGGTGTATTTTATGGTTTCAAAAACTCTTTCCGTATTGTTGTCGATCGCCATATAACCTTTAAGATCATCTACATCATACGTTTTGAATTTTTGCTTTTTCTTTGAGTTGTCAACGTCCGAAGTCGCAATGAATTTCACTTTTTTCTGATTCGTCCACGGATTCATTTCGTCTCCGGCAAGTCTTACAATACCTTCGATCTTTTTCCCGCTTTTATCAATAATGTATCCCGGCTTTTCCCCGATTCTCATTTCGTATTCCGTATTGTCTTCCTGCGCATACGCATTGAAAGAAACGATACTGAATAAGCCAATCAATAATAATTTTCTCATATAAAACTGTTATAATTTTTGACAAAGATAATTTTTTATAGCTGAAATGAAATTGAAATTTATTTTTTAACATACCACAAAAAAATCCGGAGAAATTCCGGATCTTTTATATTGTATAGGGTACAGCTTATTATTGATACCTTTTGTGTTCTTTATTCTTTACAAAAAGTTTGATAACAGGCTTGAAAGCCGCTTTGTATTTCTCGGCATCAAACAGTTGAGAATCCGTAAGAGCTTTGTACGTCATCCATACTCCGAAAGGAAACAATACCAGATTCGGAACCCATGCTGCAAGATAAGGATTGATCTTTCCTGACCACGCCATATTTTCAAAGCCTACATTAATCACGTAGAAAATAATGAAAATAACAATCGCAATTACCACAGGAAGTCCCATTCCTCCTTTTCGGATGATGGAACCCAAACTCGCACCGATCAAAAAGAAAATGATGCAGGTGAAAGAATACGTCACGATTCTTTGCTGATAAATCACGACTTTGCTGTAATATTTTACGCCGGGATCAATCTCGTTATTTTTTCCTTCAAGCGTACTTTTCAGGTTATCAAGACGGTTATAAGCATTATTGATGATCTCCAGTTTTTTATCCCCTTTCACCGTATCGAGCTTAATAATCTGCTTCGGTTTTGCCTTTGCGCTGTTCTGTTTGGTGTCCATATAACTTACCACAGAATTGGTCTGTCCCAAAACATCGCTGCTTACATTGGTGAAGAATTTCTGATTGTCTTTTTTCGTTTTATCGATTGTCGTATTCAGCTCATGGAACGTCTGGAAACGGTAATCGTCCGTAATTTTTTCTTCTTCAATGGCTTTGTTAATGATCTCACTTACGTCGAAATGAAGCGTTAATGTATCAAATTTAATCACCTGGTCGGGCTGTTTCAGACGGATGTTTTCTCCTTTCCCGGCAAAATTATCTTCATAAACAAATCCGTTGAACAATTTTAGCTTTAAATAATTTGTATTTTCTGCCGGAGCAAAAACACCTTTCTGAGCAATTACCGTCTGCTGATTTTCATAAGAGCTTGCTTTCTTATGAACAAAAACACCTTCTATATTTTCATCATTTTTACCATAAATTTTATCGAATTTCACCATGTTTCCGGGAATCTGATCGATAAACTGTCCCGGTGTGAAATTCAGGGCAGGTTTGGTCTGCGCAATATTAAAAAGCATATTTTTCGCCTTCCTCTGAAAATCCGGAATGATATTGTTGGAGAAAAAATACAGCATAATGGAAAGAACAACCGTTACTCCCAAAAGCGGCATCATCACTCTGGTGAGCGAAATTCCCGCCGCTTTCATGGCGGCAAGTTCATACCTCTCCCCGAATTCCCCGAAAGACATAATGCTCGCCAGAAGAATCGTGAGCGGTAAAACCATACTGATTACACTTACCCCGAGGTAAAAAAGAAGTTTCATGATTTGCCAGTAGCTCAGTCCTTTTCCCATAAACTGACCCAGCTGAATCCAGATAATGTTCACAATAAAGATGAAAAACAATACGCTGAATATAAAGAAAAACGGTCCGAAGAAGGTTTTTATAATATATCGGTCTAGTATTTTTAACATTCGCCAAAATTAAACAAAAAGCCACAAAGTTTTCTTTGCAGCTCTTATATTTTATGAAATTTTTATAATTAAAAGCAAATCCGCGTATTCGCTTATCTGCTGATTATTTTTAAAGTTCCGTGATCAGGTAATTTTTGTATTTGTTTTTATCAAACGTAAACATTCCCGGATCCAGTGTTTGGTTTTCCTTGTATTCTTTAATCGCAATTACGGCAAGGTCTTTATTGTTTCCGTGCTGTTCCAGTTTTACCATCTGTTTTTTTGCAGAATCTACAAAAAGATAAACGTATTTTATGCCGTTGGATTTTACCGGAGTTAATTTAATGAAATCCGCATTTACACCATCTACATTTTTCTTTCCTCCGTACGTTACATTATAATCTTTTCTGTAGGTAGAAAGGTAATTGATTGGGGAGAACATGGAGCTGCTTCCGTTAGGTTTCGCTACCGTAACCTCCATATCTTCTGTATTGATGTTATAGATTTTACTTCCGTCGAAGATCTGTTCCGTTTCCATGATCTTCAGTTTGTATTTATCTCCCGCAGCATAATAAATTCCGGGTTCCGATTTATCTACTTTTCCGTTGGTTCCGCTTCCGAACGAAAATTTGAAATACGAATTTTTCTTAGAGTTATAATTAGCTGTAATATCATCAAGGATTTTTTTTGCCTTTGCATCAATCTTCTGTGCATTCGTAAATCCGACCGCTCCAACTACCAAACTGCTTACTATAACTTTTGAAATAATATTTTTCATTTTTATTAAATTCTTTAATCTTTAGACTTTCTTTAATGTTAAAAGTTAAACTGAAATTTCGCTTTAACTGCGCAGATCTTCCAAAAACTGTTCCAAAGAATGAAGGTCGCTGATGAGAACCTCTCTTGCTTTTGCTCCGTTAAATCCGCCAACAATTCCGCTGGCTTCCAGTTGATCCATAATTCTTCCGGCTCTGTTGTAGCCCAGTTTCAGTTGTCTCTGAAGCATGGAAGTAGAACCTTGCTGAGTAGAAACAATAATTCTCGCAGCATCTTCGAACAAAGCATCTTTTTCGTTTGGATCGAAAGCTCCCACTGTACTGGTAGAATCTTCAGAAACGTATTCCGGAAGGATAAATGCGGAAGCGTATCCTTTTTGTTCCCCGATAAATTCTGCAAGTCTTTCCACTTCCGGAGTATCTACAAAAGCACATTGAAGTCTTAAAATTTCATTTCCGTTAAAATAAAGCATATCTCCTTTCCCAATAAGCTGATCTGCTCCCGGAGAATCCAGAATCGTTCTGGAATCTACACTGGAAATTACTCTGAACGCCGCTCTTGCAGGGAAATTCGCCTTAATCATACCTGTAATTACATTTACGGAAGGTCTTTGTGTAGCAACAATTAAGTGAATTCCCACCGCTCTTGCCAACTGAGCCAATCTGGCAATCGGTAATTCAACTTCTTTTCCGGCAGTCATAATTAAATCGGCAAATTCGTCCACCACCAAAACAATGTATGGTAAGTAGCGATGACCGTTTTCAGGATTTAATTTTCTTTCCGCAAATTTTTTATTGTATTCCTTTAAATTTTTGCAGAACGCATTTTTAAGCAGATCATATCTCGTATCCATTTCAATACAGAGAGAATTTAGCGTGTTGATTACTTTATTCGTGTCTGTAATGATCGCTTCTTCTGCATCCGGAAGTTTGGCAAGATAATGTCTTTCGATTTTTGAATACAATGAAAGTTCCACTTTTTTAGGATCTACCATTACAAATTTCAGTTCGCTCGGATGTTTTTTATACAGGAGGGAAGTAAGAATCGCGTTAATACCGACCGATTTACCCTGTCCTGTTGCTCCTGCCATCAGTAAGTGGGGCATTTTGGATAAATCTGCCATGAAAATTTCATTGGAAATAGTCTTTCCGAAAACAACGGGAAGATCCATATCCGTATTCTGGAATTTCTGCGAAGCAATCACTGAACGCATAGAAACCATCGTCGGATTTTTTCTCGGAACTTCAATTCCGATCGTTCCTTTTCCTGGCATCGGTGCAATAATACGGATTCCCAAAGCGGAAAGATTCAGGGCGATATCATCCTGTAATTTCTTGATCGCTGCTACACGAATTCCCGCTTCCGGTACAATTTCATACAAGGTTACAGTCGGTCCTATCGTTGCTTTAATTTCGGCAATTCCTACGTTAAAGTTTTTCAGTAATCCGACAATTTTATTTTTGTTTTCTTCTAATTCGTCTTTGTTGATCGAAATTTCTTCGTTTCCGTAATCTTTCAGCAATTCAACAGGCGGCATCTGGAATTTGGCAAGATCCAGTTTATGATCGTACAGTCCATGTTTGTCTACCAATTCCTGAGACTGTCTTTCGGAATCATCAAGAATATCGATAACCGGAGCCACTTCTACATTAAATTTAATATTTTCCTGAGGTACAGCCGCAGTAACTGTACTTACCGGAATAGAAGGTGTCATGTCAAAAGCCTGTTCCGGACTTGTAGTAGGAACTTTAGGTCTGGAGTCAAGATTTAAATTAATGGAGTTTGAAAAATCATTTTTAGGTTCCTCATCAAAAGAAGTTTTATTCGGCGTTACAATCGGATCCAGATTGCTGGATACCGGAACTTCCGGAAAACCTTTCGGAACTTTTACAGGTTCTGGCTCCATTATTTTGGGAGCCGGTTTTTCTGCAACTTCCGTTACTTTTATTTTAGGCTGTTCTTCTTCCTGTTCTGCCGTTTCAATTTCCTCAATCAGTTCTTCATCCGCTTCAAAATTTTCATCAGAACTCGGCATCATCGATCTTACTTTTCCGAGGGTATTTTCGTTGATGTCATTTAATTTAGACTTGATAGAACTTGGACGAAGATTGAATTCTAAAATAAAATACAGAGCAATACTTGCAATTAAAACCAGCCAGAGACCATAAGAACCAATAATCGTATTCAGAGATTCCATGATCTGATATCCGTAAACTCCGCTTAAAACACCCTGTCCTTTAGTAATTGCTCCAAACAGAATCGGAAGCCAGCAAATGAAAAACAGGGAATGACCAACCGTTTTCCAAGGTTTGAACATTTTCTTTTTCAGAATAACGGTTCCGAAAACCAGAAATAAAAAGGCAATGATGAATGAAGCCACTCCGATACTTTCGAAAATAAAAATATTTCCGAGCCAGTCGCCCAGTTTTCCGAAAAGATTGGAAGATTTTATACTTTTATCGAGCATCGTTCCTGCCTGACTCTGATCTGCCTTCCAGTTCATCAGGTAAGAAACGAACGAAAAAGTAAGCACTACAGAAAAAAGAATGAAAGTAAGCCCGAAGAATACTCTTGGCTTAGATAAAAATTTGCCCTTATCAGGCGATTCAGTCGGTTTGTTTTGTGTGTTTTTATTCATAATGTCAATTGGCAAATTTAATGTTTTTCCTACATTAAACGGATGCTCATAAGCTTAAAAAAGTAACTAATTTTCCTTTATTTCAAAAGAATTTTTGGATTGATTTGGTTTTGATGATTAAAAATATTTAAAATAAAATGAACTGGGAAAAAATATTCGATCATTTTTTACCGTTTTAAAAATTTGAATCAAATTAAGATTAAAAATCTGGGAAAGATAGAGCTTGTCAATCAGTTTTATAGCTTTTATAAATTCAATTCTGACGTTTTTACCATTTTGAATTTTCCTCAACGGAAATTTACTTATTAAGAATCAATAAAAATAAGATTAAAAGGGGACTCAACTGATAAATGACAGTTTTTTTTGGAGTCTTTGTGGTTTATCATCCTTATTTTTGCATGTCAAGTATATAAATCATGAAGAAGCTGCAAGATATTCTTATCTCGACCAGGACAATGGCTGTATTGTTACTGGTGTATGCATTTGCGATGGCTTATGCAACGTTCTTGGAAAACGACTACGGTACTCCTACAGCAAAAGCGTTAATTTACGAAGCAAAATGGTTCGAACTTATCATGTTCCTGCTCATTCTCAACTTCATCGGAAACATCGGAAGATACAGACTTTGGAAGAGAGAAAAATGGCCGGTTCTGGTGTTTCACCTTGCTTTTATACTCATCTTCATCGGTGGTGCAATCACAAGGTACATCAGTTTTGAAGGAACAATGCACATCCGCGAAGGAGAAACGTCTAACGAAATCGTAACGGATAAAAATTTCCTCAAAGTACAGATTGAAGAAAAAGGAGATGTTCTTAACTATAAAGATATTCCTTATTTGATGTCTCCTTTGCACAAGGATCTGGAAGCAACCTACGATTTCCACGGAAAGCAGGTAAAAGTAGTTGCCAAAGAATATGTTCAGCGAAAAAAAGACAGTCTTCTGGCTGATCCGAATGGGGCAGAATATCTTCATTTGGTTTCCACAGGACAAACCGGACGACAGAATATTTTCATCAAGCCGGGCGAAACAAAATCAATCAACGGAACTTTGGTAACGTTCAACAGAGCTATTGAAGGAGCGGTTGAATTTAAAAACGAAGGCGGAAAACTGTTCATCAAAACTCCTGTGGATGCAAGTTACATGACGATGGCAACTCAGGCAACCGGAACAACGGTGAAAAATGAATTCCAGCCTTTGGCTTTAAGAAGTTTATATTCTATCAACGAATTAAAATTAGTAGTTCCGGAAGGTCTTAAAAAAGGAAAACTGATGGCGATTGAAGGCGACAGAAAGAAAGATCAGAATGTTCCGGATATGTTGAAGGTAGAACTTCAGGGGCCTAAAACAAAGCAACTGGTAGATCTTTCGGTAGAAAAAGGAAATCCGAATGCTTACAAACAGGTAACAATGGACGGTTTGAACATTATGATCGGTTTTGGTCCTAAAATTTACAATACGCCTTTCTCGCTTAAACTGGATGATTTCATCATGGAAACTTATCCGGGAAGTTCTTCTCCGAGTGCGTACGAAAGCCACATTAAAATTATTGATGAAGGAAAACAGACTCCGTTTAAAATTTATATGAACCACGTTCTGAATCATAAAGGTTACCGTTTCTTCCAGTCGAGCTTCGATCCGGACAGAATGGGAACGGTTCTTTCCGTAAACCACGATTATTGGGGAACTTTGATTTCCTATATCGGATATACATTCTTATTCGGGGGAATGTTCTTTATGTTCTTCTGGAAAGGAACACACTTCTGGAAATTAAACAAAATGCTGAAAGACGTTAACAAAAAGAAAGCTGCAGCAGTAATTTTATTATTGTTGAGTTTCGGCTTAAATGCCCAGAAAATTGAAACACACGGTACAACCGACGGAAGCAGGGAACACATCCATGTGGAAGGAGATAATCACAGTCACGCTCAAGGTTCAGAAACATTAAAACCACAGGGAGCGCAGCCGTTTACAAAAATGAAAGTGGTTTCTGCCGATGAAATTATTGCCAGAAATAAAATCAGCGCAGAACATGCCGATAAATTCGGATATCTTTTGGTGCAGAATTTTGAAGGAAGAATCGTTCCGATTAATACCGAAGCTTTGGATGTTTTAAGAAAGCTTTATAAAAAGGACGAGTTTAAAGGAACAGACGGAAAATCTCTAACGGCAAACCAATGGTTTTTATCGGTGAATATCGATACGCCAAGCTGGACAATGGTTCCGATGATTAAAGTAGGAACAAAAGGCGGAGACGAACTGAAAAATAAAACCAAAGCAGACGAAGACGGATATACTTCTTTAATGAATCTTTTTCCTGCGGATGCGAACGGAAATTTAAGATATATCCTTGAAAGCGATTACAACACTGCGTTCCGTAAAAAACCGGCTGAACAGACCAATTATGATAAAGAAGTGATTGCGGTAAACGAAAGAGTTCAGATCTTCAACGAATTTTTCAGCGGTCAGTTCATGAGAATTGTTCCGGTAAAGAACGACGCTAATCACACATGGCATTCATGGCTGGATCAGAAAATGGAACCGGATATGGAATCTCAGCAGGTTATGGGGCCCTACTTTGCAGAAGTTTTGCAGGCTCAGCAATCAGGAAATTGGGCAAAAGCAGATGCGCAACTTGCGAAGCTTTCAGAATATCAGCAAAAATGGGGCAAAGCTGTCGTTCCTGCAAAATCTAAAGTTGATCTTGAAGTGTTTATGAATAAAGTGAATATCAACTTCAAATTGTTAATCTTCTATACATTAATCGGAGGATTGCTATTAATCTTAGGTTTTGTTGAATTATTTAAGCCTAAAAAAGTTTTAAACAAAGCAATTAAAGTTATCATTGTTTTAGGAATTGTAGGATATCTTTTCCATTTCCTTGGTTTGGTGGCAAGATGGTATATTTCCGGTCACGCTCCGTGGAGTAATGGGTATGAAGCCATTATTTTCATTTCTTGGGTAGGAATTACAGCAGGTTTATTACTCTACAGAAATTCCAATGCATTAATTCCTGCAGCCGGATTTATGGTAGCTGTAATTATGATGGGATTTGCGCACGGAGGTTCTGCTCTTGATCCGCAGATTACACCGTTGGTTCCTGTATTGAAATCCTATTGGCTGATTGTTCACGTTGCGATTATTACGTCAAGTTACGGGTTCTTTGCATTATCCATGATTATTGCAGTAATCAGTCTGGTATTTTATATCATTTCTAATAAAGAAACCTATAAATTGCATCACGATACAACGTTGAAAGAACTGGTAATCGTTTCTGAAATGTCTTTAACCATAGGTCTGTTTGCATTAACCGTAGGAAACTTCTTAGGAGGAATCTGGGCAAACGAATCCTGGGGAAGATACTGGAGCTGGGATCCGAAAGAAACATGGGCATTCATTTCCATTATGGTATATGCATTTGTTCTTCACATGAGACTGGTTCCGGGATTAAGAAGCAGATGGGCATTCCACGTTGCGACGATGTTTGCATTCTGTTCGATGGTCATGACGTATTTCGGAGTAAATTATTACCTGAGCGGACTTCACTCTTACGCAGCGGGAGATCCGGTTCCGGTTCCGGCTTGGGTTTACATCGGACTTGCAACAATGGCACTTTTATCAGCCGCATCTTATTACAAGTTCAGAATTTTAAATAAAAAATAAATTTAAGATAATGATTATCCGTAATTTGGCATAACTAAAAAACCTTTGAGTTCTTAGCTGAGTGAATAGTTTATGCTGAGCTTGTCGAAGTAGCTTTGCGAACTTAAAAACAGTTAGTATATAAAAAGAATCTTAGCGATCCTTTGCGTTTAAAAGCAGTATTACTAATAACGGATAATCAATAAAATATCATACATACGATCCCTGAAATTAATTTTTCAGGGATTTTTTGTGCTTAGAATTTAACCGACAGTGGAAGCTGAATCGTTAAGAAAATTAAGATTTAATCCGTTAAAAAATTCTCACTGTTCGAAGCACGACACAAATATTGAACTGAAGAACAAATATCTGACTCGTGCAGGTTTTGAGAATATTAGGAATTAAATTTTAATTTTTAGCATTCAGATTCCGGGTCTTGAATTTTTGTTTCTTTTGATTCAAGTCAAAAGAAATTTTAAAATAAATGATTTTTCATGTGAAAAAAAGTCATACCTTTATGATATTAAAATAATATCAAATTAAAAAATCAATATCATGGAAAAAATCTTAAAACCAATGTCGGGATACCTTACTTTGGTCATTTGTCTCGGATTATTTGCCGTTTCCGTTTATTTATTTGCAATCGGTGTCGATAACAGTGTTACGCTTGTCGTTTTATCATTGCTGTCATTTATTCTGTTTTGCTTTTTCATGAAAGGGTTAATGATTATTCAGCCGAATCATTCAAGAGTGCTGAACTTTTTTGGGAAATATGTCGGAACTGTAAAAGACAACGGTTTGTTTTTTATCAATCCTTTATATTCCTCACAGAAAATCAGTCTCCGTTCTGAAAATTTACAGGGACAGACTCTTAAAGTGAATGACAAGATGGGAAATCCTATAGAAATTGCAGTTGTGATTGTCTGGAAAGTGGGAGATACCTACAAAGCCGCTTTTGATGTGGAAAGATATTCAGATTTTGTTAAAATGCAGAGTGAAGCTGCGGTACGTCATCTGGCGATGAGTTTTCCTTACGATAATTTAGAAGACGATCATGCACCGATTACTTTAAGAGAAGGCGGAGAAAAGATCAATGCAATCTTAGAGCAGGAGCTTACCGAAAGACTTTCAAAGGCAGGAATTACCATTCAGGAAGCAAGAATTTCACATCTGGCTTACGCATCAGAAATCGCAGGAGCAATGCTGCAGAGACAGCAGGCAACGGCAATTGTAGCGGCAAGAACAAAGATCGTAGAAGGAGCTGTAGGAATGGTAGATTTAGCCCTGAAAAAGCTTTCGGAAGAAAATATCGTAGAACTGGATGACGAAAGAAAAGCAGCCATGGTGAGCAATTTAATGGTGGTTCTTTGCGGGGAAAAAGCTGCACAACCAATTTTAAATGCCGGAACTTTGTATAATTGATAATTAAAATTTTCGCAATATTTGTCATTCCGTAGGAATCTAAGCTGTGTATTTAGAAGAATAGCATTAGAAACGTCAATTTGAGCGAAATGGAAGATTTATTTAAAAGATTTTCACTCTACTGTGCTCCGTTCTGAATGGCTATATAACCTTACATCTTTGCTGAGTGAAACGCCTTGGCGAACATAAAAACATAAAGTAGTTCAGAAAAATCTTTGTGCACTTTGCGTTAAATACAAATTAAGCAAAAGAAAAATAGAAAAAATGAAATCAGAAAAAGCTCAGAGTCCTTCCGAAAATAAAGGCAAAAAATCTTTTGTTTTAAGGATTGATGAGTCTACATTTAAGCTTCTGGAAAAATGGGCAAATGACGAATTCCGGAGTGTAAACGGACAGATTGAGTATTTGCTGCATCAGAGCCTGATTAATTCAGGAAGGAAAAAGAAAGAATAAAATATCGTCATTCCGAATGACCTTGAATCCAAAACAAAAGCTGAGAAATTTCTCAGCTTTTTGTATCTATATATCAATTAATTAATCAAAAATTCCGGTAATATAATCGGAGATCACCGTCCAGAAATTTTTCCCCAGAAAATAGATCAGCGTAGAAGTAATAATTCCTTTGACGGTAAAAAATATAATTCCGCCGATCCCGAATTTCTTTACCAGACTTTTCCATCTGGAGGATTTTTTTTCCTCTGTGGCAGGTTCGTTATTAATCTTATTATTTTCCATTCCTGAAATAAAATGATTCCTATACAAAGATAACTATGTTTATAATTAGTCCAAATAAAAAATTGTTAAAAAATTAAAATTTTGGGATTCGCATAATATTTCTATCTTTAGAGGAAACGAAAAGTAAAATTTTTATGTCTAAAAAAGTAAAGGATTTTGGGATCGAAAAAACACTCAAAAATCTAGGAATTAAGGATGAAAATAAGGGAACTTCAGTAGGCGGAAAATACTTTGCATCAGGGAAAACCATCGAAAGTTACTCTCCTGTAGACGGAAATCTGATTGCTAAAGTGAAGACTTCCGGAGAATCTGATTATGACAAGGTAATTGAGACGGCTGAAAAAGCTTTTAAAGAATTCAGACTGATTCCGGCTCCTAAAAGAGGGGAAATTGTAAGACAGTTAGGTCAGAAATTAAGACAGTACAAAGACGATTTGGGGAAACTGGTTTCCTATGAAATGGGGAAATCCCTGCAGGAAGGTCTTGGAGAAGTTCAGGAAATGATTGATATCTGCGATTTTGCAGTAGGAGTTTCAAGACAGCTTCACGGGTACACAATGCACTCGGAAAGACCGGGACACAGAATGTATGAGCAGTATCATCCGCTGGGAATTGTAGGAATCATCACCGCGTTCAACTTTCCGGTAGCAGTTTGGGCATGGAACACAGCTTTAGCATGGATCTGCGGTAACGTTACGATCTGGAAACCGTCAGAAAAAACACCGCTTTGCGCGATTGCCTGCCAAAACATCATGAACGAAGTGTTAAAGGAAAATAACCTTTCCGAAGGTATTTCAAGTGTATTGGTTGCAGATCATGAAATCGGACAGAAATTAGTGGATGACAAGAGAGTCGCTCTAGTTTCTTTCACCGGTTCTACAAGAGTTGGAAGAATGGTTTCAGCGAATGTTGCGCAGAGATTCGGGAAATCGATCCTTGAATTAGGCGGAAACAATGCCATCATTATTTCTAAAGATGCAGATATTGATATGTCGATCATCGGAGCAGTTTTCGGAGCTGTAGGAACAGCAGGACAGAGATGTACTTCCACAAGAAGACTGATTATCCACGAAAGTGTGTATGATGAAGTGAAAAACAGACTGGTAAAAGCGTACGGACAACTGAAAATCGGAAATCCTCTGGATGAAACGAATCATGTGGGACCGCTTATCGATACCGATGCGGTAAATATGTATCAGGAAGCCATTAAAAAAGGCAAAAAAGAAGGTGCAAAATTCATCGTGGAAGGTGAAGTCCTGAAAGGAAAAGGATACGAATCGGGTTGCTACGTAAAACCATGTATCGCTGAAGTAAAGAATTCTTATGAAATCGTTCAGCATGAAACTTTCGCACCCATCTTATATTTAATCAAATACAAAACTTTAGAAGAAGCAATTGCCATCCAGAATGATGTTCCTCAGGGATTGTCGTCTGCAATCATGACGCAGAACTTAAGAGAGGCAGAATTATTCCTTTCTCATGCAGGTTCAGACTGTGGAATTGCCAATGTAAACATCGGAACTTCAGGTGCGGAAATCGGCGGAGCTTTCGGTGGAGAAAAAGAAACCGGAGGCGGAAGAGAATCCGGATCAGATGTTTGGAAGTATTACATGAGAAGACAGACCAACACCATCAATTATACGACAAACTTACCTTTAGCACAGGGAATTAAGTTTGACCTTTAAAAACTAACATCATGAGTTTAAAAATTTGGAAACAGATTTTTAAGTCTCAAATTATTATTAAATTTTAATCACCCCTAAGATTTTTATTTAAAAATGGAACAAACAATTGAAATAAAAGCAAATAAAGTAAAAGAAACCGTTGGCAGACACGTTTTGGCAGATGGTTTCGATTTCGTGATGGATATTGAAAAATCCCACGGTTCATGGCTGTACGATAAACTTACAGACAGAGAATATTTAGATATGTTTTCCATGTTTGCTTCGGCATCCATCGGTTACAATCATCCCTATATCGTTGAGAAATCGGCATGGCTGGGAAAAATGGCAGTCAACAAACCCACTTTGGCAGATGTATATTCTGAAGAATATGCGCATTTCTTAGAAGTTTTTGAAAGAGTGGTAATTCCTGAAGAACTGCAGTATGCTTTTTTTATTGAAGGCGGAACTTTAGGAGTAGAAAATGCCCTGAAAGCGTGTTTCGACTGGAAAACGCGTAAAAATTTTGAAAAAGGTCTTAATCTGGAAGCGGGAATCTGTATCCATTTCAAACAGGCATTCCACGGAAGAAGCGGGTATACGTTAAGTTTAACCAACACTTCAGATCCAAGAAAATATCAGTATTTCCCTATGTTCGACTGGCCAAGAATCCTAAATCCTAAACTTACTTTCCCGATCACGGAAGAGAATTTGGAAGAAACCATTAAAAATGAAAGACTGGCTTTATTAAATATCGAAGAAACGATTTTAATGAATCCGGATAAAGTGGCGTGTATCATCATCGAGCCGATTCAGGCTGAAGGCGGAGACAACCATTTCAGAGACGAATTTTTAATGGGATTGAGAAAAATCTGCGATCAGCATGACATTCTTTTAATTTTTGATGAAGTTCAGACTGGTATCGGAATTACAGGTAAAATGTGGGCATTTGAACATTTTACAGCAAAACCGGATATTATTTCTTTCGGTAAAAAAGCACAGGTTTGCGGAGTTTTAGCCAATAAAGAAAAATTTGATGAAGTTCCGAACAATGTTTTCAGAGAAAGCTCAAGAATTAATTCCACTTTCGGAGGTAATTTTATCGATATGCTTCGTTTTCAGTTGGTAATGGAAGTTATCGAAAAAGAAAACCTTGTGGAAAATGCGAGAGTTGTAGGAGAATATTTGCTGAACGGACTGATTGGTCTTGCAGAAAAATATCCTGAAAAGTTATCCAATGCAAGAGGAAGAGGACTGATGTGCGCCATCGATCTTCCGACTTCTGAGCAGAGAAATGCATTAAGAGACGAGCTTTGGAACGACGGAATGATCATCCTTTCATGTGGAGATCAGTCACTTCGCTTCAGACCGCATCTGAACGTTACTAAAGAAGAAATTCAGATCGCTTTAGATAAAATCGAAAATAATATTCATAAAATTTAAAAGCTGAAATTTGTAATTTTCAAAAAAACGTTATATATTTAGATACTCAAACGAGATAGAATATGGAAAGAAGTACAAGAGTATCAGTTTTTGAAAGTGACAAACCTGCAGAAATCCAATTGATAAAGTCTAAACTGGATGATGCGCAGATTAAAAATTCAGTAGAAAACAATTACCTTACTTTTACAACCACGCCCACGGCGACATCGCTGAAAGTAATGGTGAAACTTGAAGATGAAAAAAAAGCATTCGAAATTATCGATGCATATCTTCAGCAAAGTGAAAATTAACAAAAACAATTTCATAATTTTAAATTTTACTACTTCGAACCGAAAATTAATATCATTAGTTTTCGGTTTTTTTATGTGGTTCATATTCAATCATTTGTGTAAATTAATTGATATAAATAATAAATATATTTTTACAAATCATTTATGATTTAACGTTTAATCTTTGTTTTATTTTTATTATATTTAAGTTATAATTCAAAAAATACTAATATGATAGAGCAGATAATTGGTTATTCGGGAGCATTAATTTCATCCATTTCTTTTTTACCGCAGGTAATCAAATTGTGGAAGACAAAATCCGGAAAAGACCTTTCAATGGTCACTTTATCATTTCTTACTTTAAACGCTTTGCTTTGGGCTGTTTACGGAATGATGAAGGATGCAAAACCTCTTTGGATTACAAACGTTTTAATGTTAATTATGCTGATTGTGATGATATTTCTAAAAATAAAATACAGAAATAATAAAGCTAATTCTTAATAAATAAACCAAAAATCAATAGAATAAACGTGGCACAGGAAATTAAGCTGAGAAAAGCAGAAATTGAAGACAGAGATATAATCTGGAATATTCTGCAGCAGGCAATCGAAAGAAGAAGAAAAGACGGAAGTACGCAATGGCAGGAAGGTTACCCGAATTTGGGAACCGTGGAAAGCGATATTGCAAAAGGTTTCGGATATGTAATGACGGCAGATGGGGAAATTTCTGTTTACGTTGCTTTAATCCTGAATGATGAACCCGCATACAGCACCATTGAAGGAGCCTGGCTAAGTAACGGAGAATTCGTCGTGGTACACAGAGTTGCTGTTGATGAAAAATTTGCAGGACAGGGAATGGTAAAAATTCTTTTCGACCATATTGAAGAATTCACCAGATCTCATGGAATTCAGAGCATTAAGGTTGATACCAACTATGATAACATTCCGATGCTGAAAATTCTTGAGAACAAAGGCTACAGCTACTGCGGTGAAGTAGTTCTCGCGGGAGGCGTAAGAAAAGCTTTTGAGAAGATTATTTTTTAGTCTAAAAGTTAAATCCGTTTTCATTGAAATTTTAAAAAGCCTGATATTTATAAACTCTATCAGGTTTGTTCGTTTAGTTCAGAACTAATTTCTATTTTTGTTTCAAATTTATATACAATGCATAAGAGTATAGAAATTGATGAAAAAATTTTTCAGAATGCCGTAAAGTTCTACGGTACCATTTTCAGCCTTCCGCCGTTAGCTTCAAAGATTTACGCGTACCTTTTATTTGATTATGATAAAGTGGGCATTACTTTTGATGAGTTTGTGGAAGTGCTTTCCGCGAGCAAAAGTTCGGTCTCCACAAGTATTTCTTTACTGCTGAACGCAGAGCTCATCGTAGATCACAACAAAATGGACGAGAGGAAACGGTATTTTTTCATCAATGACGGTTATAAGAAGATAAGATTTGAAAAAATAGTTCAAAAAATGCAAGACGAATTACAACTACTGGATGATTTAGACAATTTTAAAAAAAATCATGACGATTACAATGAAAAGATGGAAGCTTATAAAGCTCTTTTAAACAGGAACATTAAAAATATTCAGGAATCTCTTAATAAACTATAAAAATGAATAATAAGCTAGTTATACTTTCTGTTGCAGCTCTTTCTTTAGTGGCTTGCAAAAAAGAAGCTCCCAAACAGGACGGCCCGAAACCGTATCCTGTGGTCAATGTGGAGGCGAAAAATATAGTGGGCTATCAGACTTTTCCGGCTACCATTCAAGGGAAGGTTAATAATGATGTCCGTGCTAAAATTCAGGGATATATCACACAGGTTTTGGTAGATGAAGGGCAATACGTAACCAAAGGACAGCCGCTTTTCCGCCTGGAAACCAATATTCTGAACGAAAATGCGGCGGCTTCAAAAGCGGGAATCAGTGCTGCAGAATCCAATATTGCGGCAGCGCAGGCTGCTGTTGCGGCAGCAAATGTTGAAGTTAACAAACTTAAACCGCTGGTTCAGAAAAACATCATCAGCAATGTTCAGTTACAGACCGCACAGGCAAATTTAGCACAGGCTCAGGCGCAGCTAAAACAGGCACAGGCTGCAAAAAGTCAGGCAGTTGCCAATTATAAAGGAGTAGAAGCCAATATCGAATATTCTGTTATTCGTGCGCCTATTTCCGGAGTAATCGGAAAGCTTCCTTTAAAAGTGGGAAGTTTGGTAGGCCCTTCAGATCAGACTCCTTTAACCACCATTTCAGATACTTCTCAGATTTACGCCTATTTTTCAATGAACGAAAAAGAATATTTTGATTTCCTTGAAAAATCTCCAGGTGCATCCATGCCTGAAAAAATAAAAAACCTTCCGAGGGTGGAATTACAGCTTGCGAACGGAAGCCTTTATCCTGAAAAAGGAAGAATTGAAGCCATTACAGGACAGATCGATCCAACAACGGGAACCATCCAGTTCAGAGTTGCGTTTACCAATGCGCAGAAACTTTTAAGCAACGGAAACAGCGGAACCATAAAATTCCCTCAACGTTACGACAATGTTCTGGTAATTCCGGAAAGTGCGACTTACGAACAACAGGGAATTGTTTACGTATATAAAGTGGATAAAGACACTGCGAAAAATGTGGTGATTAATGTGATCGACAGAATAGACAATATGGCATTGATAAAATCCGGAGTTAACAAAGGGGAAACCGTAGTTGCTGCAGGAATCGGAGGTCTGAAACCGGGAACTGCCGTGATAAAGAAACCTGTGAAAATGGATAGTCTTGTTCAATCTATAAAACCGAAATTCTAATGATTAAAAATTTTATCAACAGACCGGTTTTATCCACCGTAATATCAATTTTAATTGTGATTCTCGGTGTTTTAGGACTGATCTCGTTACCCGTAACGCAGTATCCTGATATTGCGCCGCCGACGGTAAGTGTCTCGGCAAACTACACCGGAGCCAACGCAGAAACCGTAATGAAAAGTGTGGTTGTTCCTCTGGAAGAACAGATTAACGGGGTGGAAGGAATGGATTATATTACTTCATCTGCCGGAAATGACGGTTCTGCACAGATTCAGGTATTTTTTAAGCAGGGAATTGATCCGGACATTGCGGCGGTAAACGTACAAAACCGTGTCGCAAGAGCAACGCCGTTGCTGCCAAGTGAAGTAACACGTTCCGGAGTAGTTACGCAGAAACAGCAGACAAGTGCTTTGATGTATATGTCTTTCTATTCTGAAAATAAAGATCTGGATGATGTATATCTTCAGAACTTTTTGAACATCAATGTTATTCCTAACTTAAAAAGGATTAACGGAGTAGGAGATGCCAATGTTTTCGGAGGTAAAAATTACTCGATGAGAATCTGGCTGGATCCTGCTAAAATGGCAGCTTACGGATTAACGCCTACCGATGTTACCAATGCCATCAATGAGCAGAGTAGAGAAGCTGCCGCAGGTTCTATCGGACAAAACAGCGGAAGCTCTTTCGAATATATCATTAAATATGTAGGGAAATTCAACGATAAAGAACAGTACGATAATATCATCATTAAATCTTTAGCAGACGGACAGAATTTAATGTTAAAAGATGTTGCCAAAGTAGAACTGGCAGGACAGTCTTACACGGGAATCGGAGAAAACGGAAATAATCCTTCCATCAGTATGGGAATTTTCCAGACACCGGGTTCCAATGCGCAGGAAATTATTAAAAACATCAAGTCTTACCTGAAATCGGCAGAAGGAAGTTTTCCGCAGGGAATTAAATATACTTTCAACTTTGATACGAACGAATTTTTGGATGCTTCTATTGAAAAGGTTGTGCATACCTTAATTGAAGCGTTTATTTTGGTTTTCATCGTGGTATATATTTTCTTACAGGATTTCAGATCTACCTTAATTCCGGCAATTGCAGTTCCGGTTTCTATTGTGGGAGCCTTTTTCTTCCTGAATTTATTCGGATATTCACTAAACCTGTTAACATTGTTCGCCTTGGTTCTTGCGATCGGTATTGTTGTGGATGATGCGATTGTCGTCGTCGAAGCCGTTCATGCGAAGATGGAACACGGTATTTCGGATGCGAAAAAAGCAACCGTGGAAGCAATGGACGAAATTACAGGCGCTATTATTTCAATTACTTTGGTAATGGCATCTGTATTTATTCCGGTAACATTCATTACAGGTCCTACCGGAGTTTTTTATCAGCAGTTCGGGATCACTCTTATTGTAGCGATTATTATTTCTGCGATCAATGCATTGACGTTAAGTCCGGTTTTATGTTCATTATTCTTAAAACCTCACGATGCGCACCATAAAGAATATAAAAATTTAAATTTCATTCAGAAGTTTTTCTATAAATTCAATATTGCTTTTAAAACAACAACAGAACGTTACGGAAGAGGATTCATCTTCTTACTGAGACATAAATGGGTTACGCTGATTATTTTTGCTGTAACAGGCGGAATTTTATACTGGTCGAGTTCTACCATGAAAAAAGGTTTCGTACCTACGGAAGACCGCGGAATTATCTTTACCGATGTTCAGCTTCCTCCGGGAGCGTCTATGGAAAGAACCTACAATGCATTAAAGACGCTTCAGGCAAACGCTTTAAAAGTTCCGGGAGTACAAAACGTTACAATTTCCACCGGTAGAGGATTCTTATCCGGAAACGGAAGCAACAACGGTTTGGCTTTCATTAAATTAAAACCGTTTGAAGAACGTAAAAAAGACGGGCAGACTTCTGAAGATATTACGAAAAGACTATTCGGAATCTCAGGAAAAGTTCCGGATGCAAAAGTGGTTTTCTTCCAGCCGCCGAGTGTGCCCGGTTTTGGTAGCAGTGCCGGTTTCGAAATGGTACTTTTGGATAAATCAGGAGGAGAATATGCAGATTTAGATACAAAAACCAATGAATTTATCGGGAAACTGATCGAAAGACCGGAAATCGATTTTGCCCAGACTTCATTCAATACAAAATATCCTCAGTATGAAATGAAGATCAATGTTCCTTTGGCTAAACAGTTGGGAGTTTCTGTAAGCGATATTTTAGCAACGATGCAGGGATACATCGGAGGAATTTATACAGCCGATTTTACAAAATACGGAAAACAGTTCAGGGTAATGGTTCAGTCACTTCCTGAAAACAGACAGAATATTGAAAACCTGAACGAACTGTATGTAAAAACAGGTTCCGGAGCCATGTCGCCGATTTCACAGTTTGTAACGCTTACCAAAGCTTACGGACCACAGTCGGTGAGCCGTTATAACCTCTTTACTTCAGTGAAAATTACAGGGGCAAACTCCGCAGGATTCAGTTCCGGAGATGCTATTTCAGCAGTGCAGCAGGTAGCGAAAGAAACCCTGAACCAGAATTATGATGTAGAATTTACAGGGCTTTCAAGGGAGGAGTTAAATTCCGGATCTCAGACAGTATTGATCTTCGGATTGAGTTTGATCTTCGTTTATTTCATCCTTTCTGCACAGTATGAAAGTTATATTCTTCCTTTAATTGTAGTGATTTCTCTTCCTCTTGGAGTGATGGGCGCTTATTTCGGGCAGAAAATCATGGGCTTGGAAAATAACATTTATTTCCAGATCGCCCTGATTATGTTGGTCGGTTTATTAGCAAAGAATGCGATTTTGATTGTGGAATTTGCCGTTCAGAGAAGACATCACGGTGAAACCATCGTTATGTCGGCAATTAATGCGGCTAAAGCGAGATTAAGACCGATTCTGATGACTTCATTTGCCTTCATCTTCGGTTTATTGCCATTGGTTTTGGCAAGCGGAATCGGGGCGGTAGGAAACAGATCCATCGCAACAGGAGCAGCAATCGGTTTGTTGATAGGAACTATTTTAGGACTTTTCGTGATCCCTGTTTTATATGTCATTTTTGAATATTTACAGGAGAAAGTAAAACCTATCAAACCGAAAGAAATCAATTTAGCAGAATAAAATTAAGTGAGTTCGGGGTTTTTGATGTAAAGTTTAAATAATAACTAAAAACTGAAAAGCCCTGATCTTTAAACCTTAAACTTCAAATAATGAAGAGTATTTTAAACATCATAAAAGGAATAACATTTTCAGTCGCTGTTCTTGCCGCCGTATCATCGTGTATGGCGAGGAAAGAATACCAGAGACCGGATAATGTGGTAGACGAAAAACTCTACCGTACAGATATGCTTCCTACAGACAGCACCAATATCGCGAATGTTTCCTGGAAAGAAATTTTCACAGATCCTGTTCTTCAGGGACACATTACAAAGGCCTTGGAAAATAATCTGGATATCAGAATTGCTTTACAGAGTATTTCTTCAGCAGAATCTTATTTAAAACAAAGCAAGGCAGCGTATGAGCCAACCTTATCAATAGGACCGAATTATACATTCCAGACACAGTCTATCAATACCCAGTTTGGGCAGATTATCGGAGAAAGAAGATATGTAAATCAGTTCGATATTACGGCAAGTCTTGGTTGGGAAGCCGATATTTGGGGAAAACTCAGAGCACAGGAAAAAGCGCAGTTAGCAACATATTTAGGGACTGTGGAAGCTCATAAAGCCGTAAAAACAGACCTTATTGCTTCTGTGGCTTCATCATATTATCAGTTGCTTACCTACGATGCCCAGAAAAGAATCATCAAAGAAACCATTAAAGTACGTGAGCAGAATTTAGAGACGACAAAAGCTTTGAAGACGGCGGGAACTTTAACGGAAGTTGCAGTTCAGCAGAGTGAAGCTTTGGTGTACAACGCAAAATCTTTGTTGATTGATATTGATACACAGATTCAGTTGCTGGAAAACACCATGAGTCTTCTGATGGGAGAGCCATCTCATACCATTGAACGTTCATCTTTGGAAAATCAGAATGTTCCGATTGATCTTAAATTAGGATATCCTGTACAACTGTTATCCAACAGACCGGATGTAAAAAGAGCGGAATATAATCTGATGAATGCTTTTGAACTGACAAATTCTGCAAAAGCACAGTTTTATCCGACTTTGAAATTAACAGGAAGCGGAGGCGTTCAGTCGGTGGATATCGATCATCTTTTCAGCGTTAATTCTTTATTTGCGAACGTTGTTGCAGGTCTTGCACAGCCGTTGCTGAACAAAAGAGCGATCAGAACCAATTACGAAGTAAGTCTTGCCAATCAGGAAACCGCTTATCTGAATTTCAGAAAAGCCATTCTTACCGCAGGAAAAGAAGTTTCTGATGCCATAAGAGTTTATTCCGTTCAGGATCAGTACATCGATTTAAAACAGAAAGAACTCGTGAATTATAAAAATTCCGTAAACTATTCTCAGGAATTAGTAAACTACGGAATGGCAAATTATCTTGAAGTACTGAATGCAAGTGTTAATTCTTTAAATGCAGAATTGAATATTGCCAATGCACAGTACAGTAAAATGAAAGCCGGAATAGAGCTTTATCAGGCTCTCGGCGGCGGTTGGAAATAAATTCTGACAATAAAAGTAAAAAGAAAAGCGCATACGGATTCATTTCTGTATGCGTTTTTTATTTGGTCTTAAAAAAATCATTTCTGCTAAAATATTTACAGATATTTCCATCAGTTTTTAAAGAAAATGTAATAAAATGTTTGTATATGTGGTTTAAATACTTACTTTTGTACGGCTTCGGAATTTTGAAGAAAACGAGAGGGGGATTAGCTCATCTGGCTAGAGCGTTAGACTGGCAGTCTAAAGGTGACGGGTTCGATCCCCGTATTCTCCACAAAAATTGTTTAACTACTTGTAAACTATGAAGAAAATATTTTTACTTTTATTAACAGCTTTCTTATTCGTTGGTTGTGGCAAAGATGAAGATACAATTTATGATTTCATCGGAACCTGGACGGGAACGTACGAAGGAACCGAAAAAGGCGACTGGAATGTGGTGGTAGCTACCGACGGAAAAGTAACCGGAACATTGCATTCTGATCAGACAACAGAAAACTATTATATTTCAGGACATCTTAGCGAATCCGGAGATCTTGTTGCAACGATCGGTTTTCCTGAAGATGGCGAATTCAGAGGAACTTTCACAAGAGAAGACAAAAAAGCTACGGGAACATGGTCTAATGCAGTTCCTACGCCTACAAGAGCCGGAACATGGAAAGGTGCTAAAACTTCAAAATAAAAAGATTTTTACATACAATATAATAAAGCTATCCTTCCGGGATGGCTTTTTTTTAAGTTTTTAAGCAGCGGTTATATGAAAAAAGATTTTATTGGATTTATTTAAAGTATTTCAAAAGTCTGCAAAGAGAAAAAATCTTTAATTTTTTAACTTATATGCTCTTTTTTTTCAATTAAATTAAACTTAAAAAACTAAAGTGTTTAAATCTTTTGTGGTAAAAAAGTTTAAACATCTAATGTCTTTGTTAGGCTAAAAAATCAACAGACAATTTTAAAAAGAAAACTTCGCATTCTTTGAGTTTAAAAAAATAATATCATTCAAATAAACAGTCTTAAAATTTTTGTGGTATTTCTTACTTCAGCTCTGCGAAAGCATAATTTTATTATATTTGTATAGATTGTAAAATTCAGGGAAATATGATGAATAGATTTTTAGGCAAAAAAAAGTTTGTTAAAAACATATTTATTGTATCGCTTTTTTCCGTATTTATCATTTCCTGCGGAAGTTCAAAAAACGTTGTAAAAAAAACTCCGGTTACCAAAACCGTTGCCAAATCTGAAAATCTCAGAAAACTTGATTCCAGATTTGACGGGAAAATTTCAAAATCCATCAATGAGCTCCTGAAAGACGCAGAAAAATATTTGGGTGCGCCTTATAAATTCGGCGGAAATACTTCTTCAGGTTTCGACTGTTCCGGATTTACTGTAAAAGTTTTTGAGGAAAATGACTTCAAACTTCCGAGAAGATCCGCAGATCAGGCAGAAGCCGGATCTCAGATAGACATTAAAGATGTGAAACCGGGAGATCTTCTGTTTTTTGCGACAGCAGGAGGAAGCAGAGTTTCACACGTCGGGATCGTTCATGATATCGGAAGTGACGGCGAAGTCAAATTTATTCACGCTTCCACATCAAAAGGCGTTATTATTTCTTCCTTAAATGAAACCTACTGGAACAAAGCCTATCTTCACGCGCAGAGAGTTCTGTAGTTTAAGTTGTTTAGCTGTTTTGTTAAACAAAGAATATTTCAATACCTTCTGATAATCAAAATATTACAACTGTTTTTATGTTGCCTTAATAAACAAAAAGGCATTGTATAACTTAAAAACATAAGATTTTTAAAGTAAAAGCGTTTTGCTCCTTTAGGAGCTGAATCTGTGTAGAAATAGTAATAAAAAAACCAACCATCAATCCGTAGGATTGATATCTGTAATGCGACAATGTTCTAAAGATAGCGCTTCATATTATCTGATATATCAATAGAAATGGGCTTTAGCCCATTTTAAATAATTAAGAGTACAATTGGCTTTAGCCAAAACAGATCAAACATTTCTGCTTTAGCCGATTTTGATTTACTTAAATCGCATGTGGCTTATGCAATTAAATTAAAACATTGTTTAAAGCATCCGGAATATTAAAATCATGAAGTTTTAAACTAATTTTAAGTTTAATCTTAAAGAATACAAAAGACTTTATTGGATTTATTTAAAATATTTCAATAGTCTGCAAAGAGAAAAAATCTTTGATTTTTTAACTTATGTGACCTTTTTTCCAG
>OGQD01000677.1_pt1 | contig 24637 bp, 24 predicted proteins | sample 1553091 | NCBI WGS metagenome assembly OGQD01 (sample SAMEA2580290, study PRJEB22360) | human gut metagenome | biome: human gut; feature: human-associated habitat; material: faeces | place: Denmark | collected 2008/2010
TGATCGCCGTGGCGGCGGGTAGGGCGGCGGCGGGTGGCGGCCGGCCAGTAGAGCACGGCCAGCGCGCCGGGGAGGAATTGCAGGGTGGCGACGAAGGAGACGATGCCGAGGTTGGACAGGTCCTGCTCGGCGCCCAGCAGCAGGTAGAAGGCATAGCCGGCCATGATGATCGCGGCGATCAGGGCGCGGCGTGTCCATTTCAGCCAGCGGTAGATGTTGCCCTCGGCCGGCGGCTGGTAGAGCGGCAGCACCAGGTGGTTGAGCACCATGCCCGAAAGCGCCAGGGTCATCACGATGATCAGGCCGCTGGCGGCGGAGATGCCGCCGATGAAGGCGGTCAGCGCCAGCGCCGGGCTGTCCACCGAGATGCCCAGGCCGAGGGTGAAGTATTCCGGGTTGGTCGAGGCGCCCAGGTGCAGGCCGGCCCAGAGGATCGGCGGCACTGCCAGGCTCATCGGCAGCAGGAACAGGGGCAGGCCCCAGCTGGCGCTGAGCAGCGAGCGCGGGTTGAGGTTCTCGGTGAAGGTCATGTGGAACATGTGCGGCATCACGATGGCCGCGGCGAAGAACACCAGCAGCAGCGTGCGCCAAGGGCCTTCGGCGAGTGGCGTGTGCAGGGTGCTCAGTGCTTCCTGGTTCTGCAGCAGCCAGACTTCCAGGCCGTCGGGGCCGCCGAACACGCCATACAGCGCGAACAGGCCGATGGAGCAGAGCGCCACCAGCTTCACCAGCGACTCGAAGGCGATCGCCATCACCAGCCCTTCATGGCGCTCGCGGGTGGCGATATGGCGCGCGCCGAAGAGAATGGCGAACAGCGTAATCAGCGCGCAGAACGCCAGCGCCGCGCGGTTGGGCTCCGACTCGCGGGTGAGGATGCTGATCGAGTCGGTGACTGCCTGGATCTGCAAGGCCAGCATCGGCAGCACGCCGATCAGCATGAACAACGTGGTCAGCGCACCGGCCCAGGTGCTGCGGAAGCGGAAGGCGAACAGGTCGGCCAGCGAGGACAGCTGGTACGCCCGCGTGATGCGCAGGATCGGATAGAGCAGCACCGGGGCAAGCAGGAAGGCTCCGGAAACGCCCAGGTAGATCGCCAGGAAGCCGTAGCCGTACTGGTAGGCCAGCCCGACTGTGCCATAGAACGCCCACGCGCTGGCATACACGCCCAGCGACAGGGTGTAGATCAACGGGTGGCGCACCAGCCGGCGCGGGATGAAGCCGCGCTCGGTGATCCAGGCGACACCGAAAAGGACCATCAGGTAAGCGGCGCTGATCAGGATCAGCTGGGTGAGGCTAAAGCTCGTCAGCATCGCGCTGGCTCTGCAGGATGAAGGTGACGACGATCAGGATCAGCCACAGCAGATACGGGCGGTACCAGGCGCCGTGGGGATCGATCCACCAGTCCATGATGGCCGGTGAGAACAGGTAGATGCCCACGACCAGGAGCAACACCAGTCGGTAGATGTACATGTCGTCTCTCTCTTGGTTCGGCGGGCAGGCTACCTGTGCGCACAGTCGCCGGCAAGCCGACCCGGCTCTTGCCGAAGGAGCGGCAGACCTTGTGGGAGCGAGCGTGCTCGCGAACAAGCCCCCGCAGCGGGATTCGGGTTCGCGAGCAAGGGCTAGGCGCCCCCCTCGGTCCTGCGAAGAGCCGCTGCTGTTTACCAGTCTAGAGCTGCGCGTCTTCCAGCGTCAGGCTATGGGGGATGGCGTCGGCATTCCAGTGCCTGATGCCCCAGGTGAGGACATCACCCGGAGCGCTTTGCGCCAGCCCGGCGGGCGGATTCTGACCCAGCGCCTTCAGGGCGCGCACCAGCAGCGGCGACGCCTGTGCGGCTTCCAGGGGCGGCGAGCGGTAGGACTTGCCCAGCTTGTGGCCATCGGGCTGGATGATCAGCGGGACGTGCAGATAGCGCGGCGCAGCGATGCCCAGCAGTTCCTGCAGATAGAGCTGGCGCGGGGTGTTGTCCAGCAGGTCGGCGCCGCGGACGATGTCGGTGACACCCTGCCAGGCATCGTCCAGCACCACCGCCAGTTGATAGGCGAACAGCCCGTCGCGGCGGCGGATGATGAAGTCACCCACTTCGCGGCCCTGATGCTGGTGGAATTCGCCCTGCAGGCGGTCGGTGAAGCGATAGTCCAGTTCCGGCACGCGGATGCGGATGGCGACGTCGCCGTGCCAGTCATGCTGGGCGTCGCGGCAGGTGCCGGGATAGATGCCGTTACTGCCTTCGAGCTGCTTGCGCGAGCAGGTGCAGGCGTAGGCCAGGCCGCTGCGCAGCCATTGTTCGACCTGCGCGGAGTAGGCTGCGTGGCGGTCGCTCTGGCGCTGCACCGGGCCGTCCCACTCGAAGCCGTAGCGTTCCAGGGTTTCCAGGATGGCCGCCTGGGCACCGGGCATTTCCCGTGGCGGGTCGAGGTCTTCCATGCGTACCAGCCACTTTCCACCCACCGAGCGCGCATCCAGGTAGGAAGCGACAGCGGCCACCAGCGAGCCGAAGTGCAGGTAGCCGCTGGGCGTGGGGGCGAAGCGTCCGATGTACTGGGTGGTGGGCATGGCGGCTCTTCAGATGGCAGCAGAAACGAAACGGGGCGCCGCAGCGCCCCGTTCGGGATCAACCAGGCTCAGGAGCCCAGCTGCTTTTCCTTGATTTCCGCCAGGGTCTTGCAGTCGATGCACAGGGTGGCGGTGGGGCGGGCTTCCAGACGGCGGATGCCGATCTCGACGCCGCAGGAATCGCACCAGCCGTAGTCGTTGTCTTCGATCAGTTGCAGGGTCTCGTCGATCTTCTTGATCAGCTTGCGCTCGCGGTCGCGGGCGCGCAGCTCGAGGCTGAACTCTTCTTCCTGGCTGGCACGGTCGGCCGGGTCCGGGAAGTTGGCCGCTTCGTCCTGCATGTGGTGCACAGTGCGGTCCACTTCTTCCATCAGCTCAACTTTCCATTTGTTGAGGATGGAGGTGAAGTGCGCGCGCATGCGATCGCTCATGTACTCCTCGCCCTTGGTTTCCTGGTAGGGCTCGAAGCCACGAATCAGTTGGCTGCTCTGTTGTTTTGCTTTGGTGGGCATGGATGACCGCCTCTCACTCTCGCTAATCCTCTCGCGGATGGTCCCTCTCCGGCACCGCCGGCCCCGCGCTCGCAGCGGGCGAACTTACCAGAACGATAACGGGGACGCTACTCCCGGTTGTCGAGGCTGGCAGTGCCCGCACATACCTGACTGCCAGCTTGCCGACCCACTGGTCGCGACCAGCGGGTTTCTCGGCAAACCTTCGCAGAATCGCTGGTGTTTGCCAGACGAAGCCTGCAAATTCCCAAGCGCCACACTGTCTATGCGCGGCTGCCCAGTATCCATCAGTGGCCTGTTAGAATCCCGGCTCTGTCGCAAAGTTCGGAATATTGCATGGCCACCACCTTCAGTGCGCGCAGTCGCGCCATCGAACCCTTCCACGTCATGGCGCTGCTGGCGCGGGCCAACGAGTTGCAGGCCGCGGGCCACGACGTCATCCACCTGGAAATCGGCGAGCCGGACTTCACCACCGCGGCGCCCATCGTCGAGGCCGGGCAGCAGGCCCTGGCAAATGGTCACACGCGCTATACCGCCGCACGTGGCCTGCCGGCTCTGCGCGAAGCCATTGCCGGCTTCTACGCCCAGCGCTACGGCCTGTCGATCGACCCGCAGCGCATTCTCGTCACGCCCGGCGGGTCCGGCGCCCTGTTGCTCGCCAGCAGCCTGCTGGTGGACCCGGGCAAGCACTGGCTGCTGGCCGATCCGGGGTACCCGTGCAATCGCCACTTTCTGCGCCTGGTGGAAGGCGCCGCCCAACTGGTGCCGGTCGGCCCGGAGAGCCGTTACCAGCTCACCCCGGAGCTCGTCGAACGGCACTGGGATCAGGACAGTGTAGGCGCTCTGGCCGCATCGCCGGCGAATCCTACGGGCACCCTCTTGCACAAGGATGAACTCGCCGCGCTGTCGTCCACGCTCAAGGCGCGCGGCGGCCATCTGGTGGTGGACGAGATCTACCACGGCCTGACCTACGGCATCGACGCGTCCAGCGTCCTGGAGGTGGATGACGACGCCTTCGTTCTCAACAGTTTCTCCAAATATTTCGGCATGACCGGCTGGCGCCTGGGATGGCTGGTGGCGCCGCCGGATGCAGTGGGGGAGCTGGAGAAGCTGGCGCAGAACCTCTACATCAGCGCGCCGAGCATGGCCCAGCACGCCGCGCTGGCCTGCTTCGAGCCGGCCACCCTGGCGATCCTCGAGGAGCGCCGCGAAGAATTCCGCCGCCGCCGTGACTACCTGCTGCCGGCATTGCGCGAGCTGGGCTTCGGCATCGCCGTGGAACCGGAAGGTGCCTTCTATCTGTACGCGGACATCAGCGCCTTCGGCGGTGACGCCTTTGCCTTCTGCCAGCACTTCATCGAGACCGAGCACGTAGCCTTCACGCCCGGCGTCGACTTCGGGCGTTACCAGGCGTCGCACCATGTGCGTTTCGCCTATACGCAGAGCGTCGATCGCCTGCAGCAGGCGGTGGAACGCATTGCCCGCGGCCTCAAGACCTGGCGCCCCTGATGCGCTTCGAGCCGGCGCTGGAAGAGGCGCGCCTGATCAAACGCTACAAGCGCTTCCTGGCGGACATCGAGACCGCCAGCGGCGAATTGCTCACCATCCACTGCCCGAACACCGGCTCGATGCTCAATTGCATGAGCGAAGGTTGCCGCGTCTGGTTCAGCCGCTCCGATGATCCCAAGCGCAAGCTGCCCGGTACCTGGGAACTGGTGGAGACGCCGCAGGGTCGCCTGGCTTGCGTTAACACCGGACGGGCCAATCGGCTGGTGGAAGAGGCGCTGCTGGCCGGTACGGTGACCGAGTTGGCCGGCTTCGATGAACTGCGCCGCGAGGTTGCCTACGGGCAGGAAAACAGCCGCGCGGACTTCCGCCTGATGTACGCCGGCAAGCCGGTGTTCGTGGAGGTGAAGAGCGTGACCCTGGGCTTCGACGACACCACCGTCGCCGCCTTCCCCGACGCCGTTACCCAGCGTGGCGCCAAGCACCTGCGCGAACTGGCGGCGCTGGCGCGCGACGGTATGCGCGCGGTGCTGCTGTATGCGGTGAACCTGTCGGAGATCGAAGCGGTGCGCCCGGCGAAGGAGATCGATCCGGCCTATGCGGCGGCGCTGGCCGAGGCGCGTACTGCTGGAGTGGAAGTGCTGGCGTATGGAGCGCGGATTGATACCCAGGAGATGTTTCTGGACCGGCCGCTGAAAGTGTTGCTCTAGTCGCTCGCGAACCGGCCCGGAACCGTTCCTATCCTGGGTCGCTTTCGTCCAGCCAGATCCCCTGTTCATCCTCTCGGCAGGGCAGCGCTTGCAGAACATCCCCCAGGCACGGCCCCTGGATGCACTCGCCGGTCTCGATCAGGAACAGCGCGCCGTGATGGCCGCATTGCAGCAGGCGGCCGCTGTCATCGAGAACGTTCTCGGCATCGTAGCCCAGGGGGATTTCCCGGTGCGGGCAGCGGTTGCGGTAGGCGTACACGCGGCCTTCGCGGCGCACGGCGAAGAGGTTCAGGCCGGCGGCCTTGAAGCCCCGGCTCTGGCCTTCGGCCAGGTCATGCGGGGCGCAGAGCAGGATCATTCGACACGGTCTCCATCAGGGCAGCCATTATCCGCGCGTGGATGGCAGGACCGGAAGAGGGTGCACTTCCGTGTGCTGAAGTTGGTGCTCGCCGGGAGCCCGGCGAAATCGGCGCCGACCTTAAGCCTCTCTGCAATCTAATGCAAATAATTATCAAATAGATTTCCTGATTTCCCTGTGGCAAGGTTCGTCCATGCTGCCGCACCGCGGCAGGCCACCTTTCGAACGAGGAATTCTGCAATGACGACCCTGACTGCGCCGGCCTCCGAGCTGTACCGCGCCTGGCAAGCGCTGCGCGCCGAGAAACCGCGCCTGCGCGCCCGCGATGCGGCGCACCACCTGGCCGTGAGCGAAGCCGAGCTGATGGCCAGCCGCCTGGGGGTGGACGCCGTGCGCTTGCGCACCGACTGGGCCGAGCTGCTGCCGGCACTGGGCGAGCTGGGGCAGGTCATGGCGCTGACCCGCAACGAGCATTGTGTGCACGAGCGCAAGGGGCCGTACCGCGACGTGACCGTTTCCGCCAATGGCCAGATGGGCCTGGTGGTTTCCCCGGACATCGACCTGCGCCTGTTCCTCGGCGGCTGGGCCAGCGCCTTCGCCGTCAGCGAGGAGACCGCCCACGGTACCCAGCGCAGCATTCAGGTCTTCGACCGCCAGGGCACCGCCGTGCACAAGGTGTTCCTCACCGAGCAGAGCGACCTCGCCGCCTGGGACCCGCTGGTGCGCAGCTTCACCGCTGCCGAGCAGCGCGCCGATCTGGAGCTGGTACCGCTCGAGCCCAAGGCAGTTGCGCTGGCCGACGGCGAAATCGACGTTGCTGCCTTGCGTGAGGGCTGGGCGGCCCTGAAGGACACCCACCATTTTTTCGCCTTGCTGAAGAAGCACAAGGTCCAGCGCACCCAGGCGCTGCGCCTGGCCGGCCGCGAGTGGGCCGAGCCCCTGGATACTGCCGAGCTGCCGCGCCTGCTGGAGGCTGCCGGTGCAAGCCAGTTGCCGATCATGCTCTTCGTCGGCAACGCCCATTGCATCCAGATCCACACCGGCACCGTGGAAAACCTCAAGTGGATGGACAACTGGTTCAACGTCCTCGATCCGCTGTTCAACCTGCATCTGAAGACGCCGGGCGTGGTCGAGTTGTGGCGCGTGCGCAAGCCGAGCAGCGATGGCGTGATCACCAGCTGGGAAGCCTTCGATGCTCAGGGCGAATTGGTGCTGCAAGTGTTTGGCGCACGAAAGCCGGGAGTTCCGGAGTTGCAGGGCTGGCGCGAACTTGCCGAATCCTTCCCGGCACTCTGAGGGCCGACACGATGAAGAAAGCTTCCATGACTGCCCGTCCGCTGCTGGCCGGGCTGCTCACCGGCCTCTGCCTGACGGCCACCAGCGCGCTGGCCGATGCGCTGCCGCAGCGCTGGGTGAGCGCTGGTGGTTCGCTCAGCGAATGGGTCGTTGCCCTGGGGGGCGAGGCCAAGCTGGTCGGCGTCGATACCACCAGCCTGCATCCGGCTTCGCTGCAGGGGTTGCCGAAGATCGGCTACCAGCGACAGCTCGCCGCCGAAGGCATCCTGGCGCTGCAGCCGGATATTCTGCTGGGCAGCGAGGAAATGGGCCCGCCGCCGGTCCTGCAGCAATTGCGTGCCGCGGGCGTGCGGATCGAAACACTGTCGGCCAAGGCTGACGAAAAGACCGTGCACGACACTATCCAGCGCCTGGGCGAACTGCTCGGCGCGGTGGACAAGGCGAAACGGGCCGAGTCGGACTTCGATGCACGCCTTGCCGCGCAGGACGCCTGGGTGAAGAAGGCCCAGGCCGCACAGGCCGCTCCCGGTGTCGTGCTGCTGGTCGGGCATGCCGGCGGCAACCTGCTGGTGGCCGGGCAGGACACCTCCGGCGACTGGCTGATCCAGCATGCTGGCGGCCGCAACCTCGCTACCCATACCGGCTACAAGACGCTCTCCAGCGAGGCGCTCACCGCGCTGAACCCGCAGGTGGTGGTGCTCAGCGACCGCGCCCTGGACGGCGACAAGGCACGTGCCGCATTGACCCAGCAGAATCCCGGCCTCGCCGCGACCAGCGCAGTGCGCGAGGGCCGCGTGCTGGTGCTCGACCCGACCCTGCTGGTCGGTGGCCTCGGTCCGCGCATCCCCGACGGGCTGGCTAGCCTCGCCCAGGCCTTTTATCCTTCCGCGCAGGCCCTGAACACGGAAAGTCGTCCTTGACCCGGATCGTTACCGCTCGACCGTTGTTCCTGTTCCTCGGTTTTCTCCTGCTGCTGGTCGTCTGGCTCTCACTGGCCCTCGGGCCGGTGAGCCTGCCGCTGGGCGATACCCTGCGCGCGCTGGCGCACATGCTCGGGCTGCCGGTGTCCGTCGACGGGCTCGGCCAGGCTGAACTGATCGTCGGGCAGATCCGCCTGCCGCGCACCTTGCTGGGCATCGCCACCGGCGGCGTGCTGGCGCTGGCCGGTGTGGCGATGCAGGGCTTGTTCCGCAACCCGCTGGCCGACCCCGGCCTGATCGGAGTTTCCAGCGGTGCCGCGCTGGGGGCCGCCATTGCCATCGTCTTCGGCGCCTCCATCGGCGGGCTGCCGGAAGTCTTTGCTCCTTATTTGTTGTCCGCCTGCGCCTTTGTCGGTGGCCTGCTGGTGACGGCGCTGGTGTATCGGCTGGGTCGCCACAATGGCCAGACCAGTGTGGCAACCATGTTGCTGGCCGGCATCGCGCTGACGGCATTGGCCGGCGCGCTGATCGGGCTGTTCACCTACCTCGCCGACGACGCTACGTTGCGCACGCTGACCTTCTGGAACCTCGGCAGCCTCAATGGCGCGAGCTACCCGCGTCTGTGGCCACTGCTGCTGATCACGTTGCTGGTAGCCTGCTGGTTGCCGCGTCGGGTGAATGCGTTGAATGCGCTGTTGCTGGGTGAGTCCGAGGCGCGCCACCTGGGCTTCGACGTCGAGCGACTGAAAATCGAACTGATCCTCTGCACTGCCCTCGGTGTGGGCGCGGCGGTGGCGGCGGCCGGGATGATCGGCTTCATCGGCCTGGTCGTGCCGCACCTGCTGCGGCTGATCGTCGGCCCGGATCACCGCGTGCTGCTGCCGGCATCGATGTTCGGCGGTGCGATCCTTCTGCTATTGGCCGACCTGATCGCTCGCCTGGCGCTGGCGCCGGCGGAGCTCCCCATCGGCATCGTCACTGCGCTGATCGGCGCGCCGTTCTTTCTCTATCTGCTGATCCGGGGGCGCTCCTGATGCTGTGCGCAGACAAGCTGCGGGTGAATCGCGGCTCCCAGGTCGTCCTGCAGGATGTGAGCGTGACGCTGCAGCCGGGCGAAGTGCTCGGTGTGCTCGGCCCCAACGGCGCGGGCAAGAGCACGCTGCTCGGCGCCTTGAATGGTGAATTGCCGCTTACCAGCGGAGCGGTGAGCCTCGACGGTCGCCCGCTGGAGTCGTGGCAGGGCCCCGAGCGCGCGCGGCGGCTGGCTGTTCTGCCGCAATCGTCCTCGCTGAACTTCGCCTTTTCCGTCGAGGCGGTGGTGGGGTTCGGCCGGCTGCCTCACGACACTGGCCGCCAGCGCGATGAAACAATCATCCGCGAAGCGATGCGCGCCGCGGATGCCTCGCACCTTGCCGGGCGCAGCTACCTGGCGCTGTCCGGCGGTGAGCGCCAGCGCGTGCACCTGGCTCGGGTGCTGGCGCAGCTCTGGCCGGGCGGAGAGGAGCAGATCCTGCTGCTGGACGAACCGACGTCCGCCCTCGACCCGTTGCATCAGCACACCACGCTGCAGGCTGTGCGAGAGTTTGCCGGGCGCGGCGCGGCAGTGCTGGTCATCCTGCACGACCTGAACCTTGCGGCGCGCTACTGTGACCGCCTGTTGTTGCTGCACGAGGCGCGTGCACATCTGCTCGGCACGCCGCGTGAGGTGCTTCAGGCCGAACCCCTGCGCACGGTCTTCGGCCTCGACGTGCTGGTTCAGGAGCACCCGGAGCGCGGCCATCCGCTGATCATCGCGCGCTGATAGGAGTCGCCATGAAGAAGGTCCTGCTCGTCCCACTGCTGGCGTTGCTCGCTGCCTGCCAGGGCCAGGTGGCTGCGCCGCCGCTGCCAGACTGGCAAAGCCCGGAAGAGCGCGACAGCGCCGAGCTGGGGGTGATCCGCGATCTGCGTAGCGGCGAGCAACTTTCCCCCGCGCAGCTGCTTGATCGACTTGCAGCGGCACCGCGGGTAATCGTTGGTGAGCAGCACGACAATCCGGATCACCATGCCCTCGAGCTCTGGCTGGTGCGCGCCCTGGCCGAGCGTCGCCCGAGTGGCAGTGTGCTGCTGGAAATGCTCGCCCCTGACCAGCAGAGCGCAGTCAGCGCCGCCCAGGCATCCGCCGCAAAGGGCGACATGCCAAACGACCTGATCGTTGCGCTGCGCTGGCAGCCGGGCTGGGACTGGTCACAATACGGCCCGCTGGTGACCTGGCTGGTGAAGCAGCCGGCGCCACTACTGGCGGCCAACCTGGATCGGGGCGAAATCATGAAGATCTACCGGACCAAGCCGCAGCTGCAAGGCTCGGCGTCCACCGCCGCGTCGGTGCGCAATGCATTGCTGGAGGACATCCGTGGTTCCCATTGTGGCCTGCTGCCCGAGAGCCAGTACCCGGCGATGCTGGCGGTGCAGCAGCAGCGCGACCGGCGCATGGCCGAAAGTTTCAAGGCAGCTCCCGAACCCTCCGTGCTGATCGCCGGCGGCTTTCATGCGCGGCGCGATCTGGGAGTGCCGCTGCATCTGAAGGACATCGACGCGGCGCAAGGGCTGAAGGTGGTGATGCTGGCGGAAGTCGGCAAGCCCGTGGAGCCCGGCCAGGCGGATTACCTGTGGTATACACCGGCCCAGCCCGCCACCGATTACTGTGCACAGATGCGCGGTAGCCTGTAAGTCACACGACGGAGCCGGAAGGCTCCGTTTTTCATAGGCTCGCTGTCAGACTGACGCGCAAGAAATCGCGGGCAAAAAAAGACCCGGCAAAGTGCCGGGTCTAAAACCGTGATTAGCCTGATGAGGAGATAATCTGAAGAGTCCGACTGCGTGGTCTCTCTAGCTTATCCAACTGGCCTCGCAGCCAGTTCTTGTAATAATAACCATTATCATTTGAGAGTCAACAGCTTTTCTGCGACTGATGCGAAGTTTTTTCTGCGGATTGGCGATGGGGCGGAAAGGTAAAAACCGGGGCAAAAAAAAGACCCGGCAAAGTGCCGGGTCGAAACCGTGATTAGCCTGATGAGGAGATAATCTGAAGAGTCCGACTGCGTGGTCTCTTGAGGTTATCGATCTGGCCTCGCGACCAGATGACTCAATAATAATCATTATCATTTGAGAGTCAACCTCTTTTCTGCAGATTTTTTCTCATCGACGAATGAGCTACCGCGGTAACGAAAAAGCCCGGCGCAAGGCCGGGCTTTCTCAAAGGGCTGAGGCTCAGTCCGGCTGGCGCTGCAGGCGCAACTGGGTGACTTCCTTGTTCAGCAGGTCGATGCGGCGTGCCATGCCCTCGATGAGGCTGTGGGCGATGCGCGGGTTGCTCTGCATCAGGCTGAGGAACTGGTCCTTGGGGATCACCATCACGGTGCACGGCTCGCTGGCGATGACCGACGCGCTGCGCTTCTCGCGGGTGAATACGGCCATGGCGCCGAAGATTTCGTCCTTCTGCACGTCACCGACCTTCTGCCCATCGACGAAGGCCTCGGCGTGGCCTTCGATGATGATGAACACGTGCTCGGCGTCATCACCCTGCTGGATCAGCTGCGCGCCGGCGGCGAAATGCTGGAAGCCGGTAGCTGGGCGGATTTCCGGTTGCTTGAGGTGCGCCAGCGCGTCGGACAGCAGCGCGGTGTGGCCGATCAGGTAGTGCAGGAACTGCTCCTGGCGCTCCTCGTCGCTGTGGATATGGCGGAACACTTCGCTGCGCGAATAGGGAATCAGGCATAGAGGTTCTTCGCTGACGTAACGGCACGGTGGCAGCTCGATACCCTGGCGCAGGCCGACCAGGTCGCCTTCCTGCAGGTAGAACAGCGGGCGCTCGTCCACCAGCGCATGGACCAGGCCATTCTCGATGAGGAACAGATGCTTGCCGGGCAACTCGCCTTCCAGGTCGTCGGATCGCTCCAGGCGGATGGCTTCGCCAGCGGGTTCCAGGCCGGCGAGCAATTGCGCCGGAATGCCCTGCAGGCGATTGATCAGTCGATCGGCGTAGGCAGGTTGTTCACCGAGTAGGTACATGGCCGTAATTCCTTGATATGGCGACGGTCGAGGGCGCACGAAGGGCCCTGAGACCATAAGCGGACAGGCACCTTGCGTAAACATTTTCCCACAGAGCTTGTGAGCTAGCTCTTGTTACGTGCGGGAAATGTCTCAAGCTCGCCGAGAAGGGCTGCCTTGTGCGCGGGAGGAAGGTCGTTCCAGTGCACATCCAGCAGGGCACCCTCGATGGCGTAAAGGAGCACCTTGGAGGCACGGAAGCCCCGGGCGCGCACGGCCCGGTAAGCGCCGACCGCCCCCAGACGGCGCAGGTCGCCAGCGTTGTGGATGCCCACGGCGTGGAGCCACTGGGCAGAGGTCTTGCCGAGGTTCTTCAGGTGCAGCAGTTCGTCGTTCATCGTCGGTCCTTGCGATGGGCACGATGGGTGTCAGGTCTTGAAAAGGCCGAGAACTGCTCGTAGCGGCCGGACACACCCTGGAAAGTGTAGCGGTGGATGAGAAAAGCGTGGCGTTGTGACATCGCCCTGAAAGCGGGGCAGGGCGATGTGGCGCAGGCAGGGCGCGCCGTGCGGCGCTGCCCACCGGCCGGAGTCATCGCGTGGCGGTGATTCCGGCCGACAAACGGTGGATCAGAGGCCCGGCAGGCGCTGGCGGATGCTGGCGACCAGGGCGTCGAGGCTGGCGGCGTCGGGGGTGTCGACGCGCTTGCTGTGTTGCTGCTCTTCGGCGCTGAGAGGGTCGCGACTGGCCTGCTGCGCCTGGATCACTTCCAGGGTCGCGTCGGAGGGGTCATTGCCTTCGGCTTGGCGCTGAGTGAGCCAGCCGGTGATCACGGCTTCCGGCGCCTGGCAGTCGAGGATCAGGAAGGGCACCCCGGTTTCCTCGGCAATTTCCCAGGCAGCGGCACGTTGCTCTCGCTTGAGGAAAGTCGCGTCCAGCACGACCGGGTAGCCGGCACGCAGGATATCAACGGCCAGCTCGTTGAGGCGTTGGTAGGTCGCGGTGGTGGCGTCGCCAGCATAGATGCCGGCCTTCAGTTGGCCTTGCTGGTCGGCCTGCTGTTCGCCGAACAGGCGCTTGCGCTCCACGTCCGAACGCAGGCGAATGGCGCCCAGCGCTTCTACCAGCCGCAGTGCGACCTGGCTCTTGCCGACGGCGGAAACACCGACGGTCACCGCGAGGAAGCGCGAGGGAATGGCGCTGTAGCTCTCCGCCAGGTTGGCGTAGTTGCGATACTGGCGCAGCGTCGCGGCCTTCTGCACGGCGTCAGTCTGGTGCGCCAGACTGAACAGCGCGATCTTGGCGCGGACCAGGGCGCGGTAGGCCTTGTAGAAATTCAGCAGGGCCAGCGACTGGTAGTCACCGGTGTATTCCAGGTACTGGCTGACGAAGCGTCGCGACAGGCACTTCAGGCCGCGGTCTTCCAAGTCCATGGCGAGGAAGGCGTAGTCGGCGGTGACATCGGTGAAGCGGAAGGGCTCGTTGAACTCGATGCAGTCGAACAGCACTACCTTGCCGTCGATGATCGCGGCGTTACCCAGATGGATGTCGCCGTGGCATTCGCGGATGAAGCCATTGGCCTTGCGCTGCTCGAACACGCCGTGCAGGCGCTCGAAGCTGGACTCCGCCCAGGCCTCCAGGGCATCCAGTTGCAGCAGGTCGGCTTTGTCCGAGAGCAGCGGACGGATTTGTTCGAAGTTCTGCCGCACCGGCGCCATGCAGGCGTCCGGAGTGCCTAGTGGGTGCTCGCTGGGGACGACCGGGGTGCGCAGGTGGAAGTCGGCGATCTGATGGGCCAGGCCGTCGATATGCTGGGCGCTCAGTTCGCCGCGGGCCTGAACTTCGCTGAGCAACTGGCTCTGCGGGAATTCGCGGCACTGGATCATGTATTCGATGGCCGGGCCGTCGCCGCCGATCTGCGGGGCGGATTCGCTGCCGGTAATGGCGATGACGTCGAGGTACAGGCCTTCGGTCAGACGCTGGTTCAGGCGCAGCTCTTCCTCGCAGAAGTGCTTGCGCTTGGCGAGGTCGGTGAAGTCGAGGAAGCCGAAGTTCACCGGTTTCTTGATCTTGTAGACATGGGAGCCAGTGAGCAGCACCCAGGAAATGTGGGTTTCGATGACCCGGAAGCCGTCGACCGGATGGGGAAAGAGGGCGGGGTTCTGCAGGGCTGCGAGTAGGGTCTGGCTCACGTGATGTCCTTTCCGGTCGAATTTTCTAAAGGCGGGCATTATGGCGGCTGGGTCGGCAGGTGCAAACTCTGCAGCCGGCTGGCAACCAAATGGCCATCGCGGGGTCATAGCTCGGCCACTGCCGTTCTTGTTGGATGCGCGGCAGTTCGCATCAAGCCCGGACGCCCGCTGGAGCGGCGTCTGTCTCCTGTGGACAAAGTACGTATAATGCGCCGCCATGACGCGTCCCCGATCTTCCAAACCTCGTAAAAAAAGCGGCAAATCGTCGCCTGCCATGCGCAAGTGGCTGGGCTGGGCTCTCAAGCTCGGTCTGGTTGGTGTCGTGGTGCTGGCCGGTTTTGCCGTGTACCTCGATGCGGTTGTCCAGGAGAAATTCTCCGGCAAGCGCTGGACCATTCCCGCCAAGGTCTACGCCCGGCCGCTGGAGCTGTTCGTCGGCCTGAAACTGGGCAAGGACGACTTCCTGCGCGAGCTGGATGCGCTAGGCTATCGCCGCGAGGCCTCGGTCGCAGGCCCTGGCGCCGTGTCGGTGTCCGGCAACGCCGTCGACCTCAATACCCGTGGCTTCCAGTTCTATGAAGGTGCCGAGCCTGCGCAGCGCATTCGCGTGCGCTTCTCCGGCGACTACGTGGCTGGCCTGAGTCGCGCCAATGGTGGCGACCTCGCTGTCGCGCGCATGGAGCCGCTGCTGATCGGCGGCCTGTACCCGGCGCATAACGAAGACCGCATCCTGATCAAGCTGGACCAGGTGCCGCCTTACCTGATCGATACCCTGGTGGCCGTGGAGGACCGCGATTTCTGGACCCACCACGGGGTCTCGATCAAGTCCATCGCCCGGGCGGTCTGGGTCAACGCCAGCGCCGGCCAGCTGCGCCAGGGTGGCAGTACGCTGACCCAGCAGCTGGTGAAGAACTTCTTCCTGACCAACGAGCGCAGCCTGTCGCGCAAGCTCACCGAAGCTATGATGGCGGTGCTGCTGGAACTGCATTACGACAAGCGTGAAATCCTCGAGGGCTACCTCAACGAGGTGTTCCTCGGCCAGGACGGCCAGCGCTCGGTGAACGGCTTCGGCCTCGCCAGCCAGTACTTCTTCAGCCAGCCGCTATCGGAGCTGAAGCTGCCCCAGGTGGCTTTGCTCGTTGGCATGGTGAAGGGGCCTTCCTATTACAACCCGCGTCGGAATCCGGAGCGTGCGCTGGAACGCCGCAATGTGGTGCTCGACGTGCTTGCCGAGCAGGGTGTGATCACCGCCCAGGAAGCGGCTGCCGCCAAGCAGGCGCCGCTGGGTGTGACCACCCAGGGCAGCATGGCCAACAGCTCCTACCCGGCCTTCCTCGACCTGGTGAAACGCCAGTTGCGCGAGGACTATCGCGACGAGGACCTGACCGAAGAAGGCCTGCGGATCTTCACCAGCTTCGACCCCATCCTGCAGATGAAGGCCGAGTCCGCCGTCAGCGAAACCTTCAAGCGCCTGGAAGGCCGCAAGGGCGTCGCCGAGACCGAAACCGCGATGGTCGTGACCAACCCGGAAACCGGCGAAATCCAGGCGCTGCTCGGCAGCCGTGACCCGCGCTTCGCCGGCTTCAATCGTGCGGTAGATGCGGTGCGGCCGATCGGTTCGCTGGTCAAGCCGGCGGTCTACCTGACCGCGCTGGAGCGTCCGAGCCAGTACACCTTGACCAGCTACATCCAGGACCAGCCGTTCCAGGTGAAGGGCAAGGATGGCCAGGTGTGGACGCCGAAGAACTATGAAGGCACCGCCAACGGCACCATCTTCCTCTACCAGGGGCTGGCCCGTTCGCTGAACCTGTCCACGGCCAGGCTGGGTCTCGACCTGGGCGTGCCGAACGTCCTGAAGACGCTGGAGCGCCTGGGCGTGTCGCCGAATTGGCCGGCCTATCCGTCGATGCTGCTGGGCGCGGGCGCGCTGAGCCCGATGCAAGTGGCGACCATGTACCAGACGATTGCCAGTGGCGGCTTCAATACCCCGCTGCGCAGCATCCGCAGTGTGCTGGCGGCAGACGGGCAGCCGCTCAAGCGTTATCCGTTCCAGGTCCAGCAGCGTTTCGATCCGGGCGCCATCTACCTGCTGCAGAGCGCCATGCAGCGCGTGATGCGCGAAGGCACCGGGCGCTCGGTCTACAACCAGTTGCCGGCGTCCCTCACCCTGGCGGGCAAGACCGGTACCACCAACGATTCTCGCGACAGCTGGTTCTCCGGTTTCGGCCAGGACCTGCTGGCAGTGGTGTGGATCGGTCGCGACGACAATGGCAAGACGCCGCTCACTGGTGCCACCGGTGCGCTGCAGATCTGGACCAGCTTCATGCGCAAGGCCAATCCCGCGCCGCTGGACATGCCGATGCCGGATAATGTCGTGCAGGCCTGGGTCGATCCGCATACCGGGCAGGGCACTGACGCCAACTGCCCGGGCGCAGTGCAGATGCCTTATATTCGTGGAAGCGAACCTGCGCTGGGCGCAGGTTGCGGAAACCAGACGCCAGCCGGCGAAGTCATGGACTGGGTGCGCGGCTGGTTGAACTGATGCAAGAGGATTGGAAGTGAGAAAAGCTTGGTTTGCAGCGTCGGCGACTCTGGCGCTTCTGTCCGGTTGTGCGACCCCGCAGCAGGGTGCGATTCCCGTGCAGGACTCCGGTACCTCCGTCTCCAACTCGGAGCGCGTTGGCCGCAGCGGTGGCAACACCCAGGCGCCAGTTCGTGCCGGTGCCGGCCAGAGCATCCCGCAGGGTGACTCCGGGGTTACCGTGATGGTCCCGCAGGATGCCGGCATGGCGCCGATCCAGACTTTCCCGGCGCAGAGCGGCGCCGCGCCGATCAGCACCTCGCCGATGACCACGGCGCCGGGAGCAACGGGAACGAGCTACTCGCAGCAGCCAATCTCCACCAGTGGTGGCATCACCTCCAATGGTGGCTTCCAGTCGCAGACCTACCAGCAGCCGATCAATCAGGCTCAGCAGGCTGCGCCGACCACCCAGAACTACCAGGGGCCTTCCGGCATTCCGTCGAGCAACTCTGGCCTCTCGGCGGACGAGCAGTTGGATGGACCGGTGCTGGCGCTGCTTACCTCCGCCTCGCAGCAGCAGGGTGGTGGTGACCTCAACGGCGCTGCCGCCAGCCTGGAGCGCGCCCAGCGCATTGCTCCGCGCGAGCCGCAGGTGCTCTACAAGCTGGCCCAGGTACGCCTGGCACAGGGCGATGCTGCGCAAGCCGAACAGGTGGCGCTGCGTGGCCTGTCGCTGGCCAACGGTCGCCCGACCATGCAGGCCAGTCTGTGGGATCTGATCGCCAAGTGTCGTGACCAGCAGGGCAATACCGCTGGCGCCGCCGAGGCACGGCAGAAAGCCAAGGTGACCCTGTAATGGACGGGCGCGTGCTGGCCGTCGCCGATCAGTTGCTGCTGATCGAGCGGGAGCTGCGTGCAATCGGTCTGTGGGGAAGCGAAAGCCCGTCGCCGGACAGGCTTTCCAGCGTCGAACCCTTCTGCGTGGATACGCTGGCGCTGGAGGAGTGGCTGCAGTGGATATTTCTGCCGCGGATGAAGCTGATCATCGAGAGCGGCGCGGACCTGCCCACTGCCTCGGGGATCCGTGCCATCGCGGAAATGGCTTATGCCAATGAGGGCGCGCGGGTGGCTGGTCTGCTCGATGCGCTCGGCGCCTTCGACCAGTTGATCAGCCCGACGCCCTGAGCGGGCGTCAGTTGCAGTTCTCGCGCAGGCTCTTTTCGCTGGCCGCGATACGGTCCTGACGTTCCTCTTCGGTGATGCGGCGAAGCTCGCCCTCACCATTGTCCACGCGGATGCGCGGATTGTTCTTCAACTGGGCCATGTCGTTACGTAGTTTGTCGCACTGCTTGAGGCGTTCGGCTTCCTGCTGCGCGACTTCCTGGCGCACCTTTTCGTCGGCGGCCTTCTGCTTTTCGTCCGCGCTGGGCGCGAGTTTCGGCAGGGCGTCGGCGGGCGGCGGGAAGTTGCTGCTGGCCTTGGGCGGTGCGGTGTTGGTGTTCACGGTGGCAGCATCGGCACCTTGTGGTGGCTGTGCTCCGAAGTGGGTGATGCCCTGGGCATCGACCCATTTGTAGACCTGCGCGGCCATCACTGTCGGGGCCAGTGCGAGCAGCAGGCTGCCCATGAAAATCGTCCGTCGCATGCTTTGTCGATCCTTGGGGTGCGGAGTCTGTCGGTAACTATAACCAAATCGCGGGCTTATTCACTCTGAGAAAGTTCACATCCCCGCTTCATTCAAAGCCATATATGGCTTGACTTGGCCGCTTCGTTTCAGAAGAATCCAAGGTTCGCTGCAGTGGGCCGGCCGCAAGCTGGTTTTACTCGGCAGACAAGAGGTGCTACCCGCGCCGCAAAGTTTCACCCTGTTTCGCGTTACCTCGCGCTGGGTGGAGGCTCTCCGTAACACAAACAGGAGTGTCTCCAGGTTCTGCTCAATCGGCAGTCGACGTAGCCGGCGATTACATTCGCCCATGTCTGCCGGGCAGCCATCCAAGTCGGTCCCCCACGTTGGGGGTTTCCGTATATAGCGTTCTAGAGGTGACAACGTGGAACTTTTATCCGGCGCTGAAATGGTCGTCCGCTCCCTGCGTGACGAAGGCGTTAAGTACATCTACGGGTACCCGGGCGGTGCCCTCCTGCATATCTACGACGCTCTCTTCAAAGAGAACGAAGTAACCCACATCCTGGTTCGCCACGAGCAGGCCGCTACCCACATGGCCGACGGCTATGCGCGGGCCACCGGCAAGCCCGGCGTGGTGCTGGTGACCTCCGGTCCCGGCGCGACCAATGCCGTCACCGGCATCGCCACCGCCTACATGGACTCCATCCCGATGGTGGTGATCTCCGGCCAGGTGGCGAGCAACATGGTTGGTACCGACGCGTTCCAGGAAACCGACATGGTCGGTATCTCCCGCCCGATCGTGAAGCACAGCTTCATCATCAAGCACCCGTCGGAAATCCCTGAGGTCATCAAGAAGGCCTTCTATATCGCCCAGTCCGGCCGTCCCGGCCCGGTGGTGATCGATATTCCGAAGGACATGGGCGATCCGACCCAGAAGTTCGAATACAACTACCCGAAGAAGGTGAAGCTGCGCTCCTACAGCCCGGCGGTCCGTGGCCACTCCGGCCAGATCCGCAAGGCCGCCGAGATGATGCTCGCTGCCAAGCGCCCGATCATCTACGCCGGTGGTGGCGTGATCATGGGCAATGCCGCCGAGCCGCTGACTGAAGTCGCGCGCATGCTCAACGTGCCGGTCACCAACACCCTGATGGGCCTGGGTGGCTATCCGGGTACCGATCGCCAGTTCGTCGGCATGCTCGGCATGCACGGCAGCTACACCGCGAACCTCGCGATGCACCACGCTGACGTGATCTTTGCCGTCGGCGCGCGTTTCGACGATCGCGTGATCAACGGCGAGACCGCAGCCAAGTTCTGCCCGAATGCCAAGATCATCCACGTCGACATCGACCCGGCCTCGATCTCCAAGACCGTCAAGGCCGACATCCCGATCGTCGGCCCGGTGGACAGCGTCCTGACCGAAATGGTCGCGATCCTCAAGGAAATCGGCGAGACCCCGAACAAAGAAGCCCAGGCTGCCTGGTGGAAGCAGATCGAGGAATGGCGTGGCACCCGCGGCCTGTTCCCCTACAGCATGGGCGACGGCAGCATCATCAAGCCGCAGACCGTGATCGAGACCCTCTGCGAAGTCACCAACGGTGATGCCTTCGTCGCTTCCGACGTAGGTCAGCACCAGATGTTCGCGGCGCAGTACTACCGCTTCAACAAGCCCAATCGCTGGATCAACTCTGGTGGCCTGGGCACCATGGGCTTCGGCTTCCCGGCCGCCATGGGTGTGAAGTTGAACTTCCCTGACGCAGACGTTGCGTGCGTGACCGGTGAAGGCAGTATCCAGATGAACATCCAGGAGCTGTCCACCTGCCTGCAGTACGACCTGCCGGTGAAGATCGTCAACCTGAACAACGGTGCGCTGGGCATGGTCCGCCAATGGCAGGACATGCAGTACAACAGCCGCTACTCGCACTCCTACATGGAATCGCTGCCGGACTTCGTCAAGCTGGCTGAAGCGTATGGCCACGTCGGCATGCGCATCACCGACCTGAAGGACCTGAAGCCGATGATGGAAGAAGCCTTCGCGATGAAGAATCGCCTGGTCTTCCTCGACATCCAGGTCGATACCAGCGAGCACGTCTACCCGATGCAGATCCGCGGTGGTGCGATGCGCGACATGTGGCTGAGCAAGACGGAGCGTACCTGATCATGCGACACATCATTTCCCTGCTGCTGGAAAACGAACCCGGCGCGCTGTCCCGCGTCGTCGGCCTGTTCTCCCAGCGCAACTACAACATCGAAAGCCTGACCGTCGCCCCGACCGAGGACCCGACGCTGTCGCGCCTGACCCTGACCACCGCCGGTCAGGACGAAGTCATCGAGCAGATCACCAAGAACCTCAACAAGCTCATCGAGGTGGTAAAACTGGTGAATCTCTCGGAGAGCGCGCACATCGAGCGCGAGCTGATGCTGGTGAAAGTGAAGGCTACCGGCGCACAGCGCGCCGAGGTCAAGCGCACCACCGACATCTTCCGCGGACAGATCGTCGACGTCACCAGCAGCGTCTACACCGTGCAGCTGGCCGGCACCAGCGACAAGCTGGACAGCTTCATCCAGGCCATCGGCACCGCGTCGATCCTCGAAGTTGTCCGCAGCGGCGTCACCGGTATTGCCCGTGGCGACAAGACTCTCAGCATCTGATTTGAAATACGGCCCACGAGGCCAACTGACAGGGGATTACCCAAATGCGCGTTTTCTACGATAAAGACTGTGACCTCTCCATCGTTCAGGGCAAGAAAGTTGCCATCATCGGTTACGGCTCCCAGGGCCATGCCCACGCCTGCAACCTGAAAGACTCCGGCGTCGACGTAACCGTCGGCCTGCGTGCGGGTTCTTCTTCCGTTGCCAAGGCTCAGAACCACGGCCTGAAAGTCGCCGAAGTGGCCGAAGCCGTTGCCGCTGCCGACCTGGTCATGATCCTGACTCCGGACGAGTTCCAGGGCCGTCTGTACAAGGACGAGATCGAGCCGAACCTGAAAAAAGGCGCCACCCTGGCTTTCGCCCACGGCTTCTCCATCCATTACAACCAGGTCGTACCGCGCGCTGACCTCGACGTGATCATGATCGCGCCGAAGGCCCCGGGCCACACCGTACGCTCCGAGTTCGTGAAAGGCGGCGGCATCCCCGACCTGATCGCGATCTACCAGGACGCTTCGGGCAATGCTAAGAACGTCGCTCTGTCCTACGCCTGCGGCGTTGGCGGCGGCCGTACCGGTATCATCGAAACCACCTTCAAGGACGAGACCGAAACCGACCTGTTCGGCGAGCAGGCCGTTCTGTGCGGCGGTTGCGTCGAGCTGGTGAAAGCCGGTTTCGAAACCCTGGTCGAAGCCGGTTACGCTCCGGAAATGGCCTACTTCGAGTGCCTGCACGAACTGAAGCTGATCGTGGACCTCATGTACGAAGGCGGCATCGCCAACATGAACTACTCGATCTCGAACAACGCCGAATACGGCGAGTACGTAACCGGTCCGGAAGTGATCAACGCCGAATCCCGTCAGGCCATGCGCAACGCTCTGAAGCGCATCCAGGACGGCGAATACGCCAAGATGTTCATCTCCGAAGGCGCTACCAACTACCCGTCGATGACCGCCAAGCGCCGCAACAACGCCGCTCACGGTATCGAAGTCATCGGCGAGCAACTGCGCGCCATGATGCCGTGGATTGCTGCCAACAAGATCGTCGACAAGACCAAGAACTAAGGTCCTTTCGACAAACGAGGAAACGCGGCGCTTGCCGCGTTTTTTCGTTTAGGGGCGGTGATCTGGTATAAAGCGGGGGTGCCGGACGTGTCCACGCAAAAGCGTGCACCGGCAAATCTCAGCCTCAACGAGTTCTCAAGGAATCGTCCATGAGTGAAGGTCACGAGGAGCCGAACAAGGCTTCCGACACCGAAGAAAGTCTGCTGCCCATCGATGAGCACATCGAAGAGGGCCATGACGCAGAAGGTCGCAAGGTTCGTCATCGCGGCATCTACCTGCTGCCTAACCTGTTCACTACTGCAGCACTGTTTACCGGCCTCTACGCCATCATCAATGCCATGAACGGCGATTTCTCCAACGCCGCCATCGCCATCTTCGTCGCCATGGTCCTCGACGGCCTCGACGGTCGTGTGGCCCGTCTGACCAATACCCAGAGTGCTTTCGGCGCCGAGTACGACTCGCTGTCCGACATGGTCGCCTTCGGAGTAGCTCCGGCGCTGGTCGCTTTCGAGTGGGCGCTGAGCAGCCTGGGCAAGGTCGGCTGGATGGTCGCCTTCATCTATGTTGCTGGTGCCGCTCTGCGTCTGGCGCGTTTCAATACCCAGGTGGGCAAGGCTGACAAGCGCTACTTCATCGGTCTGGCCAGCCCGGCTGCCGCGGCGCTGGTTGCCGGTACGGTCTGGGCGTTCGCCGACTTCGACGTTCAGGGCGCCAAGGTTTCCCTGCTGGTTGCGCTGATGGTCGCCGCCGCCGGCATGCTGATGGTCAGCAATATCAAGTACTACAGCTTCAAGGATCTTGACCTGCGCGGCCGCGTGCCGTTCATGGCAATCCTGGTAGTGGTGCTGGCATTCGCCGTGGTCTTCACCGACCCGCCGCGCATCCTGCTCCTGCTGTTCCTTGCATACGCGACCTCCGGACCGGTGCAATACTTGTTGCAATTGCGCCGTCGCAAGCAGCCGCCTGCCGTGTAATTTCCAGCGGGCTCCGCAGTCTACTGGCGCATACAGCCAGTTGTTGCGGAGCCCGTCATGCTGATCAAGTCGTCCCGCCTTTCCGATTGCCACGAATCGGAAGTCACGCCCGAATCCCTCTATCTCTCCCGTCGCCACTTTCTCGGTGGTGCGATGGCGGCTGCGGCTCTATCCGGATTGCCGCGTCTGGGTTTTGCCGAGGGCGGTCGCTATGCCGATGTCGCCGAAGCGGCTGCCCCTTCCTGGCTCACGGAAAAGCTCGCCGCTACACGCTGGGATGCCGTCACGGTAAAAGATGAAGCCATCACACCGTTCAAGGACGCCACCACCTACAACAATTTCTACGAATTCGGCCCGGACAAGGGTGATCCCGCTGCCAATGCGGGTACCTTGAAGACCGAGCCATGGTCCGTAGTGATCGATGGGGAGGTGGGTAAACCCGGCAAGTACGCGCTCGAGGACTTCATCAAACCCTATCTGCTGGAGGAGCGCGTCTACCGATTGCGCTGCGTCGAGGCTTGGTCGATGGTCATTCCGTGGATCGGCTTTCCGATCTCCGAGCTGATCAATCGGGTCGAACCGACCAGCAAGGCGAAATACCTGCGCTTCGAAACCCTGGTGGATCGCAAGGATATGCCGGGTGTGCAATCCAACTTCGCCTTGATCGATTGGCCCTATGTGGAAGGGCTGCGCATGGATGAGGCGATGCATCCCTTGGCGATTCTGGCTGTCGGCATGTACGGCCGGGTACTGGCGAACCAGAACGGAGCGCCGCTGCGTCTGGTGGTGCCGTGGAAATACGGCTTCAAGGGAGCCAAGTCCATTGTGCGGATCAGCTTCGTCGAGGAGCAGCCGAAGACTACCTGGCAGAGTCTGGCTTCGGACGAGTATGGCTTCTATGCCAACGTCAATCCGACGGTAGACCATCCGCGCTGGAGCCAGGCGCGCGAACGTCGTCTGCCCAGTGGACTATTCAGCCCCAATGTTCGTCCTACCCTCATGTTCAACGGCTATGCCGATGAGGTCGCTTCGCTTTATGCGGGCATGGATCTGAGGAAGGACTACTGATGCGCTATCCGTTCTGGCGGGCCGGGGTGTTTCTGGCTGCATCGGCGCCGCCGCTCTTCTGGCTGTACCAGGCTTGGATCTTCGATCTGGGGCCGGACCCGGGCAAGGCGCTGGTGGACAGGCTGGGCCAGGGCGGTCTCGTCCTGTTGCTCATTACCCTGGCGATGACGCCTCTGCAGAAAGTCACCCGGTGGGGTGGCTGGGGACAGGTTCGCCGCCAGCTGGGTCTCTGGTGCTTCACCTATATAGTGCTGCACCTGAGTGCCTATGCCGTCTTCATCCTTGGGTTGGACTGGGCCCAATTGGGAGTAGAGCTGAGCAAGCGGCCCTACATCATTGTCGGCTTCGGGGCGTTCCTCGGGTTGCTGGCCCTGGCTATCACTTCCAACCGCTACAGCATGCGAAAGCTGGGGGCGAGCTGGAAGAAACTGCATCGCCTGATATATGTCATCCTCGGTTTGGGGTTGTTGCATATGCTGTGGGTCGTGCGGTCTGATCTGGAGCGCTGGGCGATCTATGCAGTCGTAGGGCTTGTGCTGATGCTCCTGCGCATGCCCCCGATAGCTCGTCAGCTGCCTCGATTGCGCAGTCGACCGACCGCCGGCTGAAGAAAGTTTAAATTAGTCGTTGACGGCCAATTTAAACTCCCTATAATGCGCACCA
>OGQD01000678.1_pt1 | contig 24619 bp, 19 predicted proteins | sample 1553091 | NCBI WGS metagenome assembly OGQD01 (sample SAMEA2580290, study PRJEB22360) | human gut metagenome | biome: human gut; feature: human-associated habitat; material: faeces | place: Denmark | collected 2008/2010
GGGCGGTGCCGGACACCACGATCCAGTGCTCGGCGCGGTGGTGGTGCATCTGCAGTGACAGGCGCGCGCCCGGCTTGACCGAGATGTGCTTGACCTGGAAGCGGCCGCCCATGTCCACCGAGTCGTAGGAACCCCACGGACGATAGACCTGACAGTGGTTCTGGGTCTCGCTGCGGCCGGCGGCGTCGAGCTGGTTGACCACCTTCTTGACGTCCTGCACGCGGTCCTTGTGGGCGATCATCATGGCGTCCTTGGTCTCGACGACCACGATATCCTCCAGGCCGATCACCGAGACCAGCTTGCCGTTGCCGTGCACCAGGCAGTTGTGGCTGTCGTGGACCATCACGTCGCCCATGGTGACGTTGCCGTCATCGTCCTTGTCGTGCACTTCCCAGATCGACGACCAGCTGCCGACGTCGTTCCAGCCGGCGGACAGCGGCACCACGCAGGCGCGGCGGGTCTTTTCCATCACGGCGTAGTCGATGGAGTTGTCCGGGCAGCACTCGAAGGTGGCGGCGTCGATGCTGATCAGGTCGCCATCGTGCTGGCTGCGCTCCAGGGCCAGCAGGCAGGTGTCGTAGATGTCGGCGTCGTGCTTCTTCAGTTCCTCGAGGAAGCGGCTGGCGCGGAACAGGAACATGCCGCTGTTCCAGAAGTAGCCGCCGTCCTCGACGAACTGCTGGGCTCGGGCTTCGTCGGGTTTCTCGATGAAGCGCTCGACGCGGATGACGCCGTCCGGCAGGCCGCGCTCGTCGCCGGCCTTGATGTAGCCGTAGCCGGTTTCCGGGCGGTTGGCAGGGATGCCGAAGAGCACCATCTCGCCCTTCTCGGCGGCGTTGGTGGCCAGCGCCAGGGCACGCTGGAAGGCGCGCTGGTCGTCGATCACATGGTCGGCCGGGAGGATCAGCAGCAGTTCGTCGCGGCCTTCGGCGAGCAGCTTCATGGCGGCGATGGCGACCGCTGGGGCGGTGTTGCGGCCGAAGGGTTCGAGGAGGATGGACTGGGTCTTCAGGTTCAGCGCTTCGAGCTGCTCCTGGACGATGAAACGGTGTTCCTGGTTGCTCACCACGACGGGCGGCTCCATGCCTTCGAACACCAGGCGTTCCAGCGTCTGCTGGAACAGGGTGTGGTCGCCGGTCAGGGCCAGGAACTGCTTGGGATACTGTTTGCGCGAAAGAGGCCAGAGTCGCGAGCCGCTGCCACCGGAAAGAATTACTGGGATCATCGGGTTTCTCCTTAAGCGTTTGCGTTCTGTCTGCCGAGCCGCGTCGTGCGGACCGGCCTGCGGTTTGGGTGACCTCTCCAGTGCTTGCCGTCGCTGCGGCGCACGGGTTCTTCTGCCGGTGCTGGGCCGGTCTTGTTGTTCTGGGTGGAGCGGGGCGCGTCAATTGCTCGCGCGCCCCAGGACCCTCGCCAAGGGGAGGGCAGGCAGTTCGTGCCGGCGGGAGGTGTGGCGCCTCGCGCGCACTCCGGTTGGGAGTGGCCATGCAGCATCCGCCGGCGCATGGATCAGTCCGCCTTCACCGGGCGCTTGACCCACACCGGGTTCAGCTTGCTGTCACCGGTGACGTAGAGGCAGACCACTTCGCCGCGCTCGAGGGTGACGGGCTTGAGGTCGCTGACTTTCTTCGCGCCGTCGAACAGGGCGAGGTTGACTTTCACCGGGTTGATCTCGCGGTCGCCGTGGCTTTGCGGGGCGACGTTGCTGACCACTTCGGTCTTGCCGTCGGCGGTCTTCAGGGTGAGGGCCTTGCCGCTGAGGTTCTGCACGCGGACCAGGGCCTTCTGCTTGTTCTTGAACGGCGGCTCGGGCACCAGGCGCGGCTGGCCGCCGGGCTGGCTGACGAGGGTGTAGTAGGCGTCCGGATCAAGCTTCACCGGCAGGCTCTGGGAGCCGACCTTGGCGGTGTAGTTGCCCGGCGGGAGGAACTTGAAGTCGCTGGAGCCCAGCGGCGAGATGTCGTTCAGGGTGGCGTTGCCGACGCTGACGGACAGCTCCGAGCTGCCGGCGTTGTAAGCCCGCACGAAGGTGGAGCCCTTGGGTGCCTGCGGGCCGTAGAGCGCGCCTTCACCGCCGGCGAAGGCGCCGAAGGAAGCGGCGCCCAGGGCGAGGGCGAGGGCGGACGACTTCAGGGTGCGAATGCTCAGTCGGTTCATGGGGTGTACCTCCGTCTTTCTCTCTTGGGGGGCACAAGAGGTGCCCAGTTCCAGCGCTTGGTGCGCCGTGGGTGTTCGGGTCAGTGAGCGGCCTGGTTGGAAGCCAGGCGTTCGTCGCGGTTACCGTCCGCACGCAGTTGCGCCAGCCAGTCCTGGTTGAACTGGCTGAGGTCGCTGTGCATCGGCAGGTAGCGTTCGGGGAATTCCCAGACCAGCAGCTTGGCCGGGGCTTTCTTGAAGCCTTCGTCCTGCAGCAGTTCGAGCATCGGTTCCAGGGGGCCCTTGCCCTCCTTGGCGTAGTTGATGACGTCTGCCGACAGCGCCTGCTTCAGCGCGCCAGCGAAGTTCCAGCGCGGGTTGGCGCTGTAGCTGGTGCCGACCAGGGCGATCTGCGGCTGGGCGCTGTCGCCGAACAGGTCGCCGCCACCTTCGGATGCCGCCGTGGCGTCGTCGGCCGGATGGGTCTGGCGCTGTTCCAGCTGGTCTTCGGGCGGCAGCAGCTCGGTGAACAGCGGGTCCAGCGGCAGGAAGGTGAGCAGGTCGCCCTTGTGCGCGCCGCTCTTGCCGGCCTCGGTGACGAAGGTCTGGGTCGGCAGGTCGGCACCCTGGCCCTGGCGGATGCTTTCGCCCAGGCGCTGCGCCACGGCCTCGGCGCCCAGTGGAGTCCAGTGGGTGTCGGTGCGCAGGAACACCTGGCCGTTGTCCTTGGCTTTTTCCAGCGTCCCCAGCAGCTCGGGCGCGGCCATGCCGGCCTGGCGGGCGCGTTGCAGGAAGTCGCTGTAGAGCGATGCGTGCAGGGCGGCGGGTTGTTCCTTGCCGACGAACTCGGGATACAGGCGGGTCTTGGCCGGGATGATCGCCAGCACCAGCTTCACGCCGCGGCGTTCCAGCTCCTGCTGCACGCCGCGCACCAGCGCCCAGTTGTCTTCCAGCTGCTGCTGGGTCGGCGCGGGCTTGAACTCTTCATCGGTGAACAGCCAGCCGTCCTTGCCGATCACCACGCCGGGGCGGCCCTCGTCGAAGACGGTGTAGTCCAGCGCGGCCCAGAGGTTGGTGCCCAGGCGCTTGATGGGGAATTCGTCGTCGTAGTGGCCTTCGAAGGCGTGGGCCAGCTTGCCGTTGAGCACGGTGGTGCCTTCGGCGGCGGAGAAGCTCGGGAAAGCCTTCAGCGACCAGCCGGCCAGGCCCAGCAGCATGCCGCCGAAGGCGGCGATGTAGGCGTACTGCAGGGGTTTGCTGATCTTGGGTTGAGTGGTCGATTGCATGATCCGGCCTCGCTCAGAACTGGAAGTAGAGGAACGGCGAGTAGCTCTGCGCCGAAAGCTTGAGCACCGAAGCGGCGAACAGCAGGAGCAGGGCGAGTCGGGTGGCCAGTACCGGCAGCTGGGACATCCAGTGCGGCTGGTAGACGGCGGCGCCGCTGGGCGAATAGGCGATGGCGGCCGGGTCCTGCCGGGCCATGGCCGGGGTACGCGGCTGGGCGCTGGCCGGGCCGTCGGCGTTGACCTGTTCGGTCTTCGCGGCGGCCTTGGGTGCCTTGTCCTGCATCGGCTGGTTGTAGAACTGGCGGATGCCGAAGAAGGCCAGCACGAGGTAGGCGATCACCAGGGTGCCGACCTGCAGGCCGGTGAGGCTGGCGCGGTTGAGCTCGGAGAGCTTCCAGTCGCCGAAGCTGAACATGGCTTCGTACATGCGCCAGGCCACGTGCAGGTTCTCGGCGCGGAAGATCACCCAGCCGACGATCACCAGCAGGAAGGTGAAGGCCCACTTCAGCGGGTTGAGCACGCGCGGCGCGGCGTTCACCCCCAGGGCGCGTTCGATGGCCAGCCACACGCCGTGCCAGGCGCCCCAGATGATGTAGGTGACGTTGGCGCCGTGCCACAGGCCGCCCAGCAGCATGGTGAGGATCAGGTTGCGGTAGGTCTGGAAGGTGGTGCCGCGGTTGCCGCCCAGGCTGATGTACAGGTAGTCGCGCAGCCAGGTGGAGAGGCTGATGTGCCAGCGCCGCCAGAACTCGGTGATCGACTGGCTGATGTAGGGCTGGTTGAAGTTCTCCATGAAGCGGAAGCCCATCATCAGGCCCAGGCCGATGGCCATGTCGCTGTAGCCGGAGAAGTCGAAGTACAGCTGCGCGGTGTAGGCCAGCGCGCCGAGCCAGGCGTCACCCGTGGTGGGGTTCTGCAGGGCGAAGCAGTGGTCGGCCACCGCGGCCAGGGTGTCGGCGATGAACACCTTCTTGACGAAGCCCTGCATGAAGCGGGTGCAGCCTTCGGCGAACTTGTCGACGGTGTGGGTGCGGTGGTTGAACTGGTCGACCAGGTCCTTGAAGCGCAGCACCGGGCCGGCGATCAGGTGCGGGAAGATCGCCACAAAGGCCGCGAAGTCGATCAGGTTGTGCGTGGCCGGGGTATCGCCGCGGTACACATCGATGATGTAGCTGATCGATTCGAAGGTGTAGAAGCTGATGCCAATGGGCAGCAGGATGTGGGTCAGCACGAAGGGCTGCATGCCGAACGAGGTGATGATCTCGTTGAGGCTGTCCACGCCGAAGTTGGCGTACTTGAAGTAGCCCAGCACGCAGAGGTCGACCACCACGCCGAGCAGCAGCCAGCGCTGGGCGGCCTTGGTGCGTACGCCGGCGGCGCCGATGCGCAGGCCGATCCAGTAGTTGAATACGGTGACGCCGGCGAACAGCAGGAGGAAGTCCACCCGCCACCAGGCGTAGAAGATGTAGCTGGCGACCAGCAACAGAAGGTTCCGGTAACGGTTCCCGCTCAGGTAGTACAGGCCGAGGAAGACCGGCAGGAACAGGAACAGGAACACGTTGGAAGAAAAGACCATTCCGCGTCTCTCTCTGGAGCTTCAAACCTTGAGTGGCTCCGGACCTTCCGGCGTCTTCTCGACGCCTTGAGGAAAGGCCGGGGCAACCCGCCAATTCCTCCCCATGTGGTGCTCAATCTGTTGCGCCCGCTCACGTCTTTATTGCGTGGGTCGGGTGGTGTTGCTGTTGCTTCGGAGCGAGGGTTTGCCCTCACCCCAGCCCTGGCTGCGCGCCCCGCTCCGAAGGGAGAGGGGGTATCCGTGCGGCGGTTGTTTTCGCGCTCGCCGGCTGGCTCAGTGCTGCCCGAATGCTCGGACGGTCCCCTCTCCCTCCGGGAGAGGGTCAGGGTGAGGGGCTCTGGCCTCCTCAAGGAGGCGGGCGCTGCTTCAGCTCCCCGCCCCCTGACGGTTGAAAACCTTGGTCACTTCACCCCCCAGGCGGAAGCTGTTGAACGGCTCCATCTTCTTCTTCCAGTCCTGGGTCTTCGGTGCGCAGCTGTAGAGCGCGCAGTAGGGCTCCAGCCAGGCGAACTTGCTGTTCTCCTTCAGGTCGCCCATGTCCTGGTCGTTGCCGGTCTTCTCGTCGAATGCGTCCTGGTCATCCACGCCTTGCATCACGCGGTTGGCCAGGCGCTGCAGGGCGCCGTTGTTTTCCTGGCGCAGGTCGACGCCGTTCACCTGGGCGAAGGCGGCGATCATGGTCAGCGGCGGCAGCGAGTAGTTGTGGTACGACAGGGCGCGCTGGCGGCGCTTGAGTTCATTGGGCAGGTAGCCGTCGTTGTCCACCTGGTTGGCGGCGACCTTGAACTCCTGCACCGACCAGTCGAACAGGTCGCGGCGGTTGGTCACCACGGCGGTGGACATCACCGACCAGGCGGCCCAGTAGGAGTGGTTGTTGATCTTCTTCAGCGGCAGGTCGCTCCAGTCGCGCACCACCTGGCTGCCCAGGGTGCTGAACCAGTTCTCGATCTCCTTCGACTGGTCGCCATAGGCGGCCAGCGGCCGGCTGCTGGAGAACTTCAGGCGCATGTAGGACGACGACAGGCTGCCCAGTGCCCATTTGCGCATGGACTTGCCGGTGTGGTTGTAGTCGCTGCTTTCCAGCGCACCGGCCTTGGCCCAGCTAACGAGCCAGCTCATCGCGCAGTCCAGGTCGCCCTTGTTGCCGCTGCGCATGTACTGGGTGATGAGCTTGGTTGCGCCGCGCTCCATGTCGGTGATGTCCTTGATCTGGCTGCGGAACTCTTTCTCCGCATCCACGTTCAGCGTCGAGCGTGCCGAGTCCGAGCCCTTGTACTTGCTGGTGAACTGCAGGCTGCCGGTGTAGGGCGTCGGGGCGGCAGGGCAACTGTCCGCGTCCTTCTTGCTGCCCTTGTCGCCGACGGCGGAGAAGTAACCCGGCGGCGGCATCAGGTCGGCGGCGTAGGTGGTGCTCTCGCCGAACAGCGCGCCGAGGACCGCGATGGTGAGGCCGATGCGGGCGACAACGGGTGTCTTGATCTTGTGGAGGCTGGGCATGGTTCTCGTCCCTCGCTTCAGTTGGCGGCCACGTCGGCCGACTTGGCTTTGGGCGTCTGACAGAGCTTGGCCTCGACTTCCAGGCCCGCCGGCATGTCATCCGGCGCCTCGATCTCCAGGGAGAGGAACTGCTGGTTCGACCAGTCTTCGTCGTTGCGCAGTTCGAAGACGTAGCGTCCGCCGGTATCCACGGCCTTGGACTGCTCGATCTTCAGCTGCTCGCGACGACCGTTCATGTACCAGATGGTGTTCTTGAGTTCGTGTACGCCGGGGTCGGAATAGGTGACGTCGGCGGTGTAGCTGCCCGAGCGGATCGGCAGGGCGCCGCTGTTGAGCAGCACCTCGTTGCTGCCCGCGTGCAGCTTGACCTTGCGGCTGATGGCCGGCTTGCCGTCGGCGCAGCCGTTGTCCACCAGCGGCATGGCCTGGCGGTAGAAGCTCTTCTGCGCCATGTCGTAGTGGGTGGCGAATTCCCAGATGAGGATCTTCGGCGGCTTGTCGTGGAATTCCTTGCTGGTCATGTAGGCCAGCAGGGAGCTGTCGAAGCCGCCACCGGACACGGCGTTGTTGAGGATGTCGACCTTGCCGTACTGCTCCAGGAAGCCGGCGAAGTTGTAGGCCGGGCCGCTGTTGGACGTACCCACCAGCGCAACCTGGGCATCGCCGCCCTCACCGAACAGGTCGCCGCCGCCCGAATCGCCCACCGGCTCGGTCTCGAAGCGGTCGACGTACTGCGGTGCGTAGCTGCTGCCGCACAGCTGCGCGGCGGCCTTGTGGAAGGTACCCAGCTTGGACAGCAGGCCCACGCGCTTGCTCTCGAATTCCTTCTTCGGGATGTCGTTGTAGGCGGGGATTTCCTTCAGGGTTTCGGCGACGATCTTCGCGCTGCGCATCGCGCCATATGGCGTCCAGTGGTGGTCGCCCTTGAAGTAGTAGGGGTGCTCCTGCTTCTCGTCGAACAGCGGCGAGAAGTCCGGGGTGTAGATGCCGGCCTTGCGGAACTGGGCGATGGCCGCCTGGTAGTTCTTTTTCGCCAGGTCGTAGTTGAAGCTGGCCTTCTCCTGCGGGTTGAGCTTCTCGCGGTTCACCAGCCCACGGGTGGGCTGGTAGACGACGACCAGGTCGATGCCCTTGCGCTTGAGTTCGTCGCGCAACTGCTTGAGCTCGCGCCAGCCTTCGGCGCTGGTGCCGAAGTCGGTGCGCAGGTCGTAGGTGGTACGGAACAGCCAGTCTTCCTGGGCCGGCACCAGGTGCGTGAAGAAGCCCAGGTACTTGGTGTTGTACGCCGCGTCGTTGGACGCGGTGGGGCACAGGCCGGCGGCCGGTTGAGCGGTGTAGCTCGGCGCGTCGGCGGCCAGGGTGTGGTGGGCGAGCAGCAGGCCGGCGGTGAGGCCCGACAGGCGCAGGAAATTGACGGTCATACGTTTCATGGTCGGTCCTCAGTTCTGCAGTTCGGCCTGGCTTTCGACGGGGTCGATCAGCACCGCGCGTTGCTGGCGCACCAGCAGGTCCAGGATCTGGTCCTGCTTCTCGCCGAGCACGCCGTTGAAGCTGATGCCGGAAGATTTGGTCGGGCCGAGCATGGCCACCTTGTAGAGCTCCAGCGACAGCGGCGAATCCACCGACAGCGGGCCCGAGCCATTGCCGGCCAGCTTGCCGCCGACCACGATCAGCGAGACCTTGGTGTCGAAGGGGTCGAGGTCGATGTTGCGGTCGGTGTCGGTCAGGTCCTTGATGTGGCCGTAGACGCCGATCAGCTTGTTGCCGGCCGCGAGGTTCTCGTACAGGCGGATGTTCACGCTGTTACGGATGCGGATGCCGTGGCGCAGGTTGGCCAGCACCTGATTGCCGTAGATGAGGTTGTCGCCGGACTCGTAGAGCGTGATGCCGTCGGAGTGGTTGCGGTACACCTCGTTGTAGGCCACCAGGTTGCGCTCGGAATTACGGTCGAGGACGATCCCGGAAAGGTGGTTGTCGTAGGTCTTGTTGTGGATGATCCAGCTGTCGTTGACCTCACGGGAAACGATGATGCCGTGCTTCTTCTTCGTCCCGTAGACGGTGTTCTCGGCGATGATCAGACGGTGCGAGCGGTCATGCGGGTCGATGCCGTAGACGATGTTGTTCTTGTAGGTGTTGCCGCGCACCACCAGATCGTCGGCCTCGTAGCAGTAGAAGCCGTACCAGGCGTCCTCGAAGGTCGAGTCGAGCACCCAGCCCTGCGGGCGCGGACGCTTCATGGTCTTGTCCATGCCCGGGCTGTACTGCGAGATGGAGATGCCGTAGGCCTTCGAGGCGTTGTAGCCGAAGCTGGTGAAATGGCTGTTCACCAGGTAGGCCTCGGCGCCGCCCCAGGAGATCAGGAAGGGGCGGAACTCGTTGGGCGTCTTGAACCAGGCCGGTTCGTTTTTCGCCTCGTTCCAGGCGGTGACCTTGGTGTCGCGCACGAACAGCTTGCCGTCGTTGACCAGGAACGATCCGCGGTCCTGGGACAGCCGCAGTTCCTTGACCTTGCCGTCGACTTCCAGGGTCGCGCCCTGGCTGACGACGATGGGCAGGCGGGCGATGTAGACGCCCGGCTCGGTCTGTTCCAGCGCGGTCTTGGGCAGTTTGCCGACGAGGTCTGCGAGGTTGACGTAGCCGCCGTCGATGAAGATTGCCTGGGGCATCTGGCGCTGGCGTTTCACCCATTCGGCGAGACGGTTCTTGCCGCCGGTGAATTCCTTCAGCGGCTGTTGCTGGACCATCCGCTCGATGTGGGCCCGGCCGGGCTTCTTGCGCTCGATCTTGTTCTCCACCGCTTCGGCGGTGTAGCCGCTGAGGTCGGGCAGCTTGGGCGGTTCCAGGTGCAGCGGTTCGCTGGGCGCGGCGGTCACGGTGTAGTTGCCCGACTGCTTGAGCGTCTGGGTGTGGCCCGGCTCGGCGCCCGGTTGTTCGGCCGGGGCGTTTTCGTCCTCGGTGGCCTCGCCTGTTTTTGCGGCGTCGGCCTTCTTGGCCTGGGCGGCGCTGGCTTGGGCCTTGGCCGCGGGCTGCGCCGCCCAGGCCGGAGTGGTGGCCAGCAGCACGCTGCCCAGCAGCAGGGTGGACCACTGCACGGCGCTGGACTTGCGCAGGCCTTGCGCCCCCCTCACCCCAACCCTCTCCCGGAGGGAGAGGGAGCTGTTCGGAGCGATCGGCTGGCACGGCACGCAACCCAACGCCAGAGCGCCCCCTCTCCCCCTGGGAGAGGGCTGGGGTGAGGGTGTTGGAGCGGGGAAGGGTGCTCGGATAGTCATCGCTACAGTCCTCAGAAGCGCCAGATCACATCGACGAAGGCGTGGTGCATGGTCGAGTCGACATGGCTGCCGTAGGCATCGCCGGGCTTGAACACGCCGCCACGGAAGCGGATCAGCGCCGACGGCTCGTCGATCGCCTGGCTCATCGAGGCCGGCAGCAGGCCCTGCTTGAAGTACTTGGTGACGACCAGGTCGACTTCCTGGCCGATGTCCTTGGAGTCATTGACCAGCGGCGCGGTGATGCCGCTGTTGCCGATGTCCGAATCGCTGTCCACGCGGCGGAACTTGTTGTAGATGACGCTGGCGTCATAGTCGTCGCGCAGCTGCCAGGAGCCGAACAGCGTGGCGGCCTCAAGGTTCGACAGCTCACCGCGGAAGGCTTCGCCGAAGCGGTGCGCGCGGGCCCGGGTGCCGGTGAAGTTGGAGCGGTTGCTCTCCAGGCCCGTCTGTTCGAACTGGTCTTCGCCGTTCTTGCCGCCGCCGCTGCCACGGGCGTAGGCGCCACCGACGCGCCACTGCTCGTCGATGTTCCAGCGCAGGCCCAGGTCCGCGCCGTAGGCATCCACATCGCCACTCTGCTTGCCGGCGGCGACACGCTCGCCGTTTACCGGGACGGTGGTCAGGCGGTCGCGGTTACCGGTGAGCCAGGTGGCGCTGGCCCAATAGTTGATGGGCATCTGCGAGCGCCAGTTGTAGCCGTCGCCGTTGGCCTCGATGCCAACCCAGGTGAGGTCGCCGGTGGAGCGCTTGTCCAGCGAGTCGACGGTTTCACCCGGGTCCGGCAGGCTGCCGCTGTCGTCGGCGTGGTGCACGCGCAGGCCGACCCAGTGCTGGGGCATCCACTGCGTGGAGATGTCGCCGAACACGTGAGTGCGGTCCTTGTCGTCCGGCGCCAGGTCAGTGATGTCGGTACGGTAGTCGGAGAAGCGCTGGGCGGCGCCAAGGTGGGCGCGCAGCAGGGTGGTGTCGAAGGTCCAGTTCAGGGCCTCGATGTTGGTGTCCTGCCACATGCCGCTGTCTTCGCGCAGGCGCTGGCGACCGAAGCGCAGGTGCTCGCCGGGGTACTGGGTGAGGCCGGCGTAGTCCACCCAGAATTCGCGCAGGGCGAGGTAGGCGTCGTCCGGCTCGCGCTTGTTGTCGCTGCGACCGCTGCTGTCGTTGTTGACGTCGTCGTTCTGCAGGGTGTCGGTCTGAATGGTGTCGGTGGCGGCAACTGCCTGGCCCATCACATAGGCGCTCCAGTTGCCCCACTGGCCGAAGGCCCAGGGGCGCAGGTCCAGGCCGATGCCGTTGAGGTCGCCGCCGTGGGCGGTACCCAGGTCGCGATCATCCTCGGATTCGGCGGTGACCTTGATGTCGATGCCGACGTTCTTCGGCGGCTCTTCTGCCGCATGGGCGAGGCTGCCGAACAGGGTGCCAGCCAGGCTCAGGCCGACGCCGAACATGGCAGGGAACAGGCGGGCGCGGCGAACAGCGGTAGCCAGAGCTCGCGGCTTAATCCCTTCGATAAGAGCAAACGGCGGGGTGGTCATCGGGTCGATGCGCTTCATAGGTTTTCTTGTTCCTGGTTGTTCTGCAGAAGGCTGACGGTGGCTTGCCAGTTGGCGCCGCGAGCCTGTTCTTCACGCTTGAGCAGTTGCTGCGCGGCGCTGCGGTCGGCCGGCTGGATCTGCGGTTCGAGCTGCGCCATCAGGTCGCTGGCGGTGGGCACCTGCTGGCGCTGGGCGAGTTCGCCGAAGACGTAGGCGTTGACCAGGTTCGGGCGCACGCCACGGCCCTGCGAATACAGCTGGGCGAGGGCCATGTCGGCGCTGGCCTGACCGGCGCGGGCGGCGATCAGCAGGTGATCCACGGCCTTCTGCGGGTAGACCTGGCCGAGGAAGCCGCGGCGGTAGATCTGGCCCAGGTAGTAGTGCGCCTGGGGTTCGCTGGCGGCGGCCTTGAGCAGGTGCTGCTCGGCTTTCTGCGGCTCCTGCGGGGCCCACTTGCCGTCGTAGTAGAGGCGCCCGAGCAGCAGCTCGGCGCGGGGCTGGGCGGCGTCCTGGGCTTTCTTCAGGTAGTCGAGCATCTGGTCGAGGTCGCCCAGGTCGGGGTTGTCGTACTGCAGCTTGGCGAGGCTTACCCAGGCGGCCGGGTAGGTCGGCGCGATCTCGGTGAGCAGCGCCTGCGCGGCCTGCGGGTCGGCGGTACCGATGTTCGGATCGGCCAGCACGCCGGCCACCGACTCGACGCGCTCGGACGGCACGCGGCCGGCCTTCCAGCCTGCCTTGAGTGCTTCGATGTGGGCCTTCTGCTTATCCGCGTTGCCCTGCTTCTGGTACACGGTGGCCAGTTCCATCCAGCACACGTCCATGCGGTTCAGCCAGCGCTGGCAGACCTGCTCGACTTCGGTGAGGTGCTGGTCGTAGGTGCCCTGGGTGCGGTACAGGATGATCTGCGCCAGGTCCGCCTGCGGCAGTCCCTGGGCGCGCCACTGGTCGATGCGCTGCTGCGGGTTCACGTTCGGCCAGGCCTGCGGGTACTGCAGGTAGAGGACCACCAGCGGCACCAAGGCGCTGTCCTCGCCTTCGTCGAAGGCACGGGTCAGCAGTTGCTCGGCTTCGCGGTGCTCGGCGTCGGTGCCGCCGGGCTTGGCTGCCAGCCACTTGCCCAGGCGGGCGCGGGCGCGCGGCGAGCTCTCGGCGGCTTCGCGGTAGAGCTTTTCGGCGCGGGCCTGCTCGTCAGGGTCGCCGGTGGCGGCCTGCATGTCGGCCAGTCCGACCTGTGCGTCGGCGTAACCCATGGTCGCCAGGGCCTGGAAGTTGGCCTGGGCGGTGGCGATGTCGCCGCGCTCCAGGGCTTCCTGGGCCAGTCGCTGGTCGGGCAGGCCGGCGCAACCGGCGGCTGCGGCGATGGCCAGCGCCAATCCAAGGTGTCGGGCCAGGTCCGGGGCGTGTCGCAAGACAGGTCGATTCATGCGGGCGGTCCTCTTAGCGAGCGGTGGCCAGGGCCATCGCCTTGTTCAGCAGGGTGCGGCCCGGCAGGCCGCCGATGCTGACTTCAGTCGGGCGGCCAGCCATCTGGCTGTCGAGCGGCTGGTCGGGGGTGATCTGCACGCGGATTTCCGAGGACAGGTCACCGTCCACCGGTGCGGTGCGCAGGATGCGGCCGCCGCGTACTTCGCTGTCGCCGGCGACCTGGAAGTTCACGTGGGTGCCAGGGGACAGCTCGGCGGCGTTGCGGTAGGGGAAGCGCGCCTCGACGGTGGCGGTGCTGTCGCGCGGGGTCAGGGTGAAGATCACGTCGCCCTTGTTGGCGAACTGGCCGTTGGCGACGCGCTGCTCGACCACGCGGCAATCGCACGGGCTGGTCAGGGTGCCTTTCATCTGGTGGCCGAAGAGCTTCTCGATGTTGCTCGGGTTGAGCTGTTCTTCGGTCAGGTTGCCCTTGAGCAGGTCCAGCAGGTTGGCGGAGAAGGAGGCGATCGGCGCGCCCTTGGCGACTTCAGCACCGGGTTCGACCAGGCTTTCCACGGTGCCTTCGCGGGGCATGGTGATCTGCTGGTTGGCCACGCTGACCACGCCCGAATCGGCATGGGTGACGAAGTACAGGTTGTAGATCTGGTTGAGGATCACCGCGAAGGCGCCGACGCCGACCACGAAGATCGCGGTGCTCACGGTGACCGCGCGGAAGCGCCCGAAGAAACCCATGCCGCCCGAACCTGCGCCGTGCTTGCGGGCCTTGGTGAAATTCTCGCGCTGCAGGGTGTTGAGCATGTCGCCCACGCTGATCACTTCACCTGCCAGGTAGGAGGTGATCAGGTAGCGCAGGGCGGCGATCTCGCGCGGCTTCAGGTGCTGGAACTCACACCCCACGCGGCCGCTGTCGCGGTCGTAGGAGCGCACCTGGAATTCCACTTCCAGGGAGAAGCTGATGCTGTCGATCTGGAACAGCAGCTTGCCCTTGTGCAGGTCGCCGACCTGGACCGGGGTGTTGTTCGCCGAGCTGAAGGCGAAACCGCCGGCGGACAGGTCCAGCAGGCGCGCATCGACGCCTTCGCGGTTGCCACCGATGTAGCGGATGCGCGCGGGCAGCTTGACCCGTGCGTGCTGGCGCTGGGCTTCGGATTCATGCACGACATTGACGTTGACGGCGGTATTCATGGGGTCGAGTCCTGTTCGTAGCTAAAAGGGGCGTGGCTAAAGGGAGCCTTCAGACGATGGTCAGCAGTACGGCGACGAAAACGCTGGCCGCGGAAAAGGTCATGGCGCGCGAGGACCAGGTGTTGAACCAGCGCTGGAAGCTGGCCAGGCCGCGATCGAGCTTGGTGTTCTGGCGGGTCCAGGACTGCTGGTCGAGGCGGAAGAACACGTAGATCTTCACCAGGGCGCCGACGATCTGGTTGTAATAGAGAATCGCCGGGTAGGCCGGCCCGATGTGGTGGCCCGACAGCGACAGCAGCAGGGTCAGCACGAAGCGGGTGATGCCGATCCACAGCAGGTAGATGAGCAGGAAGGCGATGCTGTACTTGATGCTGGCGATGATCGCGGCGACCAGGCCGAGCAGGCAGGTCCACATCGACAGGCGCTGGTCGAACAGCACCACGCTGGTGAACCAGCCCAGGCGTTGCGGGCCCAGGGCCAGGGCGCGGGAGTTCTGCCGCAGGTTGTTGCCGTACCAGCGGAACATCAGCTTGCGGCTGGCCTTGATGAAGCTCTTCTCCGGCGGGTGCTCGACCGTGTTGATCGCCGCGTCCGGCACGTAGAAGGTGTCGTAGCCCAGGCGCATCAGGCTGTACCAGCTGGACTTGTCGTCGCCGGTGAGGAACTGGAAGCGGCCCAGGCGCCAGTGGTCGAGGTGGTCGCTTTCGACGTCGGTGATGAAGTCCGGGTCGGTGACTACGGCAGCGCGGAATACCGACATGCGTCCGGTCATGGTCAGCACGCGCTTGGACAGGGCCATGGAGCACATGTTGATGTGGCGCTGGGCGAAGCGCAGCTTGTGCCACTCGCTCATCACGTAGCTGCCGCGCACTTCGCAGAATTCGTTGGTGGTCAGGCCGCCGACGTTGGGGAAGAGCTTGAACCAGGGCACGGTCTTCTTCACCACGCCGGGTTCGAGCACGGTGTCGCCATCGATCACCGCGACCACCGCGTGTTCATCCGGCAGGTGGCGGGAGATGGCACGGAAGCCGTGGGCCAGGCCGTCGCGCTTGCCGGTGCCGGGGATACGCACGAAGTCGAGCTTGACGTGGTCCGGCGGGTTGAGCTTCTGCCACTGCTGCTTGATCAGCACCTCGTCGGACATCTCGACGATGGAGCACACCACGGTGGTGGGGTAGCCGCAGGCAATGGCTTCTTCGATGACCGAGCGATAGACCATGGAGGTGGTCAGCGCGTCGATGCGGAAACTGGTGACCATCAGGTAAACGTGCGACGGGTCGGCCGCGTCGCCGAGCTTGCGGACCTTGCGCCGGTAGTGCGGGTAGACCAGGTAGAGGAACAGCATGCCGCGCAGGAAGTGCAGGCCGCCCATGGAATAGCGCCAGATACCGACCGCGCCGATCAGCAGCAGGAAGTCCTTGGACTCGGCGTCGAATACGGTCGGTGGCACCATCAGCGCCAGCAGCATCAGCAGGCTGAGAAAGACCAGCCAGCCCGTGGCTTCACCGATCACTCGTTTGTAGGTTTCCATCGTCGTCTATCCGTCTGGTGGGGCTTGGTTACCGGTCCGCCTGGGCGGGCCGGTAACCGGCGCTTTGGGGTTCTGAAGGCATGGACTCGATTGAGCGAGCTAGAGTCCGGTTAGGCGGAGAGGGACGAGGAAGCGGAGTTCACTGAAGTGAATGAGCATTTCCGAGTTCCTCTCCAACGACACCGGGCCGACGCGCAGCCAATCGAAACCCAATTACCAGCAGATGCCTTCGGCGCGGTCGTCTGTGACGCTCGGCATGAAGCCGATCAGGTCGACGACCTTCTTGCCCTCGGGCGCCTGCTTGACGACGTCGACGAACAGCTCGTCGCCGTTGCCCAGCACCAGCACGTCGGAGGACTTCACGACCGCGTCCAGGTCCGAGACCAGCAGCGAGGAAACGTGCGGGATCTTCGATTCGATGTACTCCTTGTTCGCGCCATGGACGCGGGCGTACTCGACGTTGCGGTCGAAGATCTGCAGCTCGTAGCCCTTGCCGATGAGCATCTCGGCCAGCTCCACCAGCGGGCTTTCGCGCAGGTCGTCGGTGCCGGACTTGAACGACAGGCCGAGCAGACCGACCTTGCGGCTGCCGTGGGCGGCGATGATGTCGAAGGCCTTCTGCACCTGGTGCTGGTTGCTGCGCATGATCGAGCCGAGCATCGGGTGTTCGATGTCCAGCTGGCTGGCGCGGTAGGTGAGGGCGCGGACGTCCTTGGGCAGGCAGGAGCCGCCGAAGGCGAAGCCGGGCTTCATGTAGTAGCGCGAGAGGTTCAGCTTGCGGTCCTGGCAGATCACGTCCATCACCTCGCGGCCGTCGACGCCGACTGCCTTGGCGATGTTGCCGATCTCGTTGGCGAAGGTGACCTTGGCGGCGTGCCAGACGTTGCAGGTGTACTTGATCATCTCCGCGACCTCGATGGTCTTGCGGATGATCGGCGCGTCCAGTTCGCGGTAGATTTCTTCCAGCAGGTCGCCGGTCTGGGCGTCCAGCTCACCGATGACGGTCATGGGCGGGAAGTCGTAGTCCTTGATCGCGGTGGATTCGCGCAGGAACTCCGGGTTGGTGCCCACGCCGAAGTCGGCGCCGGCCTTCTTGCCCGAGCAGTCCTCGATGATCGGGATCACCACGTTGTTCACGGTGCCCGGCAGCACGGTGCTGCGCACGACCACGGTGTGGCGCGCTTTCTTCTCGCGGATGGCGTAGCCGATCTCGCGGCACACGGACTCGATGTAGCCCAGGTCGAGGTCGCCGTTCTTCTTGCTCGGGGTGCCGACGCAGATGAACGACACGTCGGTGTCCAGTACGGCCTTCTTGAAGTCGGTGGTGCCCGACAGGCGACCGGTGCGGATGCCTTGCTCCAGCAGAGGCTCCAGGCCCGGTTCGACGATGGGCGACTTCCCGTTGTTGATCAGATCGATCTTGGTGGTGGAGACATCCACCCCAACGACTTCATGGCCTCGTGCGGACAGGCAGCCGGCACATACTGCGCCAACATACCCAAGACCAAAGATGCTGATACGCATCGCATTCACCTCTTCAATGGTCGAACTGTTTAAGTTGCCCCGTGGGCGTTTTTAAAAGGGTGCAAGAACCCTCGGAAGATGCTCTTTCGAGTTCTTCCGTACTTCCTTCCAGGCAGGCATGGGAATCGAGTGCTAAACTTTCGAGCACAGTCTTGGGGCGAACTTTTAATAGTTGCCCTGTTATGTTTCAGGCGGATTGCAAAGTTGGTGCGCTCTCCGTCCTGGCGTGCTCAAGTCTGGTTAGATGATTGCCTCGTCATCTGAAAAGTTCAGTTTTTTCATTGGGTTAGGTGCTTAGTTCAATCGCTGATTGCCAATCGAAATAACCTTGGAACCTAATCTCCGATTTCTCACCGAGGCACTTTCTGGTCGCCGTCGATGATCGTTGCGCAAATAGGATTTATCTCAAATGCGGTTAGTTCCTTCCGCTCATCCCGCCTCGGAAATGATTTGAAATATCCAATTGATATCACTTGATGCTGGATTAATGGCCATTCGCGACTTGGCCTTTCCAGTGCAAAGTGCATGGTCGGGAAAAGTTCCATTGAATTTTTCGTTAAAAACGACCGTGTATCGTCGGTAAGACATTCGTTCAGCTGCCGTTCAGCTTTCTCTCTTGCAAAGTGCAATCGTGAAATGCATGTCATGGCCAAGGGCTGTTAATGGCCAATGGATTACAAGGGCAGGAGCGAATCGGGACGATTTCCATCCATCCGGTCGGTTCGGATGGCGGAAAAAATTTCTCACGATTAATCCCGAAGCAGACGAACGGTCATTTTGACCATTTCCACTGTGTGGACATTAGGGGGTGTTTTGAGCAGTAAACGTACAGTTCAGGCCCCCGTGACCGAGCAGTTCCATGGTCAATGGCTTACAGGCCACTTGGTATCAGGCAGGTTTTTGCGGGGCGTGCGGGCTCAGTAACCGGCGTCACCGCACCATCGAGGCGCCCCACCGAAGCTCGCGCGCCCGACAGGAAGGGGGGATCGAAACGAAAACGGGAGCCTCAGGGCTCCCGTTCGGTGCAGCAGGTGGGGCAACTTAGTCGTCGGCGTGGTCGCGCAGGAACACCAGCTGGTCCGCCTTGGAGTGCTCGGCACTGTAGGCGTAACCCGCGTAGTTGAAGTCCTTCAGGCCTTCGGGGTTGCTCAGGCGCTCCTTGATCACGTAGCGCGCCATCATCCCGCGGGCCTTCTTGGCGTAGAAGCTGATGATCTTGTACTGGCCGTTCTTCAGGTCCTTGAACTCGGTGTCGATCACCCGCGCGTTCAGCGCCTTGCGCTTCACCGCGCCGAAATACTCGTTGGAGGCCAGGTTGAGCAGCACATCGTCGCCCTGTTCGGCCAGGGACTCGTTCAGCCAGCCGCTGATGCGCTCACCCCAGAAGGCGTAGAGGTCCTTGCCGCGGGCGTTGGCCAGCTTGGTGCCCATCTCCAGGCGGTAGGGCTGCATCAGGTCCAGCGGCCGCAGCACGCCGTAAAGGCCGGAAAGCATGCGCAAGTGCTGCTGGGCGAAATCGAAGTCGTCTTCGCTGAAGTCCTCGGCCTGCATGCCGGTGTAGACGTCGCCCTTGAAGGCCAGCAGCGCCTGCTTGGCATTGGCCTGGGTGAACTCCGGGTGCCAGCTGCCGAAGCGCGCGGCATTGAGGCCGGCCAGCTTGTCCGACAGGTGCATCAGTTCGGCGATCTGTGCCGGGGCCAGTTCCCGCAGGATGCCGATCAGCTCCTGCGCGTCGTCCAGGTGCTCGGGCAGGGTGAAGCGCTGCGTCACCGGCGCGGTGTCGTAGTCCAGGGTCTTGGCGGGGGAAATCACCATCAGCATCGTGCGGTCTCCTACAAGCGAGCGGCGATTGTAAGGAGTCGCGGGCGTTGGCTCCACCTATGGGGACGATTAGCCTCTCTATAGAGGAGGGCGCGGACGCAGAGGCAGGGCCTGGCGCGGCGCAAGTTGCTGTGGCGAAGGGCTAAGGGACTGATCCGTCGAGGGAAAGGCAGGGAAACGCGGGAGGTGGGACCCCTAAAACTAGCGCTGTCCGAGGCCCTCGCCAAGGTATTTCGTCGTACGACGAAAAAAACTTCCTTAGGAAGGAAAAAGACTTTTTATCGTCATGTTTTTTCCTGTATTTGTTGAGACGTAGACCGCCGAACCCTGCAGACAGGTGGCGGCCCCGGCCCGGCCCGTCCTCTTCTTGCAGTTCTCTCGATTCCTGCCCTGATCCCAGGCTTCGAGAGCAGGTGGTTCGCAGCACGGCGGAGCGCTGTAGCGGCATTCCGTCGAACGCCCCCACAAGAGGTGACCCGCGTATGGATGACCACGGACGCTCCCGCCCCACCCAGCCCACCCTGTACGTCCTCGACACCAACGTCCTGATCCACGATCCCAACGCCTTGCTGAATTTCCAGGAGCACCACGTCGCCATCCCGATGACGGTGCTGGAGGAACTGGACAAGCTCAAGACCGGCAAACACACCGTGGCCGCGGAATGTCGCCAGGCGATCCGTCTGATCGACTCGGTACTGGGCGAAGCCTCGCCCGAGCAGGTAGAGGATGGCGTGCCCATCCAGCGCGGCAAGAGCGGCCCCTGCGGCAGCCTGTCGATCCTCATGAGCAAGCGCGCCGAGCCGATCACCTGGCTGCCCGAGCACCTCAACGACAACAAGATCATCAACCAGCTGGTGGAGCTGAAGAGTCGCCATAGCAGCAAGCGCGTGGTGCTGGTCACCAAGGACATCAACATGCGCCTGAAGGCGCGTGCCTGCGGGGTATTTGCCGAGGACTACCACACCGACCAGCTGGTCGATGACATCAATCTGCTGTCGCGTGGCTACCACTCGCTGAGCGGATCGTTCTGGGACCGCGTCAGCAAGGTGGAGACCCGCCAGGACCGCGGGCGCACCTGGCACCGCGTGCAACTCACCGACAACCTGCCGGCGGTGCACATCAATGAGTTCATCGTCGATGAGCAGGGGTTCGTCGGCTGGATCAAGGGCATCGACCAGGACGAGCTGACCATCCTCGACCTGCACCAGGAGCCGCTGCTGCACCAGGAAGCCTGGGGCCTGCGTCCGCGCGACGTGTACCAGTCGCTGGCGCTGTATGCGCTGCTGGACCCGGACATCCACCTGGTCAACCTGTCCGGCGCTGCCGGCTCGGGCAAGACCATCCTCGCCCTGGCCGCCGCCATCGAGCAGACCATGGTCACCAAACGCTACAAGCGCATCATCGCGACTCGCAGCGTGCAGGGCCTGGACGAGGACATCGGCTTCCTGCCCGGCACCGAGGCGGAGAAGATGGAGCCCTGGCTCGGCGCGATCACCGACAACCTCGAGGCCCTGCATTCGGACGACGAGTGCACCCACGGCAGCGTCGACTACATCCTCAGCAAGGTGCCGCTGCAGTTCAAATCGCTGAACTACATCCGCGGCCGCAGCTTCCAGCAGAGCCTGATCCTGATCGACGAGTGCCAGAACCTCACCCCGCACCAGATGAAAACCATCATCACCCGGGCGGGCAACGGTTCGAAGGTGATCTGCCTGGGCAACCTGGCGCAGATCGACACCCCCTACCTGTCGGCCACCAGCTCCGGCCTGACCTACCTGACCGAACGCTTCAAGGACTTCCCCCACGGCGTGCACGTGACCCTGCAAGGGGTGCCGCGCTCGGTGCTGGCAGAGTTCGCCGAAGCGCACATGTAGGCCACTTCCACCCACTCAACAGGGCCCGCCATCTGGCGGGCCTCTTTATTCCTGCTTCCAGGTTGTTCGCGAGCACGCTCGCTCCCCAAGGTCCGGCGCGACATGCTCTTGTAGGAGCGAGCTTGCTCGCGAACCCTGGCGACGCCGGCGGTAGCCCGCGCATACCTCTTCTTGTATACAATCCTCCCCCCAACGCGCCGCTCGCCGGTCTGCCAGCCCCGCGTGTCGGGGTTAAACTGTTCCCCTGATTCTCCGGAGAGTGCCCACCCGTGCTGACCCATCTCGATTCCCAGGGCCGCGCCAATATGGTCGATGTCACCGAAAAAGCCGTGACGTCCCGTGAAGCCGTGGCCGAAGCCCGGGTGCGCATGCTCCCGGCGACCCTGCAACTGATCCAGGACGGCGGCCACCCCAAGGGCGACGTGTTCGCCGTGGCGCGCATCGCCGGCATCCAGGCAGCCAAGAAGACCCATGAACTGATTCCGCTGTGCCACCCGCTGCTGCTCACCAGCGTCAAGGTCGAACTGGCCGCCGAGGGTGAAGACACCGTGCACATAGTCGCCCGCTGCAAGCTGGCCGGGCAGACCGGCGTGGAGATGGAAGCGCTGACCGCCGCCAGCGTCGCTGCGCTGACCATCTACGACATGTGCAAGGCCGTCGACCGCGGCATGACCATCGACAGCGTGCGGGTGCTGGAGAAGCTCGGCGGCAAGAGCGGCCATTACGTGGCGACAGACAGTTCCGCAGGAGACACCCCATGATCCGCGTGCAGTACTTCGCCCGTTACCGCGAAGCCCTCGGTCTCGATGGCGAGCAACTGAACTGGAGCGCTTCCCTGGCCAGCCTCGACGACCTGCGGCGCGTGCTGCTGGAGCGCGGCGGCGCCTGGGACGTGCTCGGCGAGCAGAACCTGATGTGCGCACGCAACCAGGAGCTGTGCTCCCTGGATGAGCCCCTCGCCGATGGCGACGAGGTGGCGTTCTTCCCCACCGTTACCGGAGGCTGAGCCCATGGCGATCCGCGTCCAGCCCGCGGCGTTCGATCCGGGCGCCGAACTCAATGCGATGCACGCCGCCAATGTCGGCGTGGGCGCGGTGGTCGGTTTCGTCGGCTACGTGCGCGACTTCAACGATGGGCGCGAAGTGGGCGGCATGTTCCTCGAGCACTACGCCGGCATGACCGAGAAGGCGCTGGAAAAGATCGAAGTGGAAGCCAACCAGCGCTGGCCGCTGTTGCGCCTGGAAATCCTCCACCGCATCGGCCGCCTGGAACCGGGCGAGCCCATCGTCTTCGTCGGCGCGGCCAGTGCCCACCGGCAGGCAGCGTTCGATGCCTGCAACTTCGTCATGGACTACCTCAAGACCCGCGCGCCGTTCTGGAAGAAGGAGGACACCAGCGACGGCCCGCGCTGGGTCGAGGGCCGTTGCAGTGATCAGGCCGCCGCCGAGCGCTGGAAGAGCTGATCCAGTCTCTACCGGTGACGGCTGGCGGATAACGCCGGAGGCGTTATGCGCCCTACGGTTTGTCCGAAAGCTACGACGGCGCTCCACGTAGGGCGGATAAAGCGGAACGCTTTATCCGCCGTCTCTGCTGAGCGGCGATGCCCCGCACGCGCCGGGGCAGTACCTCCGAGGAGGAATGGGCGGCAGGGGAGAAGGGGCGCAGGCTGGCGCCAGCCCTTTTTGCTCCGAATCGGAGAGCCCCTCATGAGCCATCTCAGCACCCCGGAATTCCTGCCGCTGGAGATCGCTGTCCTCACCGTCAGCGATACCCGCAGCCTGAACAACGATACCTCCGGCCAGGCCCTGGTCACCTCCCTGCAGCGTGCCGGCCATGCCCTCGCCGAGCGTCGGCTGGTGATCGACGACATCTACCAGATTCGCGCTGTGGTCTCGGCCTGGATCGCCGATCCCAAGGTCCAGGTCGGCCTGATCACCGGCGGCACCGGCTTCACCCTGCGTGACAATACCCCGCAGGCCGTGGCTCCCCTGCTGGAGCGCACCGTGGACGGCTTCGGTGAACTGTTCCGGCAGATTTCCCGCGAGGAAATCGGCACTTCCACCATCCAGTCCCGCGCCATCGCCGGTATCACCAACGGCACGCTGATCTGCTGCCTGCCCGGCTCCACCGGCGCCTGCCTGACGGCCTGGGAAAAGATCCTCGTCCAGCAGTTGGACAGCCGCACCAAGCCCTGCAATTTCGTTCCTCATCTCAAGCGCCTGCCCGAGCGCCCGGTGCTGGCCTGCGGTACCCGCTCGTGAGCGGCTGCGGCTGTTCCGGCGCCGGCCTGCGCCCGGTGGACGAGGCCATCGCCGCGCTGATGGATTTCGCTCCCGTGGCGCCGCCGACCGTACACGTCGACCTGGAAAGCGCCCTGGGTCGCGTCCTCGCGCAGGACATCCGCTCGCCCATCGACCTGCCCCTGTGGGACAACAGCGCGATGGACGGCTACGCCCTGCGCAGCGACGACACGGGAGAAGCCGGCGCGCGGCTGAAGATCGCCGGCTACATCGCCGCGGGCGATGCCGCCGACGTTGCGCTGCAACCGGGCCAGGCCATGCGCATCTTCACCGGCGCGCCGCTACCACCGGGTGCCGACAGCGTGATCGCCCAGGAGGACTGCGAGGTCGAGGGCGAACGTTTGCTGGTTCCCCAGGTAGCCCTCGGCAGCCATGTGCGCCGGCGTGGTGAAGAGCTCCGCAGCGGTGAGGCCCTGCTCAGTGCCGGACAGAAACTGCGCGCCCAGGACATCGGCCTGCTGGCCAGCGTCGGGCTGGATCGCGTCGCGGTTTACCGGCCGTTGCGGGTCTGCCTGCTGAGCAGCGGCGACGGGCGTGGGGTGCGGGGGGCCGGGGGAGCCGCTGGCGCAGGGGCAGATCTACAACGCCAACCGCTTCAGCATCGGCGCACTGCTGCGCGGTTGGGGCATCGAAGTGCATGACTACGGCGTGCTCGCCGACACCCTGGCGGCCAGCCGCGATGCGCTGAGCCTCGCTGCGTCCGAATGGGACGTGCTGATCACCAGCGGCGGTGTCTCCGTGGGGGACCGCGATTACCTCAAGCAGGCGATCCGCGAACTGGGCGAGCTGCACCTGTGGAAGTTGAAAATGCAGCCGGGCAAGCCACTGGCTTTTGGCAGTGTTTCGGGCAAACCGTGGATCGGTCTGCCGGGCAACCCTGCCGCGGCCCTGGTCACCGCCCTGGTCGTCGCGCGCCCATTCCTCTGGCGCGCCCAGGGGCGTAGTGACGTGCAGACGCTGCCGGTGACGTTGCCGGCAGGCTTCGACTGGCCCGCCGCCAACTCGCGCCGCCAGTACCTGCGCGCGCGCTTGGAACTCGATGCCAGCGGCGTGGCGCGCATCTGCCTGCACCCGCAGCAAGGCTCGGCCATGCTGCGCGCGGCGAGCGCGCGCTCGGTCTCGCCCTGCAGCTGGCGGTAGTACTTGATCCCCATGTAGGCGCCCACCCACGCCAGCACCACATAGATGTAGCCCAGCGAGTAGGCGACGAACTCCAGTCGCGTGGTCGGCCTGCAGGTCTCGCAGAAGTCGACCAGGGCTTCGCGGGTGACGAAGTCGATGGCGGCCGAACTGGCCAGCACCAGCGGAATCATCAGCGCCAGCAGCCTGCGCGGCGGCAGGTTCCAGTAACTTCGCAGCACGAAGCGCAGCCCCAGCGTGACCAGCGCACCCATCGTGGCGGTGGCCGGCACCACCCAGTAGCCCGACGGCTTGCCGTGGGCGACCGCGTACAGGCAGCCCTGCGCAAAGTACGCGCTCCAGCCGGCCAGGTGCAGCAGCCAGAAAGCCTGCTGGCGGGGCATGTCGAGCGGACGTGAGGCGGCGATGGCCATGGTGGACGTGGATGGACGCAGGTGCCGCCATGCTAAGCCCATGCGCCGGCGCGTGCCGCACGGTTCGTCGGCCTCTGCGCACGCTTGGGCGCAGGCGGCCCGGGCGT
>OGQD01000680.1_pt1 | contig 24553 bp, 37 predicted proteins | sample 1553091 | NCBI WGS metagenome assembly OGQD01 (sample SAMEA2580290, study PRJEB22360) | human gut metagenome | biome: human gut; feature: human-associated habitat; material: faeces | place: Denmark | collected 2008/2010
ATGATTGTGGTAGTGGTGAATGTGGAGATGGGTGTGGAGATGGGTGTGGAGATGGTTATGCTGAAAAAAATAATATTACTACCATTCCTCTTCCTTCTCCTCATCCTTCTCTTCATCCTCTTCCTAATCAATCTAAACCTATTGTTTAATCTCTCTCATTCTCTCCTATAACCTTTAGTTATATCTTCATAACCATTAGTTATAACCTCTAGTTATATCATCATTGTTAGTATTAGTTCCAACTCCCTCTCTTTCTCTCCTATAACCTCTAGTTATATCACTATCAGTTTCAGTCATAGCATCATCATTATCATCTCATTGACGTTCGTCATGACGATTAGTCATACAATCGTTATTAAGACTAGCTCTAACAGTATTACCAAGTCTAATAAGACTTCTAATCATAATGACTAATAGCATTAGTTCTAGTTAATAATAGCACTATTAATACTATCAGTATTATAATGACTATTAATACTAGTCATGCTAATATTACTGGTGGTATTACTAATGATATTCTTAATATTCTTGATATTACTGATTCTCTTTATACTAATGATACTCTTGATACTATTGATATTTATTATACTCGTGGTAAGTTAATTCCTATTGCTATAACTATTTTAGTTATTTTAATATAGTTATTGATTATTAGTTAGAATTATAGTATAAATAAATTATAATATATTTGGAGTATTATATTTAATTATTATATTTGTCGTGTTGTTCAGTAGAGTAATATTGCTACTGATAATAATATTAATCTTAAACTTATAAGTGTTATGGTAAATTTTGATAATGTTACTAGTAATGTTCAATCTAAGCCTAGAAAGAAAACTATGGCTGAAAGTTTAGAAGAAGCTAAACAAGAGGGTAAACTTGTTGTTCCTGAAGACGATACACAAGTTAATGCTGTTGTTAGTAGTGAAACTATTCAACCTAAGAATAAAGCTAGAAAGAAGAAACAAAGTAAAGTTCGTAAACAGGAAGAACAAACTACTGTTGTTAGTCAAGCTAATGAAGATAATGATTTTAAAGATGTTAAGACTGATAAACGTGGTATTCCTGTTGGAATTAATGTTCCTCAACATATTCTTGATGTAGTTTGTATTGTTAAATTCAATGCTGCATTTAGACGTCATACTTCTCTTAATATTCTTCATGCTCTTGAAGATGATGAAAGAATATGTAATTCTAAAGGTGCTTATGTTGACTTCTTATGGAATAAGTTTAGAGTTACCGCTGATGGTGGACTTCGTAGAGAATATAGATATACAGATGATTTATTCATTGATGCTTTAGTTAAAGCTCATGCTGATGTTGCTAGTGATAGCCAACGAGTTATTGGTATTATGGTTGATACTGAAACTGAACTTCATAAAAAGAATAAAGATTCTGAAGCTAGCTAAGTTTGTAGTATAGACTCCCCGTAGAGGATGGATAGTGCTGTTGAGCTTGTTAAAGCTAATTCTCATATTCTTGCCATTTTATCCATTTTGTTTATTGGGTTTGTTATAGTTAACACGTTGATGATAATCATCCTCTACTCGGAGTTTATTTTATATATATAAAGATATGGAAAGAACTGATATTTATTTTGTTGAAGATGATACATATTTCAATAATAATGTTGAAGGTGTTGAAATTCATGCAGAATGTCTAAGTCAAGATTTTGACGATATTGCTTGGGAACCAATAGTTGATGATAGTCCTATTGTTGACCCTGAAAATGATGTTTTTGGTTATTATGATTAAATAAATAAAAATTATGGAAAATATTAATATTAAAGCTATTCTTGATGAAGTTTTTGGTAAATCTTGTAATACATCTAATAATATTGCTTGTGATACCTGTAAATATAAAGAAGATTGTAATCTTCTTAATAAATTCATTAATGATATTAAAGATAAAGGTTTATCTCCAGACCAATATGTTAGAGGTTTAGCTTTATTTATATATGTTCTTAAAGAACAAAAATATATTAATGATTTTGGTAAAACTCAAAAAGATATTATTAAACTTGTTACTCAAGATGTATTTGAACTTGATTGGCTTATTAATCGTTGGGATAGTATAATTGAAGATAAAGATATTCTTAAACCTATTATTGCTGTTTTTCCTAAATATGCTAAAGATATGATTATTAATATTGTTGAAGCTAATACTAAAATTAATAATTTGATTGCTCAACATATTATTGATACTTCTAATGCAGAATATAAGAAAATGATTAAAATGGTTAATCAATCTGTTGATAATAATAAACAAGAGAATAAATTTAAGAATGTTAGTGATGATGAAATTTATACTGAACTTAAACGTAGAAAAGCAAATAAATCTGCTAAATAATCCCACATAATTTTGATTGTATTTCTAATGCTATTATCTGTGAAGATTATAGCATTATTTCACTTGCTGATGATGGAGAAATTGAACTCCGAAACTATGATATTGCTATTATCCGTTTTAATTTCTAATTGTAACTTTTGTAATAGTACGGTCTGTGAAGATAGTGCTATTAATATTTATCATAGTCCAAGTGTTATATGTCATATTTTATTTGGTGTTAATAATGTTATTATTGATTGTGAAATTAGTAATAACGATATCTGTCAAACAATTAGTTTTATATGATTTCGTATTTGTAGATTCGCCTAGCATTGTCTGTGAAGATAGTGCTAGGCTTTTTAGTATGTATATTATTAACTTTAAATATATAATTAAAATGGATAATTATGATTCTTTTATTTTTGATGGTCTATTAGATAGATACATTGAAGAACAAGCTAAGTTTAAAAAAGGACAAGTAGTTTATATGGAATATACTTATCAATATCATAATCAAACTAAGCTTGGTGTTTGTGTCGGTATTGTAACCGAAGTTGGAATTACTAAAATCGAACGTACAGTAGGTAATAATAAATATATTAATTATCCTATTGTATATACTGTAACTCATGCTAAAGGTGTTAGTCGTTGTGTTAGTGAATGTAAACTTGGTTCTGTATCTGAACATATTCTTAAAGAACGTCTTAAACGTGATGGTAAGAATAATGAACAGAATAATGAGGCTGCTACAAACGACTAGCTATTTATGTTCATAACATATTCATAGATATGATTCTTTTGCCCTCTGTTGAATTTTCATATATAATCTGATTAATCTATCACGATTAATATTGAGTTCAATACAGGGCAAAAGAACTAGCTAATAAATGTTAAACTAAAAATTTAATACAGTTTTATTATGAATTATATTACTTATAAGAATATTGATGGCACTATTACATCTGGATTTAAAGTTAAACTTTATGATATAGTTACTTTGAATACTGGTTATTGGAAAGATAAACTTGCTATTGTTCTATATATTAATGAAGATAAAAAACAAATTAAAGTTCGTATTATTGAATGTGGTATGAATTTAACTCTTAAAGTTAAAGATGTTCAATTTGTTAATCATAATAATAGAACTGCTGCTCGTTCTTATATTGATTTATGTAATAAACTATCTAAAGCCTTTCGTGATAAATATACTGATAAACATTATATAAAAGATAATTGGTTTACTGATAAGTTTATTATTAATGATATAACTGCTGATACTATTGCTAAAGGTATTGGTCAATATATTACTAATACTGATAGTGATAGATATTCTGTTAGTGCTATTATGTGGCTTAGTGATATTAAAGATTATATAGATGCTTTGCTTAAATATGGTGATTTTGATTTTGTTGCTAAAGCATTTAAAATTTATAATATTACTGATACTAGATTTGAACTTATTCGTAAACTTTATCATTATTTCTATGATTGAAAATGTTTCTCATTTTATACTTGGTATGATATTTGGTTTATCTGTATATCTTTTTATAAGAATTACCATTGTTAGTAAAAAACTAGATAGACTTATTAGAGATATTAATGATACTCAAAATTGGATTAGAAAGATTCAAATTGATATTTGCGATATTAATAAACAATGGGAAGTTAAAAGAGATAGAGATAGAAATAGACTAGATAGAATTGAAGATAGGATTGGTAAACTTACTAGTGATTTTAATGATATTATTAGAAAGAAAGTTTAATGATTAGCTTGCTTCCATCCTCTACGGGGGGTCGCCACGGAGCGTAGCGTAGTGGCTCTACTAATCTAACTATTATTGAATTTATTATAGTTTTAACTATTAAATATAATTGTTTTATTAATCTTTAAAAATGTAAAGTACTTATGAAAAAGTATGATGAAGTTTCTGTTGTTCGTCAACTTAATAATGTTGATGCTGTTATTGGAATCAATCCTGTTAATAAAGTTATTAAAGTAGCTAAAAATAGTGCTATTGGTAATGGAACTAGTGGTAAGATTGATTTTCTTACTCATTATTGTGGTTATCATGTTGAGATTGTTGATGTTATTCAACAACAAAAAGAACGTGATGAAGAGATTGCTGCTAAGAAAGCTGCTAAAAAGGCTGCTCGTAAAGCTAAATTTGCAGAGGATAATACTTTTAAAGGTATTACTCGTGCTGTTGATAAACGTATGCGTACTATTAAAAGAAAGTAGTATGTCATGGTTAGCTTTAAATTCTCATTTGGAGTTGTAGGTAAATCCAAAGAGAAAAGAATAGTCAATAAATATGTTATTATAGTTGCTAAATGTGAAGGTATTATTAGATATATTGATGGTACTTATAAAGTAGAATACAATGGCAAACTATATAGCATTACTGGTGAAAGTTACAGAACTAAAGGAAAGAAAGTTGTTTATGCTCGTCGATTAGATGAACATAATCATAGAATTAAAATTATAAGAGATAGTGAAAACAGAAAAACTGTTGATACCAGATTTTATATTCCTTTTGCTGTTGGACTTATAGCTAAAGGTAAAATTGTTAAAATGCCTTTTGCTAAGGAATTGTTTCATATTACTACGTGTTATAATCGTGGTGATAGTGAATCTACTATTTTAGCTTTTCAAGAATGGAAAGAATATGAAGATAAAGTTAAAAATAATCTTATTGATGTAAACAACGAATTGTAATGATTGGTAATCTTAATATTGCTAATAGTAATAGAAAAGATACTAACATTAAGTTTACTAAAGACCAAGAAATAGCTGTGCATGAACTTATTGAGTTTCTTGCACAGCCTTGGGATGATAAGAAATATATTAATGCTCTTTGTGGTGCTGGAGGTACAGGTAAGACATTTGTTATTAAATATGTTATTAATAATTGCAAATGGTCTGGTGGTGTTATAGGTTGCGCTGCTCCTACACATAAAGCTTGTAGAGTTCTTAGTAATTCTATTGGTGGAAAAGAAGTTAATACAATTCAATCATTGTTTGGCTTTAGACTTGATGTTAATATTGAAAATTTTGACCCTGAAAATCCTGCCTTTAATCCTGTTGGAAAAGATAAACTAGATGGTCTTAAAGTTTTAATTATTGATGAAGCTTCTATGCTTAATGCTAAACTTGTTAAGTATATTAGTAATAAATGTAAGAAGCTTCAAATTAAAGTTATAATGCTTGGTGACTCTAGTCAGCTTCCACCTGTTAATGAGAAAACTAGTCAAGCTTTTCTTATTGCTAGTAATACTTATTATCTTAAAGAAGTTGTACGACAAGGAGATAATAATCCTATTAGTAAACTTCTTAAACTTCTTCGAGAAGATATAGATAATAAGAATGGATGGAGATTTCTTGATTATATATCTAAAAATAGACAAGATTATAATGAAGAAACTAAAGGATTTTATGTTTGTGGTCAAACTGAATTTTCTGATTTAATTGATACTTGTTTCAATGATGAAGAATATACTAAAAATATTGATTTGTATCGTATTATCGCTTATACTAATAGTCGTGTTGCACAATGGAATAACCATGTAAGACATATGATTATTCAAGATGCTGATAAGAGTATTATTACTCGTAATGATTTAATAATGAGTTATACTACTGTTGTTAATGTTTTTAATGATATTATTATAAACAATAGTGAAGAATATATTGTTAAAGATATTGTTGATACAGTTGATAATGATTATGAGTTTAAAGGATTTCTTATTAAGTTTCAAGCTATTCATGGTGGTGCTATAACTCAACCTTTATTTGTTATTGACCATTATGATAACTATACATTTCAAATGTATTATAAGAAATTGACTAGTCTTATTGATGATGCTAAAAAAGCTAGTAGTTCTGAACGTGGAAGTAAATGGAAACAATATTTTGATTTTAAACGTAAATATCTTATAGCTTCTAATATTACGAATAGTAATGGTAAGATTTTATTTAGTAGAGATTTAGATTATGGCTTTGCAATTACTTCTCATAGAGCACAAGGTTCTACTTATAAAAATGTATTTGTAGATATTAACGATATGATTTATGATAAATATGGTCATCCTTATACTAATAGAGATGAAATGCTTCGTAGATTGTATGTTGCTTGTTCTCGCGCTAGTAATCAATTAGTATTATCTTATGGCAAGTAAAACTGTTGACGAATATCCTGATTGTGAAAGATGTCCAAATCGTATATTTAATACAGGTAAATATATACAAGGTGGTAGAGGAAGTATTCATGGAGATGTTGTTTTCCTATTTCCTAGGGGTGATAGAAATTATTGTGAAGGTTATCAATTATTTACTGATATTGGTAATCTTTATGATGAATATTCTGGACGTAATAACACTGAAGATGTATATATGACTTATAGTATTAAATGTGCTTGTTCTAATAATTATAATACATATCTTACTGCTATTGATAAATGTCGTAATATTCTATGGAAAGAATTAGCTAGAATTAATTATAAGTATCTATTTATATTTGGTGATGCTTATCTTAGTATTAGTAATAATCATATTCCTAGATTTATGGCTACTGGTGGTAAGTATATATTTAATAATTATTCTCCTCTTATTAAATTTAAAGATGATAATCTTTATCATATATTTAAACAGCGTTTTGCTGATGATATTAATTGGGTTAATCAAAATAGAAATAACCATGGATTAAATTATATAAATGATTAATTGTATAGCTTATGATGCTGAAGTTTTAAGAAATTTCTTTTCTATTACTTTTGTTAGTATTAATAGTTATCTTAAAGTATTTAAAGATTGTGTTAATGCTGATGGAAAAGCTATTCCTTTAGTTCAAAAATTATCTGTTGAAGAAATTAAAGCTCGTCTTGAAACTGTTGAAAAATATAAATTTTATATAACAGATACAGATGATAGTCAATTACTTTCTATGATAGGTTATATTAATAAGACTAGATGTTATAAAGATTCTAATGGAAATATTATTCGTACTGACTTGTATGGATTTAATAATTTCAATTATGATAATCTTATGATTGCTGCTTTACTTAGTTTTTATATGCGTACGAATAGTACGAAAGAACTTATTAATAAGTTATATGAAACTAGTAAAACTATTATTTCTAGTCAAGATAATAAAGATAAATTTAAAACTGATTTTTATCTTAATAGTCTTAGAAAATATAAACTACCATTTACAAGTATTGATGTAATGCGTATATTTGCTCTTAATAAAGCAAGTGTAGTTGTAGATAGTAAAACAGGTGAACGTAAACCTGTTCCTAAAGGTTTAAAACAAACTTCAATTAATCTTCAATGGTATGAACTTCTAGAATATGAACTTCCTGATATTAATGAAGAAGAAGCTGAATTATATGATGAAATTCCTAATCTTAAAGGAATGAATGTTAAACAGCTTAATAAACTAGTAGATAAATGGGATAGATTTATTCTTGATAAATATATTGAACCTATGATGTATTATAATCTTAATGATGTTTTCATTGTAGCTGAAATAGTTCGTCTTTATCCAGAAGAAATTAAATCTCGTTATGCTATTAGTAAAGCATATGATGTTGATGTTCTTAATTCTAGTCGTAGTAAAACTGCTGATATTCTTTTTGAGAAATTTTATAGTAAATTTAGTGGTCTTGCTCCTGAACAATGGAAAGGTAAGAAAACTGAAAGAACTGCTATGAGTTTTAAGAAAGTTATTTTTCCTTTTATTAAATTCAAAACTAAACCTATGCAAGATTTTCTTGATGAATGTCTTAAAACTACTATTTATAGAGTTAATAAAGATGCGTTTAGTAAAGAAGTTAAAATTGGAAATGTAACTTATACTGTTGCAACTGGAGGTTTACATAGTCAAGATAATCCTGTTGAACTTTGGAGTAGTGGAAGAGAATTATTTCCATCCTCCACGGGGGGTCAACACGATGTACTTGGTAATGATGACTATGTTTATATTCATGCTGATATTAATAGTATGTATCCTAGTATTATTGCCGCTCATAAAGTAGCTCCAGCTCATCTTGATACTAATGCTTTTTGTAATCTTATTGGTTGGCTTAAAAATAAGAGAGTTGAAGTTAAACACAGCGATGAAGATACTGTTGACGGAATTGATAGAGATACTTTAGCTTTAGTTTTAAAGATTGTTATTAATTCTGTTTATGGTAAACTTGGATTTGAAAATGGTAATCTTTATGATAGATTAGCTGTACTTAAAACTACTATTAATGGGCAGTTAATGATGTTAATGTTGGTTGAGGAATTAGAGTTACACAATATTCATGTGTTAAGTGCTAACACAGATGGTATTGTTATTAAACTTTATAAACGAGATATTGATATTTATAATCGTATTAAAGATGATTGGGAACAAACTACTAAACTTAAGTTTGATACTGATTATTATCATTGTCTTGTTAGTAGAGATATAAATAATTATCTTAGCCAATTTAGAGTTATTAAAAATGGTGTTCATAAACTTAAGCTTGAATCTAAAGGTGCTCTTAATCCTATGATGTATTCTTTAGATTTAACTAAAGGTTATTCTATGCCTATTGTTGCTCAAGCTATTGAAAACTATTTTCTTAAGAATAAACCTGTAATGGATACTCTTCAAGAAGCTACTAATATTCTTGACTTTTGTCTTACTCAAAATGTTGGTAGACAATTTCATGTAGAAGAAACTAAGATTGAAAATGGACAAGTTACTCATGTTGTTTGTCAAAGATATGTTAGATTTTATGTTTCTAATAGAGGTTATATTATTGAGAAAGTTCATAATGATAATGGTTCTCGTAGTAGAATGGCAGCTGGTTCTGTTGTGACAGTTATTAATAGTCTTGATGATAAAGATATTTCTCTTAGAGATATTAATTTTAAATTTTATTATCAAGAAGCTATGAAGATTATTAATCCTATTAAACTTAAGATTTCTCCTAAAGGTAAAGGTAAAAGTAAAATTAAAAAATATAGTGGTATGTATAATCCTATTTTTAATGAAGATGATTTTGGATGAAAAATATAGTTGAAGAATCATATAGTAAACTTATTAATAAATGGGGTTCTAAAGATTATAAAGGTATTGGAACTATCCATTGTGTTCAACCTCTTGATTATTCTGAAATTATAAGTAGAATTATTACTCTGATGAGGAATAAAAATCCTAATCTTAAAATACTTATTGTTACAGATAATTGGAAAAGAAGAACTGAAATTGTTGATGGTCTTAAAAATCATAATATAAATATAGATACTATTAATATTCTTACTCATACTTATGTTAATAGTAGATATAATTATAGTTATGATATTTCTATTGTTGTTGGAGTTAATGAATGGAATCTTTCTTGTAATACAGTTTTTAATCATGCTAGATTTAAACTTATGATTATAACTAAAGATGCTATTGATACTGCCAAACTAAAAGAAATTTATACTAATATTCCTCCTATTAATGATAATATAAGTTCTAGTGGTATTAATGCTATGCGGGCTTTACTCCCCGTAGAGGAACACAGAGAGCCAATTTTATTTGTTAGTCAAGATGATATTACTAATTATGATAAATATACTGAATTTATTACTCAGACTATTCAAGTATTTGGTAATCTTGATAATATTAAATGTGCTCGAAATGGTACTCAAGACGGACGTAGTGCTATTCAATATATTACAGAAATAGCTGAATATAATGGATGGAGTGCTGATATGGATATGACTAATCCTTTTAGTAAACAAATTGATGAATGTTATAATCCTCTTGTTCTTGCTGAACGAGTTAAGACTTTTTATAATATTGTTCGTGAACGTATGCTTATATGTTCTGATAATGTTTGTAAGCTAGAAAGGATAGTTGAAATTATTAAAGATAATCCTGATAAACGATTTCTTATTATTAGTAAGAGAGGTGAATATGCTGCTACTGTAACTAAATATATTAATGATAAATTAGGTGAAATTTGTGGTGATTATCATGATAAAATTGAGGATAAAGTTCTAGTTGATAGTAATGGTATTCCTGTTTTGTACAAGTCTGGAAGCAAGAAAGGGACTGCTCGTATAATCAAATCTAAGGCTATTTCCACGCTGAATTTGAAGTCTTTTAATGATGGCTTATTAAGAGTATTATCTATAAAAAATAATTCAACTGACAGCCTAGAAACAAGCGTAGACGAATGGATTTTAACCTCACCTTTATGTGATACCATAGATGAACTTATCTATCGTTATAATAATGTTAATTGTAGTCAATCAAAACTTAAAGTACATAAACTTTATATAGCTGGTACTATTGAAGAAGCAAGTCTTAAAAAGGAAAAGTTATCAGTTAATCATGAAGTTATACATAATGTTAATTCTGATATTAGTGCTCAAAATTTTGATGATATTGTTTGCTAGTATAAATATAATAGTTACATTTGTTGTGTAATCAAAATCGCTCTTTGATAGAATGGACGAAGATAAAGAAGTTAAAGTTAATGATACTACTGTTGCTGTTAGTAATAGTGGTATTGAAAAACAACATGGTGTTCAACATTCTGTTGCTCCATATCAGCTTAATTATATGAGTGAAGCTGAAATTGCAAGTCTTGAAGTATTTATCAAACGTGTTATGCGTAGTGATAAATGTGGTATTAAGTCTGTTGAAGATGGTCTTGCTATTGCAATGAGAGCTAAAGACCTTAGACTTCCATTTTCTACTTGCATTGAACATATTCATGTAGTTCAAGGTAAAACAGGTGTTGATGTTCACATTATTAAGGCATTACTTGTCAAAGGCAGCGTGAGTTGGGAAAAAGTAGATAATTATCGCGCTCTGTACGAATATACAGATGGCTTTAATGCTTATGATGAAGATAAACTTCCATTTGACTGTATTAAGTGTCTTACTCCCAAAGAGGCACAAACTAAAAATGCAGAAGATAAAGACCATGAACATATATATGTTTATCCTGTTAAATATTATAAAGATTATAATGGTAATGTATATAAAGAATATCAACTTAATGGTAAGTTTGAAATAGCTACTAATACTAATGAAGCTAAACAAATTGCTTCTACTGGTAAAGTTCCTGTTTATAGAATACCTGCTGTTCCTATTGATTATATTACTAGTTATCGTTTTTATCGTAAAATTGGAGAACGTAATATGGTTGCTACTGGTGAGTTTACTTATAAAGATGCTATTGTTGCTGGATGTTTTGAAAAAGATACTTATAAGAAATATCCTAAAATAATGATAAGTCATAGAGCATTTGTTTATGGTGCTCGTGAAATTGCTAATGATTTAATTATGGGCTGTTTAAGCACAGAAGAATTAAAGACTATGCAAGGTATTGATTTGAGTAATGAAGATATTATTGATATTACTGAAATTCAATAACATAAACAAACTAGAGAAATTATTATTAAACAAAACAGTCGTATGACTGATATTATTCACTTTTAAATTACAAAAATTATGAAAGACTTTAAGAAAGGTTTGAGTTTTGGTATGGGTATTGTTAATGCTGGTCAAAGAGCAGTTAGTGAAGAACCTGAATTGGTAGTTGTTTCTACTCCCGGTAGTTTCCGTATGACTGCCCAAGTTTCTAAAGCTCTCGGCATTGCTCATGGTGAATATGTAATGTTCATTAATAACTGTGCAAATATTGATAATGCTATTATCAATAAAGTACCCGAAGTTGTTGCTTTCTGTGAAGAACAAGGTTTGGATATTGAATCTCCCGAAGCTGCTATGGCTGTTCATGCTGAATTTGATATTTGGGCTTTAGCTAAAGGTATTGCTGAATTAGACAAGAATGGTAATCCTTGCACTACTCGTGTTCGTATGACTAAGAATGATAAGATTAAGTATGTTAATACTTATTTCCAAGAAACTCTTGAAGGTGCTTTATCTTCTTCTAATGAAGAACTGAAAGCTGCTCTTGGTCGTGAAGGTATTACCGAAGATGAACAGAAAGAACTTTTGGTTAGCTGTATTCAAGGTGATGAAGTTGCTAAGATTAAAGGTTCTAAGTGTGCTAATACTGCTGCTTTGTCTGGTATTGGTGTAACTCTTAACTTTACTGACTCTAATGTTTGGAAACAGTTGAAAGCTGATATGACTGATGAAGAAGCTACTTCTAAGAATCGTGTTTATACAGTAGATATTGACAACTTGCAAGAAGCTGTTGTTAATAACGGTCATAAAGATATTGTTGTTAAGATTGCAATGCTTACCGAATATAAAGATGAAGAACCTATTCGTATCGGTAAGAAAGCTGAAAAAGAAGAAACTGCTAAATAATCAAATCTTCGTCCTAGAAATATAGTATCTTGAACATAGAGCTGCATTGTTAGTATTTCTAATGGTGCAGCTCTTATTTTATCTAATAATTCTTTTAATTACTTTAATTATGTCGACAGAAAAAGAAATTAAGAATGAAGCTGCTGTTGCAGCAAGTGCTGAACAAACTGCTAATGCAGAAGTACAAACTCCTAAAAAACGTAGAGGTAGAGGTATTAATAACGATTTACGTGATGTAACTCGTAAAAAGTTTGATGAACGTACTGATTGTAATAAAGCTAATGGCTTGTTTATTGGTCATCTTGAAGATGTTAAAGTTGATTGGGCTACATTGAAAGATGATGTTCAAGGTATGCCTTCATTTGCTGGTATGAGTATTCCTTATCTTACATTTACTTTTGCTAGTAATCATGAAAATATCAATGAACGTCGTTATGTAACTCAACGCCTTCTTCCTGCTGAAAGTAATGTTGAAACTATTCCCGGTGGTAAAAGTGCTTGGAAAGTTGATAACATTTTCCGCTTTATGAAACATATATATAATGTATTTGTTCTTAAAGGTCGTGATTTAACAGAAGAAGAAATTGATGCTCTTACTTTGCCTTTTGAAGATTTTGATGAAAATATGCAGTATGTACCTGTTGAAGCTGAGGAAGTTATAGCTGGTTATAAGACTGTGTTTGAAAATTATGTTAAGTTACTTAACAATAATGGTAAACCTGTTTATAATAATGCTAAAGGTAAACCTATTACTATTTGGATGAAGCTTCTTCGTTTCGTTAAGAATGATGGTAAATGGCGTGCTGTTGTTGGAAGTAAATCTTCATTTGGTGATTTAGGATTTCCTACATTTATCAATGATGGAGTTATCGAACTTTATAAAGAACAATCTGCTCCTAGTTTGCATATTGACCCTTATAAAGAAAGTATTGTTTATCAAAAATCTGCCGAACAAGCTAAACAGCCAAATGTTGCTATGCCTGGTGTTGGTATAATGCCTGGTGTTCAAACTGCTACTCCTATAAATCCTGTTAGTGGATTTAATGGCGGTGGAGATTTTAGTCCATTTGGTGGTGGTAATGATGCTGCTGGTGCTTTTGTTAATCCAACAGAAGATTTGCCATTTTAAAAAATTAAAGTTAGTTAAATAGTTGTATGTAAGAGGATTGGGTACTATTTTAGTACCTAGTCCTCTTTTTTTATATGTTCACGATAAAGGTCAAATTAGAAATATTATGAAAAGAAATATTAGTAATACTATTTTAACTAAAGATTATATTTTCTCTAAAGTTAGTCAAATTACTATTTTTAGCACTTATACTGGAATTAGTGTTGAAGATATACAACATTGTATAGATACAGGAGAATTTATATCTAGTCCTTTTCGTGAAGATACTCATCCTAGTTTTGGTTTTAGATATGATAATAGGAATAAACTTAAAGGAAGAGATTTTGCTGGATATTGGTGGGGAGATTGTATAGATGCTGCTGCAACTGTACTCTCTGAAATTGTTCATAAGCAAATTGATATTTCTATTAAAAGTCAATTTCTATTTGTTCTTAAACATATTGCTTATACTTTTAGAAATATTATTTATGGACAAGATAAAGATGAAAACAACGATTATAATATTGCTAGGGCTATTAGTAATGTACGTAATCATAAACCTATTATTGAACTTGTTACTCGTCCGTGGAATAATTTAGATGCTAAATATTGGGGACAATTTGGTGTTAATCTTAATTTTCTTAATACTCATTTTGTTTATCCTGTTGACCAATTTTATATTAATCGTTCAACTAATCCTATTCCTAAATATTTTTATGATAAAAATAAAACAGATTTATGCTATGGTTACGTTCTTGGGCAAGATAAAAGAGGAATAGTTAATGTTAAACTGTATTTTCCAAATAGGAATAAGAAAACTGAAGTTAAGTTTATAACTAATAGTAATACTATTGAAGGAGTTATTAATCTTGAATTAGATAATTATGACGTTATTATTATAACTAAATCTACTAAAGATAGATTAAGTCTTGAATGTTATCTAAAGAGTATTAATCATTCCATCCTCTACGGGGGGTCTACCCTTGAATCTAAAACTATTGGTGTTGTTAATATTCCACATGAAACTTATAAACTTCGTCAAATTGAATATGATTGGCTTCGTAGTAAACTTAATCGGAATGGTTTTCTTATTAGCCTTATGGATAATGATAGAACTGGTCTTATGGAAGCTGTGATTCTTAAGAATGATTATGATATTATACCTATTATTATTCCTAAAGAACTTGGCGTTAAAGATTTTGCAGAATTGAGAAGTAGTTATTCTACAAATGTTATTAATGAACTAACTCAACAAGTTATTAAATATATAGAAGAGAATTATGGAGAAGAAACTGAATTTACTTGGGATACGGAAGAAAGTAATACTTTGCCATACTAAAAGTTTAGCTGGTGTTACATATACGGTTATGCGTCCAATTACTGAAGAGGATGAACAAAATCTTGATAAATTTGAATATCTTGATATAGATAATAAACGTATTGATAAAAAAGATATTTATTGTTATGGAGAAATTAATCTATCTTCTAATGATGACGTTGAATATATCAAAAAGTTTAGCTTACTTGATACTGATAATGGTGGAACTATTCATAGTAATTTTAATTATCAAAAAGGTTATGCTCTTGTTGAAGGAATAGCTAAAACTTATCCTACATTTGATATTGTTGAATGGTTTAAATATAATCATTGTCTTATAGGTAAACCAACTCGTATTATTATTTATAAATGTAAGAAAGAAAATCTATGATAATAAAAGGATATGAAGAAAAGCTAGATGATAGAGATATTAGGTATATTAATTATGTTATTGATAAATCTACAATGGCTGATGCAATTGAATCTTATATTAAAGATTTAGATTGTACTACTATTTATCCTGATGGTTCTCGTCCTAGACAAACTATTAATTATGGTTATCGTATTACTCTTTCTAGTATTGAATATATTCTTGATAAACTTTATCTTGTTCTAGAACATCATTCAGAAAAAGCTCAAAGTTATATTGATTATCGTAATACTATTATTAAAAGAATTATTGATATACATGAAAAAAATCTTGATTTCGAGAGAAGAAACCCAGTACGATATTATAGTAAAGAACCAAGGAAACGCACTAGAAGTGCTAGCAGAATTAATCAATCAAAAGATGTCTTTACAGGTAAACCCATTGATGTTAGCACCGGTATTGCAAAGGCTATTAAGCCTAAAAAGGAAACGATTGCTCAGCGTAAAGCTAAACTTCTAGGTGGTAAAGCTGTTAGTTTTGCATTTAATGGTTTAAAAATAAGTGAACATAATGAATAAACTTTATCGTAGAAATAATAATGGTGCACCTACTGTTTGGTGGGCTGAACTTGACAGTGGTACTAATAGTATCACTGTTTTTTATGGTCTTGTTCGAGGTAATATTCGTAAAGAAGTTTATGCTGTTACTCAAAAAGATGGTCAAAAAGAACTTGAGAGTAGATATAACGATAAGATTAAAAAAGGATATACATATCTTGATGAACTTTGTGATATGCAGGGTTTACCCCCCGTGGAGGATGGAGATAATGATACTCTATTTAATTTTCTAAATACTTATCTACCTAAAGACCTTAGTAATGGAAATACTAATCTTCTACTTCCAATGCTTGCTAAAACGTATAGTGGTAATGTTTGGAAAAAAGTCAGTTGTATGTATGGTCAGTATAAGATTAATGGTCTACGTTGTATTATTACTGCTTATACTCAAAATGATATGTTTAAACCTGTTAGACTTCGTTTCCAAAGTCGTGAAGGTCTTATTTGGCATACTCTTGGCTATCTTGAAGATTATCTGCTTGCTACTATTAATACAAATATTATCGACGATATGATTAATGGATTTGCAGCACTTGATGGTGAAGTTTATCTTCCGGGTTATACTATTAATCAAATTAATCATTTTGTTAAAGATGTTAATTGTGTTGAAAATAAACTTCTTCAGTTTTGGTGTTATGATATTATGATGGAAGGTAATCAAACTCATAGAAATACATATCGTTATCATATTAAAATGCCTACTTGCTTTAATAATATTAAAGAACATTATAATAATAAAGAACGATTAATTATTCTTCCTAGTGGATATATTACTAATGATAATGAAGCTATTGACGCTAGAAATCATTTTATTAATTTAGGATTTGAAGGTCTTATACTTCGTAATGCTGAAACTGATTATCAATATGGTAGACGTAGAGCTAATTATATGGAGAAGTTTAAAGATGCTGCTGAGGGAGATTTTATAATTCTTGATATTTATAAAGAAAAGAAACGTGATTTACCTATTCTTCTTTGTAAAAATGATATTAATAATGAAAAGTTTGAAACTCGTTTAAGTACTAGTCATATTGTTCAACAGGAAGTTTTATTCGATTCTCAATCTTATATTGGTAGAACTGTTCATATAGATTATGGTGAACGAAGTGGTGTTACTAGAGTTCCATCTCATATTAAAAATGTTGTTATAAATGGAGATACTAGATTATAATGTAATTAAGAATAATAGTTTTGATAGAACTAAATCTTATTTTAGTTGTTATTATAATTCTATTGTTTTATTTACTGATTATGATGCTAAAAGTTATAATTTTGCTATTAGATATAATTATAGTATTAAAAGTAATGAACTTTATGTGATTTTATATAATGATGATAAAGTTAATAATAGTATTTCTGTTGTTCGAGATGCTAATACTGGATTTAAATTATATATTCCTAATAGAGTTATTAGACTTCTTGATACAAGACTACGTAATACTTTTGTTATGTCTAAAGATGATTTTAATATTAATGTTAAATTTGTAGAAGAACGTAATGGTTTTTGTATTATTTATAATATAGATATTGATTAAGGTGAAGCCTAGTACATATTATGGTGTGCTAGGCTTTTCTATTTGTTAGAGGTCTAAAACTATATAGAACACGCTTGTAGATATGATTCTTTTTGCCTGTATTCGATTTTATATATCTAAATGATTAATCTATCACGATAAGATTTGCGTGTCATAATGAGCCTTAAAATGCGTCATTCTCACTATGATATTTAACATTAAATTCAGCATCATTATTACTAGTAAATTCCTATTATATTTTTATATTTGTCTTGATAAACAAAAACAAATTATTATGAGTATTAATAAAGTTACTATTGTTGGTATTAAAGGATTTAAAGGAAGTGGTAAAGATACAGTTGCTTCTATGATTAGTTATATCCTTCATGATGGTATTATGAAAGCTAATTATGATACTTGGCTTCTTTATCATAAAAATGGGTTTGTTGAAAATGATGAAATAATTATTCATTTTGCTGATAAACTTAAAGATGATATTGCTGCATTTTGCAATATTGACCGTAAACTTCTTGATAGACAAGATATTAAAGAAGAAAATTATTATAATTTTAAAACTGGTATTGTTTCTACTAATATTAAAGAAGCTACTTATGTTGTGGATAAATGGAATGATGCTATATTAAAATATAATGACTTATCTTCATATCTTGTTTTATATAATAATAATGTTAGTATTAAAATTAGAGTTCTTCTTCAATATTATGGTACTAACATTATTAGAAATCATTTTTGGAGAGAAGCTTTTATTCGTTATACTATTAATAAAGCATTTGATATAAGAAATAGTAAAGGACAATGTATCATAGCTGATGCTAGATTTGATAATGATGAATGTAAAGCTATTAAAGATTGTGGAGGAATGATAATTAGAGTAGATAGAAAATCTAGCAATGATAATCATGAAAGTCACGAAAGTGAACAAATAACAATTAATAAAGATGATTATGTTATTGATAATACTGGTACTCTTGTTGGTCTTTTTTATAAAGTTCTTAAATTTGTAACTGATTATATGGTATGAAATTACATCCTATTTTTGGTATAAATGCTCTTGCTAGAGTTTGTATATGTTGTGGTAAAGTTATTGGTTATACTCCACTTGGAAATTCTGTTGAAGAAGATGTTAGTAAGAGTAAACAAATAGCTGAAGCTATTGTATGTAAAGAATGTATAGATAAGCTTGATAGTGAAACTTGCTTTATAGCTTGTGACATGGATAAAGATAATTATATAACTGCTACTTATGATACTTTATGGATTAGAAATAAAGGTCTTAAAGAGTTTTTTAAAGAGCTTGATTCTATACAACCTATTAATATTATACCTAAAGAACATTTTTATAGTATATTTGGAAATGTAGTTAAAGATTTTTATAATAATCAAGAAGATGAAAATAATTGAACCTAAAGTTGAACTTTGGCAACAAGGAGATGATTCTAAAGCTCATGTTGCTAGATGTGCAAGAGTTTGTTATGGTAGAAAAACAGGTAATGATGAAGCTACTATTAAACGACTTATTAATGATAAACATTGGAGTATGTTTCGTCATGAAACTTATTATATAATAGCTAATGATAGTGATAAAACTTTAGAAACTATTATTATTAATTATGCTAATACTATTGGTTTTAGTTATCATTATGAAAAACATGTTTATTATATAACTGTTAATGGTAATTGGGTTTTAGACCATAAAACACCATTTGGTTATATATCTAAATATATTGTTCCTATTGAAGATTTTTGTAATACTGAAATAGGATTTCATATGATGAGATATACTTTTTGTGTTGATACACAAATTAGTACTTCTCGTGAATTAAACCGCGTTAGTCCTAATAATATTGCTGAAAAATCAACTAGATATGTTTATGAAGATGGAAGTATTTGTAGACCTCATTGGTTAAATGGATATTATATTTGTAAAGATATTGTTGGTCGTTATGATGTCTATAAAGATGGAAAGCGTGATACAGATATTAATCATAAAGTTTTAACTTATATTGAAAGTTGTGATTTTAGTTTTGCAAAATATAAATATCTTGTTGAAGCTGGATTACATCGTCAAGATGCTCGTGGCGTTCTTCCTTTTGATACTGCTACTAGATGTATTTATACATATTCTATTGATGAATGGCGTCATATTATTGATTTACGTTATTATGGTACTACAGGTAAACCTCATCCTAATGCTAAAATTATTGCTGGTATGATTAGAAATAATTTAATGGAACTTGGATATGATTTCAGAGATTGATAAACTTAAACACTTTCATGCTGAAAATTATAGTGATACTAATTTTACTGATGGTTTAAACGATGGCGAAGAATTTCTTTATACTACAATTAGAATTAAGGTATTCGTCTTGAAGATGTTACTGAAGAACTTGAAGATAAAGCGTATGAAGAAATGAGACATAATTAATAAATTATTAACTATTTAAATATTAAAGTTATGGGAAGAAGATTTTATGGTTTTAATAACCGTTTTAGAACTACTAAAAATACAGAAGCCTTTGTATTTGAAAATGGTGGATTTGTTGGTAATCTTGGTTTAGTAAAAAAAACTATGGAAGAAATATACTGAAGCTATTTATAAATATAGAACTAATACAGGTAAAATGACTGCTAGTGATTATACTCATTTATTTGGTTATTTAAATCCTTATTATCGTTCTGCTTATAATATACCTAAACGTAGAAAATAATGGCAAATATTTATAATATTACTGCTGAACTTGAGGATATATTTCTTGAGTTAGAAGAAAATGGAGGTGAATTAACTCCTGAACTTGAAGAACGTCTTGCTATTACACAAGATAATCTTAAATCTAAACTTGATGGTTATCGTAAAGCATATACTATGTTTAATCTTGAAGCTGAATCTTGTAAAAAAGAAGAGCAACGATTAGCTGTTCTTCGTAAAACTAAAGAAAACAATGCTGAAAGACTTAAAGGGGTTATGCTTGATGCTGTTATTGCTTATGGAGATTTAGGTAAGTCTGGTAATAAAGTTATTAATTTAGTTGATAGTAAACTCTATACTAAGAACAGTAAATGTGTTGAGATTGATGAAAATCTTAATCAAATATTTATTGATTTAGTTCTTGAACATTTACAATCTCTTTGGGATAATGATATGATTGATAGTAATTTCTCATTTAGTAGAGATGTGCTTCTTGAACAAATTAATGATAAATTTACTGAAAGATATCCTGAACAATCTGCTAGACTTAGAGAAGAAACTGGAGGTTATTTTACGCTTGATGATTTAGATTGTATTAAAGTTAAATTTGAGATTGAAAAACCTATTGGTGATTTAGCTAATAAAATTAATTTTGATTTACTTAATACTTTCTTTAATCATCAACATGAAATGACTAGAAGCAGCAGTGTTAATAAAACTATTATGAAGAATATTCTTAATGATGGTAGAGATATTAGTATAGCTAAATTTGTTGAAAATACTAGTCTTATTATTAAATAATTTGGTTATACTCCCGTAGAGGTCAGAATTAAGTCCATCCTCCACGGGGAGTCAACACTACTAATCTTGCTAATTATGGAACTAGAAGAAAAAGTAAAAGAATTAATAAAATGGTATATGGATACTTATGGTGTTAATAAAGACCAAGCTGTTAGAGATATTGAAAGTGTTATATTACGTATAAGTCATAAATAATATGTATAAAGTAAAAGGTAAACCTTGGGCTTATTCTGGTGCTATTGATGTATCAGATTGTGCTACTGCTAAAGAAGTTATGCTTAAAGCTGGACTTAATTTTAATGTAGCTAAATGTGAACTAGTTGGTAAAATGCCTATTAAACTTACTGGAACTGATGAAGAACTTGACCGAATTATTAAAGAACAAAAAGAAGGCGCTCATGTTTTTGGTACTGACATTTATCGTAAGTGTGATAACGCCTTTGCTACCTATCGTACTGATTACAATATTCCTTTAGGTGTAGTTAAAAGTAAATATACTATTGTACAAAACAATGATGCTTTTAATTTCTTTGATGACGCTATTGGTAAAAATTCTGCTATTTGGCAAACTGCTGGATTTTGGGGAAATGGTGAGAGAATATTTGTAAGTGCTAAGCTTCCTAATAATATTCTTGTTAAAGGTGACCCTGTTGAAAATTATCTAGTATTTACTAATACTCATGATGGTAGTGGCGGAGTTAAGATTTTATTTACTCCTATTAGAGTTATTTGTCAAAATACTCTTAATGCTGCTATTTATACTAGTAGTAATTATGTTAGTTTTCGACATACAACTAGTGTTCATAATAAGATTTCTGTTGCACAAGAAATACTTGGAATTAGTAAAATTAAATCTGAAGAATTTGGTCAATATTGTAATTTACTTGCTAATATTAAAGTTACTGACGAAGATGTAATTCAATTTATTGGAGAAAATCTTCTTACTAGTGATGAAATTCAACGTTTAAAAGATACAGGTCATACTATTAAAGATATTGCTTATCGTAGTGGTTTAGCTTTAACTGATAGTAAAATAAGTAGTAGAAAAATGAATGTTATTTCTGATACTTATAGTTATTACTTTGATGGTCCAGGTCAAAGAGATATTCTTGGTACAGCTTGGGGTGCAGTTAATGCTATTAGTGGATATTATTCTAATATAGATAATATTGAAGGTACTAAGCGATTTGATAGTATTTGTTATGGTGATAAATCAAGAAAAATAGAAAATGCTTTTGCACTTGCAGAAGCTCTTTTAATTTAATAATTTAATTATATATGGAAGTAAAAGTATTTAAACTAAAAGAGATTAAACTTCTTAGTGGAGATGTTGTAGATGTAGAACAGTATTGTAATGTTCAACCTATTCTACCTGCTTATGGTAAAGAAGGTGATGCTTGTATGGATGTTTATCCTATTCATTGTGAATATGATAAAGATAAAGATAGATTTATCTATCATACAGGTTTAGCATTTAATATTGGAAATGATGCTAATGGTGAACCTAATGAAATGTCTTTACGTCCTAGAAGTAATCTTACTAAATCTGACTTTTATATGCCTAATGCTCCTGGTACTCTTGATTGGGGTTATCGTGGAGAACTTCTTATTATTTTTAAGAATCGTACTTCTAGAGATTTAGTTCATGCTGTATCTACTCTTGCTGAAATAGTTGATAAGTTGAGAAAACATATGCATTTACCTGATAGTATGGTTGGTAATGCTAGACTTAAACTTAATAATGTTAGAACTACAGTTACTAATATTCTTGATAAAATTTATACTCCGCCATATAATTGTGATGGTAAAGATAGATGTTGTCAACTTATTATTAATAGTGCTCAAAGAATTACTTGGAAAGAAGTTGAATCTATTGAAGAATTAGGAGAAAGTGAACGTGGAAACAAAGGATTTGGAGAAGGAACAGGAGGGGCAGCTAAAGCTTAAAGTTGGTGCTCGTTATATTCATAATAAAACGTCTAATGAATATGTTATTGATAATATTACTAAAATGAAACATCCAGATACAGGTGAATGGATTCCTGCTGTTATATATCATAAAACTAGCGAATCTGATATTTTATGGTGTAGAAGTGTTGAAAGTTTTAAAAGTCATTTTAGTGATGCTAAAGTTGAAGGTAATGAAGTTTATCTATGAAAAAGTTAATCTTGTTTTATTTACCTGATTGTAATGTTAGTAAACTTTTTGAAGAAAGGCTTCATAAAGCTCTTGCTCTTCCTGAGTTTGCCGGTAGGTTTAATCTTATTAGGTATAATTTATATACTGATACTGGTAGACAAGAAGCTCGTAGTATTGGTATTAGTGATGCTCCTACTGCTTATTGTAATGGTGATATTTTACGTGGTGTGCAAAGCGATTACACTATTAGGAAATATCTTCGCAAGCTATTAGGATAGTCATAGATACAGTTCTTTTGCCCTACATTGAATTTTAATTGTTATTGTGATTAATCTATCATGATATGAATATCATTCAATGTGGGGCTTTAAAATAGCTAATTTTATAAATTCTCATTATATTATACGAATACTATGGTTAAAATTGAATTTTATTATAAAAGTGCTGATAAAGATAAAACAGAAGCTATGAGAGAAGCTATTGATATAGCTTTATTTGGTACTAATGTTCAATGTAATTTTAAAAATCTTCCTGACCATCTTATTCTTGAAGATATGATACTTGAAAAGGCTGTTGCTGGTAAGAATATTACTGAATATCCTACTTGTATTATATATCGAGATGATACAGAATATAAACGATATAGTAATTCTGTTACTTGGGAAGAACTTCGTAATGATATTAATTATCTTACTGGAGATGAACCTACAAGACAAACAAATAATATATTTGTTGAAGCGTTTATTGATGAACATGATTGTATAACTCGTGCTAAATGTGCTGATGCTATTGCTTGGATGTGGAAATATCAGAATACTAAAGTAGAATATATTCAAACTAATGTTGATAATCCGAATAAGTTTGCTGTTGTAATTAAAGATAGTTGGAGAACTTATGCTACTTATGTATATTCTGATAGTCTTACTACTGAAATGATTAAGAATACTCTTCTTAGAGTTCCTAATACTATTAAAGAAGCTGTTAAAAATAATGCTATTGTGTTATGATACGTATTGATTGTTTTACTAGAGATGGTTGTGATGCTTGTAAAATAGCAATTAAAAATATAACTGAAGCTATTAATGAAGCTAATTGTGATATTACTCTTAATATTCGTAATACAAATCTAGATGATATTCTAAGAAAAGAAATTACTAAATTTCCTACTACTGTTATTACTAAAGTCGATAATGATTATAAAAGAAAAGAATTAGCTCGACTTGAAGGAAGTTTTCCTAGTGATTATATTAAAGATATTATTAACAAACTTGAAAAAGAATAAGCTATGACAGTTAAAGAACTTATTGATAAACTTCAACAATTTGATGAAGATAAA
>OGQD01000683.1_pt1 | contig 24527 bp, 22 predicted proteins | sample 1553091 | NCBI WGS metagenome assembly OGQD01 (sample SAMEA2580290, study PRJEB22360) | human gut metagenome | biome: human gut; feature: human-associated habitat; material: faeces | place: Denmark | collected 2008/2010
ACCACAACGTACACTAAGGTTATCCACAAAGCTCACAACTATTGTGTTCCTTGTGAAATCTTTAGTGCTATTCGTGGTTAAAATCCAAGTATGATAAATAACAGATATCCAAATAAATTTTTATACTCATTGTCATTCCGACGAAGGAGTAATCTCTACAAACGATAATAAATTCTTCACTCCACTTCTGAACTGCGTTCGTCGACTTTCTGCCTATGTTCAGAATGACAAACGGATTAACTAATCTTAATTCCTTAAAATTATTCTTAATGGTTAAAATTTAAAATTAATTTGATTTTTTTGCTTTAATCATGGCTTCCAAAGCATCCCACATTTCCTGCGGAATATCTTCAAGCATGTTAAATTCACCTGCTCCCTGCAACCATTCTCCGCCGTCGATGGTTACCACTTCGCCATTCATATAAGCGGAATAATCTGAAACTAAGTAAGCGGCAAGATTTGCCAGTTCCTGATGTTCTCCTACTCTTCTTAAAGGAACTTTCTTTCTCATGTCAAATTTTTCCTGCAGATTTCCCGGAAGCAATCTGTCCCATGCTCCTTTTGTAGGAAATGGTCCCGGAGCAATGGCATTGAAACGGATTCCGTATTTTGCCCATTCTACCGCCAAAGATCTCGTCATTGCCAAAACGCCTGCTTTTGCACAAGCGGACGGAACTACATACGCAGAACCTGTCCATGCATAAGTCGTTACAATATTTAAAACCGTTCCCGGTGTTTTGGAATCGATCCAGTGTTTCCCAACGGAAAGGGTACAGTTCTTCGTTCCTTTCAACACAATATCCAGAACAGCATCAAAAGCAGAGTGAGTGAGCCTTTCTGTGGGTGAAATAAAGTTTCCGGCAGCATTGTTGAGCAGGATATCAATTTTTCCGAATTCTTTTAACGCAGCTTCTTTCATGGCTTCTACCTCATCCCAGTTTCTTACGTCACAAGCAACGCAAAGAACTTTTCCGCCTGTTTCTTCTTCCAGTTCTTTTGCAGTTCCCTGTAGTTTTTCGAGGTTTCTGGAAGTGATGACTACTTTTGCGCCCAATTCGAGAAAATATTTGGTCATTGCTTTTCCAAGACCACTTCCTCCTCCGGTTACAATGGCTACTTTATCTTTTAAAGCTCCTTCACGAAGCATAGGCTGTGTATAAAGATTCATAATTTAGTTTTAATAGATTACGTTAAGTAGTAAATTTACTATAAATATTTGTTTTGGCAGAGTAAAAAGCTATGCACGATATAGAATTGTAAAAAACCTACTATACCAAGCTTCATAAAATCAATCCCCAAACATTTCCAATATATACTAAATTTAATCTCTGCAATTTTATTAAAACATTATATTTAATTCATTAAAATTGTACATTTGTTAAAAATTAAGCATAATTATGCCAAGTCTTACTCCTAAAACCAATGTGCTGGGATTTTCGAATGCTTATCATCTTCTCAGACGTACCACTTATAACATTACGAAAGCAAAGATTCTGGATTTTGCAACCAAAACTCCACAACAGGCGCTTACGGAATTGTTTACATTCAGCAATCCTGTTCCGCCGTCTCCGCTTAATAATGTAGGTGAAACGATTGTACCGACGGCTGCAAATCCCACCATTACCGATACGCAAAGCACTGCAAACAGTGTGAGGAACGATCTTTACTGGTGGCTTTACAGCGCTTTGAAAGATCCTTCTGCCCAATATAAAATTGCTTATTTTCTGCACGTTCTTTTTGTAACGGATGATGATACTTCTTTCTGGACCAACTATGATTACAAGGAACTTCTAAGATTTCACGCCAACGGAAGCCTTAAAGAACTGGCTTTCAGAATAACGCAGAATCCGAGAATGCTTATTTTCCTGAACAATAATGTCAATCTGAGTACAAGTCCCAACCAAAATTATGCAAGGGAGTTTCTGGAGCTTTTTACGATTTTAAAAGGACCGCAGATTGCTACGGGAAACTATACCAACTATACGGAAACAGATGTACAACAGGCAGCAAGAGTTTTAACCGGATTTTCTCTCACCTCATCGGTTCATCTGGATAAAACGGCAAGACTTACTTCTCTGGATCCGGTAACGAATATTCCCACCGGTCAGGTAAAAGTTAATACGCATGATACGGGAACCAAAACATTTTCGTCAGCTTTCGGAAATCAGTCAATTTCGGGAGGAAATACAGAAGCAACGATTAAAGCCGAGCTTCAGAATTTCATCAACATGATTTTTAATCAGGATGAAACGGCAAAAGCATATTGTAGAAGAATGTACCGTTATTTTGTGGGAAGATTAATTACCACCGAGATCGAAAACGACATCATTGTTCCTTTGGCAGCTTCTCTTAAGGCAGACAATTACAATATTATTCCTGCACTGACCACCCTGCTTAAAAGTAAACATTTTTACGATGAGGAAGACAGCATTACGGGAGACCAGACCATCGGAAATATTGTAAGAAATCCTGTTGAGCTTTATCTTCATATGTTTTCCCTGCTGAATCTTCAGGTTCCGCTCTATGGCGTAAATCCTTCGGCAATACACAGTCTGATGAATGTTGTCGGAAATTTCTCTACAAATATGGGAATGCCCATTTTCAGTCCTCAGTCGGTAAACGGATATGCAGGATATTCCAGCAGTCCGAATTATGATAAAAACTGGATCACCACCTCATCTCTGAGAATACGGTACAACAATACAATAGATTATCTCATCAACGGTCTTACCTACAACGGCTTCACATTTAAACTGAACAATGCATCTTTTGTAAAAGACAGCGGGTATTTTTCAAACCCTGCCAATGCAGATACACTGGTAACAGAATTTCTCCAGATGATGTTTGTGGAAGTTCCGGACGGCACCCGTTATGATTATTTTAAAGGTGTTTTTCTGAATAACTTAAGCACCATCAACTGGCAGAATGAGTGGAATAACTACCTCAGTACAGGAAATGCCAATAATGTAAAGATTCCGATCGACAGACTGGTAAAAGCCATCATTAAATCTCCTGAATTCCAAATAATTTAAGATCATGAACAGAAAAGATTTTTTAAAATTAATATCTCTTGCAGGAGTCGGAGCTCCGTTTTATCTTAACGGAATGCCTTCGAGGTTTATGAATCAGTTTTTGGATTTTCAACTGAACTGTGATACGGTTAACGACCGTTCTCTGGTTATTCTGAGACTTGCAGGAGCAAATGACGGATTGAATACGGTAATTCCGATCAGCCAGTACAGTACGTATGCCGCCTTACGTCCCAATATAAAAATTGCCAGTTCAGGAACGGGAAGTTACATTCCGTTAGACAGTACGGTATCTTCCGGTAAGCTTGTAGGTCTTAATCCTTCTATGACGGGTTTTAAAAGTCTATATGATTCCGGAAAACTGCTTTTAATGAACGGAGTGGGCTATCCGAACCCGAATTATTCGCATTTCCGATCAGAAAATTTAATGTTTGCAGGGAAAGACGGAACAACAAATTCGGATCTTCTCGACGGTATTTTCGGAAGATATCTTGGTGCATTATATCCGGGACTTGCCGGAAATCCGACGACGCTGAATCCTGATCCGCTTGCTATACAGATGGGAAATCTCAATCCGTGTCTGTTTTATGAGCATACGACTGAGAAAAATATCGAATACAACATGACCGGATTTCAGTCGAGTGTTTTCAGCAATTTAAATTTAATGAATTCTGAATATAATGATCTTCTAAATTATATAAAAGGAGTTGCCACGAGTATGGATGCGTACTATGACCGTGTGATGCAGGTTTTCAACGCCGGAAACAATTCAACCACTACTTATCCTAATTCGTCTCTTGGAAAACAACTGAAAACAGTGGCAAGAATGATTAAAGGAGGCAGCAAGACCAAGATTTTTCAGGTGAATCTAAGCGGATTTGATACTCACGTAAGTCAGGTACAGACGGGAAGTACTCATTTGGGAACCCACGCGAATCTATTGGCTGATATTTCCAATTCTGTTGCCGCTTTTCAGGCAGATATTCAGCAGTTGGGAATTGCAGATAAAATAATGACGGTTACTTTCAGTGAATTCGGCAGACAGGTTCGCGAAAACGGAAGTACCGGAACCGATCATGGAGATCTTGCTCCGTTTTTCGTGGTTGGAAACGCCGCAGCCGCAGGAATTTTGGGAGATCATCCTGTATTTACCAACCAGACAAGTTTTTACTATAACCAAAATCAAAGAAGATATGATTACCGGCAGATTTTCGCTTCTCTCCTTCAGGATTGGCTTGGAGCAAGTACGAGTCTGATGATTACTTCGGAACTGGATTATTACGTTACGGGAAATCAGAAAGTGGATGTGATAAAGAATTCTCAAAAAGCCAATGCGGTCTGTTCAACTTTGGGAACATCGAATGTGGTTTCAGATAAAGGAATAAGGATTTATCCGGTTCCGGCAAGCCAGTTTGTGTATGTGGAATTTGACAACAGAACATCCGGAAGTATAAAGTATCAGTTAATGGATATGAGCGGAAGAGTAATTCAAAGTTCAACAGAAAAACTAATATCCAACCGAATTGAAATTCATGTTTCGGGAATTCCTGAAGGAAATTATTTGTTGAAAATTAATACAGATTCTGAAGAAATGAGCAGAAAAATTATTGTTTCGCACCGTTAGAAGTTGAGCCTGTTCAAACTTTTTATTTAACCACAAAAGGTACAAAAGATGACTAAACTTTTATTTAAAGCTGATCATTATAAATGAAAAAGTTCACAATAGTTTTTAAAAATCTTTGATTTTTATTCTTTTGAGCGCTTTGAATATTATTGAAATTAGCTTTAACGCTTTAACATTGTCTTTTGCGCCTTTTGTGGCTAATTCTGAAATTAGTTTAAACAGATTTTAAATCAAAAACAGCCCGACAGAAATTGTCGGGCTGTTTTTATATTGAACAAGATTAAATTTATTCAGATTAAGAAGCAACAACTGTACCTTTAAAAGAAAGAGTCTTTGGAGTTTTGCTGTCGCTTGTGGTAACGTTCACTGTTTTCATGAAAGGACCCGCTGCAGCAGCGTTGTAGCTAGCTTCTACAAATCCTTTTTTACCCGGAAGAATAGGCGTTTTTGTATAATCCGCAGTTGTACATCCGCAAGAAGGTGCTACATTTTCGATAATGATAGGCTTCTTTGAAGTATTTGTAAATTCGAATCTGATGGTTTTTGGTTTTCCCTGAGGAATATTTCCGACATCAATAGATTCTGATTTCCATGTAACGTCTGCAAGAATTCTTACAACCGGATTATTGTCAGTCGGAAGTGTATTTGCAAAAAACGGAGAAAATGCCAAAACAGCTAATAATGCTGAAATTTTTAAATTTTTCATGAGTATAAATTTTAATAATTAAAAAGAACCGATTTGTTTTTGTTTTCACAAATGTAAGATGAATATTTATATTAATCCTGTTAACCGGTCTCAAACATTTGTTAATAAGTTGTTAATGATAAGAAATTAATAGATATTTTTGGATATTATTGTTCCTGTAAAATGGAAATAAAGAAACTCAATATTATTATAACGCTTGGTTTTGTTGCTATTATCGGAATTCTGATAGCACAGCTTTTATGGACACGACAGGCTTATAATCTTGAAGACAAGAAATTCAATCAGACTGTAAACATTGCTTTGCTGGAAGTGGTTGAAAAACTTTCCGGCGGAAAAACTTCCTTTACTAAAAGTCCTGTTCAGAATATTTCCAATGATTATTACGTCGTAAATATTAACAATGAATTTCACCCTGAAGTTCTGGAACATTACCTGAAAACTGAATTTACACGTTTCCAGATCAATACCGATTATGTTTACGCATTGTACAACTGCCACAGCGATCAGATGATCTACGGAAAATTCGTATCCAAACATCAGGAAAGCCCAAATGAGAAAGTGATTAAATTTCCGAAGCATAAAAATCTGGTGTATTATTTTTCCATCCGTTTTCCGGATAAAACCACGTATCTCATCAGTTCGTTACGCTTCTGGTATCTTCTTACATTTGCCCTGATTATCATTCTTCTGGTATATGTGTATTCCATTTATACCATTATTCAGCAGAAAAAATTCTCAGAACTGCAAAGGGATTTCATCAATAATATGACGCATGAATTCAAAACGCCTCTTTCGTCGATATTGCTGGCTTCAGAAGCTTTAACGAAGCAGGAGCAGATCAAGGAAAACCCTAAATTACAAACGTATACTTCCATCATCACGGATCAGAGCCACAAACTGAATAGTCATATTGAAAAAATACTGAATATTGCCAAAAATGATGCTTCAGGATTGTCTCTGAAACCGCAGCGAATTGTTTTAAAGCCTTTCATTCAGGAAATTGCAAAAACCGTAAAGCAGAAGAATGAAAACATTTCGATTGAATTATCTATTGATGATAATATTTCCGTTGTAGCCGACGAATTTCATTTCAGCAATATCATTTACAATATTCTGGACAATTCCATTAAATACTGCGAAACCCAGCCACACATTATTATTTCTTCTTTAAATGACACAAAAGGTTTATATTTAAAGTTCAAAGACAACGGAATCGGGATTCCTGCGAAAAACCTTCCTCATATTTTTGATAAATTTTACAGGGTAAACACTTCAAAAAGCGATGCGGTAAACGGTTTCGGACTGGGACTTTTTTATGTAAAAAAAGTAGTTCAGCAGCATAACTGGAAGATTTCTGTTGAAAACAACAGCCATCAAGGAATCACCACTACCCTGTTTTTGCCATTGTAATGAATATGTGTAATCATGGAAAAATCTAAAATTCTCTACGCCGAAGACGATAAAACCATTGCGTTCCTTATTCAGGACAGTTTGGAAAATCATTACGATATTTCCTGCTATTCTGACGGGAAATCTGCTCTGGAAGCTTTTAACAGAGGAAGTTTCGACATCTGCCTTCTGGATATCATGATGCCCGAAATGAATGGTTTTGAGGTTGCACAGCATATCAGAGAAAAAGATTCTGAAATTCCCATCATTTTTATTTCTGCCAAAGCACTGAAGGAAGACCGGATTAAAGGATTGAAAATCGGAGCCGATGATTATCTGGTAAAACCTTTCAGCATTGAAGAGCTTATTCTTAAAATTGAAGTCTTTCTGAGAAGATCTAAGAAAAAAGAATCTGCACCAACAAAATACAAGGTCGGAAACTATGATTTCGATCCGAACAATTACACCTTACACAATTCGGAAAGCACAGTAACGCTTACTCAAAGAGAATCGGAGCTGCTTTTATTTTTTATCCGAAATAAAAATACCGTTCTCAAAAGACAGGATATTCTGAAGGCGGTTTGGGGCGATGATGATTATTTTATGGGACGGAGTCTCGATGTTTTTATTTCAAGGCTGCGAAAAGTCTTTTCCGGCGAAGAAAATATTTCCATTGAAAATCTTCATGGGATTGGCTTTCGTTTTTCTGAGAAATGATTTTTTTGTTTTTGGTTAATCTTAAAGGCACAAATTTTAGTTTAAAATAAAACGATAAACAATTATTCCTTGTTTTTGTCTACATTTACTTTTCATTAAAAATATTCATGCATGAGAAGGTACGGAACTATTGCTTTTCTATTTCTTCTGTTTTTTGGTTTACATTTTAAAGCTCAAAAAATTGAAAAACTTTATCAATATGTGAATCCGTTCATCGGAACAGAAAAAATGGGACATACCTATCCCGGAGCAACCGCACCTTTCGGAGCCGTTCAGTTAAGTCCGGAAACCGATACAATTTCCTACGCAATGAATGGAAAATACAATGGTGACGTTTACAAATACTGCGCAGGCTACCGTTATGAAGATAAAACCATTGTCGGTTTCAGTTCAACACATTTTAGCGGAACAGGACATTCTGATCTGGGAGATTTTTTAATCATGCCGACTGTGGGAAAACTGCAGTTGAATCCCGGAACGGCAACGAATCCTGAAAGTGGTTACAGAAGCAGATTTTCTCATCAGAACGAAAAAGCAGAAGCGGGATATTATCAAGTAAAACTGGAAGACCATAATATTCTAGCCGAATTAACCTCAACAACCAGAGTCGGAGTTCACCGATATACTTTCCCAAAGTCTGATCAGGCACACCTCATTTTAGATTTGATGGTCGGAATTTATAATTATGACGGAAAAAATATCTGGACTTATGTTCGTGTGGAAAACGAAAATACAGTAACCGGCTACAGACAAACCAATGGCTGGGCAAGAACGAGAACGGTTTATTTTGCGATGAAATTTTCAAAACCTTTTAAATCTTACGGACAAAAAAATTATGACGGAAAACAGGTTTACAACGGATTCTGGAGAAAATTCGACCAGACGAAAAACTTTCCTGAAATCGCAGGGAAAAACCTGAAAATGTATTTTGATTTTGACACGAATGAAAATGAAGCCATTGAAGTAAAACTGGCTATTTCTCCGGTAAGTCAGGCAAACGCTTTGGAAAATTTAGAAAAAGAAGCCGGAAATTTATCTTTCGATCAGATAAAAACGCAGACGCAGAACAATTGGAACAAAGAATTAAATAAAATCGTCATCAAAGGTTCTGAAAACGAAAAAACGAATTTTTATACTGCGATGTATCATACTTTTATTAATCCGACCACTTATATGGACGTAAACGGAGAGTATAAAGGTGTGGATCAAAACGTTCATCAGGCAGACAATTTTACAAATTACACTACTTTTTCACTTTGGGATACTTACCGAACGCTTCATCCGTTCTTCAATATTATTCAGCCGAAAAGAAACAGCGATATGGTGAAATCCATGATGGCACATTACGATCATTTTTCTGTGAAAATGCTGCCGATCTGGTCGCATTATGCGAACGACAACTGGTGTATGAGCGGCTATCACAGCGTAAGTGTGGTTGCAGATGCAATTATTAAAGGAAATTACAGCGGTGATGCAAAAGCAGCTTTACAAGCCTGTGTTGCTACGGCAAATAAAAGAGATTATGAAGGCATCGGACAATATATTGATTTAGGATACATCCCTGCTGGAAAAAGCGGAACTTCGGTTTCCAATACGCTGGAATATGCTTATGATGACTGGGCAATTGCCCAATTGGCAAAATATTTAGGAGAAACAGACATTTACAACCAGTTTATGAAACGTTCTGAAAACTGGAAAAATAATTTTGATAAAAACATCGGGTTTATGCGTCCCCGTTTGGCAGACGGAAGTTTTAAGAAGGATTTTAACGCTTTAAGCACTCACGGACAGGGATTTATTGAAGGGAATTCATGGAATTACAGCTTTTTTGTTCCTCAAAATCCGGATGAATTGATTCAGCTTATGGGCGGCAAGAAAAAATTCGCTTCCAAACTGGACGAATTGTTCACAATGCATTTGCCCGACGAGTTTTTTGCCGATACGGAAGACATTACCCGGGAAGGAATTATCGGAGGATATGTTCACGGAAATGAACCTGCACATCACGTTGCCTATCTTTACAACTGGGCAGGGCAGCCGTGGAAAACACAGGTGCAGATCAGACGGATTTTAGAAATGCAATACAAAGCCACTCCCGATGGATTGGGTGGAAATGATGATGCGGGACAAATGAGCGCATGGTATATTTTGAGTTCCCTTGGTTTTTATCCCGTTGCTCCGGGTTCGGAAGATTATGCCATCGGAAGTCCTGCAATTGAACATGCTGTTTTAAATTTAGAAAACGGAAAAACGTTTGAGATTGAAGCGATTAATCAAAGTCCGAAGAATGTGTATGTGCAGAAAGTTCTTTTGAATGGAAAGGAAATTAAAAATTTCACACTGAAGCATTCCGAGATTATGAATGGCGGAACGCTGAGTTTTTATATGTCTTCTAAACATGGAAAATAGTTTTATTTATTACTGATTTCACACAAATTTTCACTCATAATTATATGCGTTAAGTTTGTCATCCTGAATGGAGCAAGAGCAGAATTCTGTTGTAAATTTTTATTGTTAATTCAATTCAAGAACCACAATCTGTAATTTGCATACGACAATCTTCATTTTGCATACATCCGGTGTGAAAGAAAGTAGTTTATTACCAAAAAAAATGGCAATCATCATATTTTAACAAAATTTGAAAGCTATCTGAATGATTATTTTAATGACAATTCTGCTGAGAAAGAACTGTTAACGGTTCATCAAATTGCAGAAGCCATGAATCTTTCGCCAAATTATCTGAGCGCCCTTTTGCGGGTTCATACCGGACAGAACGCGCAGCAGCATATCCACGAAAAGCTCATCAGTAAAGCAAAGGAAAAACTTTCGACAACGGAATTATCCGTCAGTGAAATTGCCTATGAACTGGGATTTGAACATGCACAGTCGTTCAGTACGCTTTTCAAAAAGAAAACGAAGATGTCGCCTTTGGAATTTCGGCAGTCATTTAATTAAAACAGGTCCTTTTTAATATTGTTTTTATGTTCTCTTCCCCACTCCGAAAGTGCCATAATAACAGGTTTCAGGGTTCTGCTGTAATCGGTTGAGATATATTCTACAATTACCGGAGTCTGTTCTGCGTGTACCACTCTTTTTACAAAACCGTTCAGCTCCAGATCTTTGAGTTCATTGGAAAGTACTCTCGCGGATATTCCGGCAACGATTCTCTGAAGCTCATTGAATCGGATATTTCCATTTTCCTGTAATGCTATAATGATTTTGAGCTTCCATTTGCCGCCAATCACATAAATAGCATCTTCAACCGAGGAAAGATGTCCGCTGCATTTTTCAGCAGTCATTGGCTCTTCAAAAACCATCATATTTTCCATGTGTTTCAATTTTAACTAATCTAAAGGTTACTGCTAACCTTTTGTTCACTACTAACTTTTAATAAGCAAATGTATATAATTTTGCTGAAGAAATTTAAATTTTTAAAAATGAAAAACATCCTTCATATCATTTCAAGTCCGAGAGCTGAAATATCGGCAAGCAGAAAATTAGGAAATGCCGTAGTGGAAAAAATTAAGGAAAAATATTCTAGTGCTGTAATTAAAGAGCGTGATCTGACGAAAGACCACGTTCCGTTTTTGGAAGAAAAGCACATTAATACGTTCTTCTCTCCGGAGGAAAGCCATTCTGCGGAACAAACGGAAATCAGCGACTATTCAAAAGGACTGATTTCAGAATTGCAGGAGGCAGATATTATTGTAATTGATTCTCCGATGTACAATTTCTCGGTTCCGGCAACACTCAGAGCGTATTTTGATTTTACTTCGAGAGCAGGATATACTTTTAAATATGATGAAAACGGTCCCAAAGGTTTATTAAACGATAAAAAATTATACATTGCCTTTACTTCCGGAAATATTTATTCTGAAGGACCTTATCAGGTTTATGATTCTAATGTTCCTTATGTAAAGAATGTTTTTGGATTTTACGGAGTGTCGGACGTCAGTGTTTTCCGTGCTGAAGGTTTATCAATTCCCGGGATAATGGAAACTTCTTTGGAAAAAGCAATTGAGGGTATTAGTATTGACTAATTTTTAACAACTGTTAGTAACTTGATCATTGCTGAGGTTTTGAACTTTAACAAGGATTTTTTTGTGTTACCAAGTTTCGGCTAAAGCCAATTTTTAAGTTTTAACATGGAAAAAGCGGGCTAAAGCCCGCTCCTATTGATATTGTTCTATTTTATATTTATCACTCAACTTCAAAAAGCAAACGCTCCCCGAATTTCTCTTCATTGATTTTTCCGTTTTCGTAGACCAGATTTCCGTTGACAAAAGTATGGGTGACTTTAGAATGAAAAGTTGTTCCTTCAAGCGGACTCCAACCGCATTTGTAGAGGATGTTTTCTTTTTCAACGGTCCAGTTTTCATTTAAATCTACCAAAACAAGATCTGCTTTATATCCTTCTCTTATGAAACCTCTTTTTTCAATTCTGAATAAAATGGCAGGATTATGAGCCATTTTCTCAACAATTTTCTCTAAAGAAATTTTTCCATTTTTATAATTTTCCAGCATTACCAACAGAGAATGCTGAACCAAAGGTGCTCCGGAAGGGCATTTTGTATACACATTCTGTTTTTCTTCCCATGTGTGAGGCGCATGATCCGTTGCAATCACATCAATTCTGTCATCCAGTAACGCTTCCCAAAGTCCGTCTTTGTCTTTTTGGGTTTTTACGGCAGGATTCCATTTGATCAATCCGCCTTTTGTTTCGTAATCTTCATCGGTGAAAGTCAGGTGATGAACACAAACTTCCGCTGTAATTTTTTTATCTTTTAAAGGAATATCATTTCTGAAAAGTTCTGTTTCGCTAGCAGTCGACAAGTGGAAAACATGCAGTCTTGCCCCTGTTTTTTTTGCTAACTCGATGGCTTTCGAAGAGGATTTATAACAAGCTTCTTCACTTCTGATCAGATGATGGAATTTCACCGGAATATCTTCGCCGTATTGATCAATATATTGTTGGGTGTTTGCTCTAATGGTTGCTTCATCCTCACAGTGAACGGCAATCAGCATTTTTGTATTGCTGAAGATTTTTTCCAGCGTTTCGGGATTGTCAACCAACATATTTCCGGTGGAAGAACCCAGGAATAATTTAATTCCGGGAACATTTCTAGGATTTGTTTTTAATACTTCTTCCAGATTGTCGTTGGTTCCGCCCATCATGAAGCCGTAGTTGGCGTAAGCTTTTTGAGAGGCAATTTCGTACTTATCTGCCAATAATTCCTGTGTTACCGCATTAGGAACGGTATTGGGCTGCTCGATAAAACTGGTTGTACCTCCTGCAATTGCCGATCTCGATTCTGTTTCAATATCTCCTTTGTGCGTTAATCCCGGTTCACGAAAATGCACCTGATCGTCGATAACACCCGGTAAAAGATATTTTCCTTTGCCATCAATAATCCGGTCTGCTTCTTCGGAAATCTGGGAATCTATTTTGGAAATCAAATCGTTATCCAATAAAATATCGCCTTCAACAATCTTTCCTTCGTTTACGATTTTTACATTTTTGATTAAGGTTTTCATTTTTACTTTTTTTACAAATTAGAGATGGAGCCATGCTTCCAACTTTGTCAAAGTTTAAAACTTTGACAAAGTTCTTCAAAATTAAGGTTTATGAATGAATTTTAATGCGGCTGATAAAAAATCAATTTCTAAATATTTACATTTGCATAAAATTTCAGATCTTGAAAAAACTTCTTAACGAAACTATTATCTATGGAATCGGGGCGATTATGCCGAGGATAATTGTCGTACTGCTTAATTATCTATTTATTAAAAATATCGACAACAGTGCTTTTGCAATTTTCACGAATCTTTATGCGCTGATTTCTTTCGTCAATATTGTCCTTTCGTTTGGTTTTGAAACCGCTTATTTCAGATTTTCCTCTGATAAAGACAATGAACAGAAAGTTTTCAACACTTCTTTCTGGTTTTTGACAGGTTTATCCTCTGTTTTTTTAATCTTTGTTTTATTATTTAACCAGCCGATTGCAGACATTTTTGATTATTCAGATACTCCGGAATTCATCAGATGGTTTGCATGGATCGCATTTTTCGACAACATTTTAGTAATTCCTTTGGCTTGGTTCAGGTTTCATAACAGACCTATAAAATACACTGCAATCCGTGTAATTCAGGCTGTTTTTCAAAGTGCCTTTGCAATTGCATTATTCCTTTATATACCACAGGAATTTTCTTTGAAATTGGGTTTGAAAGAAAAAGTTTCTTATCCTTTTTACAGTAATCTTGCGGCAAGCTTTTTAGGGGTTTTGTTGGTTTTACCTATAATTTTAAAAGTTAAATTTCAATTTTCAAAAGATCTTTTCTTACAAATGATCAAGTATTCATGGCCGATTATGATTGCTGGTTTGGCGTTCATGGTAAATGAAAATTTTGATAAATTCATACAAAGATTTTTAATTGAAGATGGTGACGCAGGAGCTTATGGAGGATGTTATAAAATGGCAGTTTTAATGACGCTTTTCGTTACCGCTTACCGAATGGGAATTGAACCGTTCTTCTTTAAACAAATGCAAAATGAAAACGCTAAACTTACATATGCAAAAGTGACGGAATATTTTTCTTTTTTTGCATCTGTCGTTGCTTTGGGAATCATCGCAAACGTTTCATGGATCAAACTTTTGCTGGTTCCGAACAGTTCTTACTGGATTGCTATAAATATTATTCCTATTATCGTTATTGCTAACTTGTTCTTCGGAATTTATTATAATCTTTCGACTTGGTATAAAGTAACCGACCGTACAAGAGTTGGAACTTACATTTCATGGACAGGAGCAATTATTACAATTATTTTAAATTTTGCTTTTCTAAAAACATATGGTTTCATGGTTTCCGCCTGGGTAACTTTGGCAGCATATTTTTCAATGATGGTTCTTTCTTATTGGTTAGGTCAAAAATATTATCCGATTCCTTACAGAATGAAGAAAATATCTTTTTTCATTGCGCTTTTGGCAGTTTTCAGCTATGTGATTGTTGAGTTTTTTGATTACAACTTGTGGATCGGGAATTTGCTGTTTATCATTTATACCGGTATCCTCATTTATTCTGAAAAAAAGATGCTTTTATCAAAAATCAAACGATAAATCTGGCTCTGAATTTGCTTATACCGGATTCTGCGTTGCACCAGACAAAACTTGAAAACTCTTGGCAATACTATCACACTCAAAGGTTTTATTGCTATCTTTATAAAAAATTAGAACTAACAAAAAAACATATTTATATCATTTATGAAAATTATTGTTCCTATGGCTGGACGCGGTTCCAGATTACGTCCACATACACTGACAGTACCAAAACCTCTTATCCCTATCGCAGGGAAGCCGATCGTACAGAGACTGGTGGAAGATATTGCTAAAGTTGCGGGAGAAACCATTGAAGAAGTAGCTTTTATCATCGGGGATTTTGGTCCGGAGATTGAAAAATCTCTTATTCAGATTGCCGAAAAACTGGGAGCAAAAGGAAGCATTTATTACCAGAATGATCCACTTGGGACAGCTCATGCCATTAAATGTGCAGAACAGTCGATGACGGGAGATGTAGTAATTGCTTTTGCAGATACATTATTCCGAGCAGATTTTGTTTTAGATAAAAACTCAGATGGAGTAATCTGGGTAAAAAGTGTAGAAGATCCTTCTGCTTTCGGAGTAGTTAAATTAGATAACTACGGTTTCATTACAGATTTTGTGGAAAAACCTCAGACTTTCGTTTCGGATCTTGCCATTATCGGTATTTATTATTTCAACAGTGCCGAGAAACTAATGGACGAAATTAATTATATCATGGACAATGATATTAAAAACGGTGGTGAATATCAACTGACTACAGCACTGGAAAACCTGAGAACAAAAGGAGCAAAATTCACGCTTGGAAAAGTGAATGACTGGATGGATTGCGGAAACAAAAATGCAACCGTAGAAACCAACAGTAAAATTCTTGAATACGAAAGAGATGCAATGTCTCATTTTCCCGCTTCTGCGCAGATCGAAAATTCTTTGATTATTCAGCCGTGTTTTATCGGGGAAAATGTGAAAATTTCAAACTCAAAAGTGGGTCCCGGAGTTTCTTTGGGGAATAACACAATCATCGTTAATTCAAATATAGAAAACTCTCTGATTCAGGAAAATACAAGAATCAACCATGGAAACCTTTCCAATTCCATGATTGGTAATTCTGCTCAGTATTTTGGTGTTGCAAGGGAAATTTCTCTGGGAGATTATTCCGTTCTGGATTTTTTGTCTAAATAATTCTTCGAAAATATAAAATATTAACATAAATAAATTATCTTCAAGCCACACAAAATGTTTTGTGTGGTTTGGCGTTAATATTGCAACAATTTATCAAATTTTCCGGCATGAAAAAGTGGATTCCATTACTTATTTTAACTGTATTTCTTTTTAACTGTAAATCCAGAAAAACAGCCATGCAACAAAATCAGAATACCGACAGTCTCGTTGTGAATGATATGAAGGATCCTGACAAAAAAGAAAATCATGTTGGAGACAGAATGGATTTTTATCAGAAAATTTATCTTCATCCGCAGTTTGAATATCTTAAAATTACCAGTAAAATAACGGCAGACAACATAAAAGTGAGTCCGCTGGATGCAGTTATTTATATTGAAACCGATAAAAAAATATGGTCAAGAATAGACTTTCTGTTTTTTAATGCAGCAAGAGCATTAATTACTCCGGAAGGAATTAAAGCGATGGATAAATACAACAAAAACTACATCGATTCCGATTTTGATTATTTAAACAATCTTCTGAACGTTAACTTTATCGATTATAAAAATCTCGAAAAACTTTTAGAAGGAAGAACATTTTTCACTTTAAGCGACAGAAATGCAAAAATTGTAAAGAATAATGACGGTTATCTTGTAGAATCCATTTCCAACCTCAAAATTTCTACGGAAAATATAGAAAGGGAATATAAAATCATGATGCAATATTCGGATGATTTTGATCTTACAACGGTAAATTTGAGGGATGCTAAATCCAATGATGCCATGCAAATCGTATATAGTGATTGGGAGCTTCAACCGAATAATGTAAAGTTGCCAAAAAATGTTAAAATAATTATAAAAGGAAGTAAAAACAGCCAGATTTTAATAGAAAATACGAAATTTGATTTTTCGAGGATGGAAACACCCTATTCTGTGCCATCTAGTTATAAGAAAATTGAGATTCAATGATTAAAAAATTTAGCTTTTTAATAGGTATTTTACTGTTCGGATTCCACTATGGGCAGAATCAGAAAAAAGAACAGCTGCAAAAGCAAAATGCTGAACTTAAAAAACAAATTGCACAAATAAATACAGACTTAGCAAAGACAAGAACCGAATCTAAACTTTCGGTTGCTTATCTTGATAACGTTAATAAAAAACTGGCTTTAAGAGAAAAAGTCTATACCAATACCCAGAAGGAAAAGAGGTTTATTGAAGACGATATTTACCTGCGTCAGCTGGAAATTAACCGTCAGAATAAAGATCTTAAAGTTTTAAGAGACAATTATGCCAAGGTTTTGGTAAATGCCTACAAAAATAAAGGGGTACAAAACAAGGTAACGTTCATCCTTTCGGCTAAAAATCTGGGGGAAGCGATAAGAAGAGTTCAGTATTTAAAGCAATATTCTGATTATCAGGATAAAAAGGCAGCGGAAATTACCAATGCTGCAGAAAAAATAAAGCAGACCATTGCCAGAAGACAAAACTCTGTAAAAGAAAAAGCAAACTTATTGGTAAGTCAGCAGAAAGATTTAACAACGATTAATGCAGAAAGAGCGCAAAAAGAGCAGCTGGTTGCAGAATTTAAGAAAAATGAATCTAAACTTACCGCTGAACTAAGACAAAAGCAGACTCAGTCTAAAGCTTTAGAAGGACAGATCAGAAGCATCATTGCAGAAGAAATCCGAATCGCCAAAGCAGAAGAGGAAGCAAGAAAAAAAGCGGAAGCTGAAAAAATCCGTTTGGCAAAAATAGCGGCTGAGAGAGAAAAAGCGAGAATTGAAGCAGAAGCTAAAGCTAGAGCAGAAGCTTTGGAAAAAGAAAGATTAGCCGCAGAAGTTGAAGCTAGAAAAACAAGAGAGCTTGCTGAAAAAAGAGCTGAAGAAGAAAGAAAACGTAATGAAGAAGCCGCCCGTTCTGAAGCAACAGCAAGAGATGAAGCGAGAAAAATAGCAGCCAAAAAAGCTTCTGATGAAGCTAATGCAAAAGCAAAAGAAGCGTCTGACAAATTAACGGCAGCAAGAGCAGCAGAAGCGGCATTGGTAAAGAAAAAAGAAGACGATAAGAAAGCTGCTGAAAGCAAAGCAATGACCAATTATGGCGTTACTACTGTAGCGGGAAGTAATTTTGCAGATAACAAAGGCAGATTGGGATATCCGGCAGACAGAATCGGACAGATTACGCACCGCTTCGGGAGACATCCGCATCCTGTATTTAAAAACATTGATGAGGAGAACAACGGGATAAAAATCTCCGTACCATCCGGAACAAGAGCAAAATCTGTATTTCCGGGAACAGTATCTTCTGTATTGGCAAACAGCGACGGAACAAAAACCGTTATGCTGAGACACGGAAATTATTTTACCATCTATTCCAACCTTTCCGGCGTAAGTGTTTCCAAAGGACAGCAGGTTTCCGCAGGAACACCGGTTGGAGTGGTAGGACAGGATTTTGACGGAACCTATACCCTTGATTTTCAGGTATGGAACGGAAGTACTCCGGTAGATCCATTAGGTTGGGTTTCTTATTAAAAAAAGACTAACTTTGTAAAAATTTTAGAAATGAATACATTAACAATACTGTCATTATCTTGGCAACACATTTTGATCGTAGCGGTCATTCTGCTTCTACTTTTCGGAGGTAAAAAAATCCCTGAACTGATGAGAGGTGTAGGTTCTGGTATCAAAGAATTTAAAGATGCTGTAAAAGAAGAGGACAAACCGGGTTCTGAAAACAAGACAACAAACAACAACTCTTCGAGCAACTAAAAATTCTTTACACTCAATGAATTTTACTGAGACTGCATGGAAAGTCTTCAATCAGGCTATTGAAGACTATCACGTGTCTGATGACGTTAACACTCTAATTAATAACCCGTTCGAAAAGGATACTTTGGAACGGATTTTGTATGCTAAAAACTGGATTGACACCGTTCAATGGCATTTGGAAGATATAATTAGAGATGAAAATATTGACCCAACTGAAGCTCTTCATTTGAAGAGAACAATTGATACATCCAACCAGAAAAGAACAGATCTGGTAGAATTTATCGACAGTTGGTTTCTGAAAAAGTTTGAAAATATTACTCCTAAGCCTGACGCAAAAATAAATACCGAAACAATCGCCTGGGCGGTAGACAGGTTATCAATTCTTGCATTAAAGGTTTATCATATGTCGCAGGAAGCCTACAGAAAATCTGCTTCAGAAGAGCACAGAGCAGCTTGTAAAGCCAAACTGGATGTTCTTCTTACCCAGCATGAAGATCTTTCTACTTCTATTAATCAGTTGCTTACTGATATCGAGAACGGAGATGTTAAGATGAAAGTGTACAAACAAATGAAAATGTACAATGATGAAAGTCTTAACCCAATCCTTTATCAAAAGGGGCAGCAAAAATGAAACGAATAATTTTTTTTGGAGTACTACTAATTATAACATCTTCCTGCGCAACGGAAAAACCCAATTTTTCTCCGTTGTCGAATAGTTTTTATAGCGAAACAAAAGGTTCAGATTCTGATAAAGGAGCCAAAAACAACATCGAAATTAATGTTCGTGACAATGTAAACGCTTCAGAAATATCCAATCTTATTGCTACTTTTCCGCAGTTTAAAAATACAGCTTTAAACACTGAAATCACTACTTTAAAGTACAGCCTGCAAAACTATCTTTATGCTATAGATGCCGGTAATCTTCAGGGTAAAAACAGAGCAATAAAAGACTTTGAAAAATCCTATAAAAAAATTCAAAAGCTAAGACAGAATCTTAAAGAGGACGACAATGAGGTTCTCAACAGATATTTGGTGAGATTAAAAACCAATATTTCTGCTATAGAAGATTCTGTAAAAAGAAACTAAAAAACCAATTAGGAATTAATGATTAAAATTCAGGCGGAATCCAACGTCCCTACGGAATACGGAACGTTCCGAATGATCGCGCTTTCTGAAAACGAAAACGACTGGATGCCTCACATGGCAATCGTTGCAGAAAATACAGATTTTTCCAAACCTGTAAACGTACGTTTTCATTCAGAATGTATTACCGGGGAAGTTTTCCATTCCAAAAAATGTGAATGCGGACAGCAATTAGATGCTGCCATGAAATACATCCATGAAAATGGAGGCATTATTATCTACCTTCGTCAGGAAGGAAGAAACATCGGGATCATCAATAAATTAAAAGCATACTCTTTACAGGAAAAAGGTTTTGATACCGTAGAAGCCAATTTAAAACTTGGACTTCCTGCGGATGACAGAAACTTTGGAGTTGCTATTGAAATCCTGAATTTATTGGGGGTAAAAGATATTAATCTTCTTACCAACAATCCTGAAAAAGTAAAATACGTTACCGAAAGCAATATCCACCTCAACTCAAGAGTTCCGTTGCAGATTCCGGCAAACGAAATCAGTAAAGGATATTTACAGACAAAAAAAGATTATTTTGGTCATTTACTCGATGACAGTGATAAATAAAAAAGCAAAAGCTCCGAAAGAAATTCCGGAGCTTTTTTGTAATTATAAAAAACTGAAAAGATATATTCTTAATTCGCTTTAACCGTGATTACTTTAGACTCATCTAAATTGTAATATTTAATTACCGCATTGTAATCACTTGTATCTACTGTAGATGAATTTTTAGCAGGACTTGCCGGAACTAAAACAACTCTGAATGTCTGGCTATTCAGGTAAGTACTCATCTCAGAAGATGTCATTGTTGCTTGATCAAAGTTCGCTTCTGTATAAATTTCAAGATTTTGAGAACTGAAAAGTGCATTATAATCTAATTCTCTACCCCCTGAAAGATAATAGGTTTTAGGAATTAATTGCCAAGCATTACTCGCAGCCGGATCTCTTCTATATACTAAAACCACATCTGTACTTTCTATATTGATAGGAACTGTAAAGGAATATCCGTTCGCATTAGTAAAACTTCCTGTAACATCTCTCATTTTTGGATACGTATCACCGTCACCGACAGTATTATCATTATTATCACAGCTGAATATAAATAAGCTTACAAAAGCCATTATTAAAATTGGAAGAAATTTTTTCATTTTATAAAAGTTTAGTTGTTTATTATTTATAAAGCGTATTCAAATCATATACCAAAAATTTCAAAAACTTTGTTTTCATCATTTTTTTAGTTGTATTTTTGTTCTTATTCAAAAAATTATGAAGAAACTTATTTACAGTTCACTTTTCATTTTCATATTCTCAAGCTCAAAACTATCTGCTCAATATCAGCCTAAAAACATTTCCAAAGACGATTTGAAAAAGGCAAACCAATGGGTAGATAAAACTTATAAAAGCTTATCTCAGGACGAAAAACTTGGGCAGCTTTTCATCGTGGCACTATACACCAACCGAGGTGAAAATGAAATTGAAAAAGTAAGGAGTATTGTCACCAATGATAAGATCGGAGGATTAATTCTGATGCAGGACGATGCGGCAAGAGAAATCACTTTGGTAAATGAATTTCAGCAAAAATCAAAAGTTCCTTTAATGATCGGGATGGATGCAGAATGGGGACTGTACCAGAGAATCGCTGCGGCGCACAAATTTCCGTGGGCAATGACTTTAGGAGCTATTCAGGATAAAAGTTTAATTGAAAAAATGTCGGCTAAAATTGCGGAAGACTGTCACCGAATGGGCATCAACTGGGATTTTGCGCCTGTTGTGGATGTAAACACCAATCCCAACAACCCGATTATCGGAAACAGAAGCTTCGGCTCGGAAGTCAGCAATGTGGTAAATTCTGCATCGGCTTATGCAAACGGACTTCAGAACAATTCTATTTTAGCGGCAATTAAACATTTTCCCGGACACGGAGATACAAGCACAGATTCGCACACCGATCTTCCGGTGGTAGCACACAATCTTGAAAGACTGAACAATGTAGAACTTGCCCCTTTTAAAACCCTGATGAATAAAGGAATCGGAGGTGTAATGGTAGCGCATTTATACGTTCCGGCTTTAGAACCCAATAAAGGAATTCCTGCTTCAGTTTCTAAAAATATCATCACCGGTATTTTAAAAAATAAATTCGGCTACAAAGGCTTAATTATTACAGATGCTTTAAATATGGGCGCTGTCGCCAACAAATACAAACCCGGAGAACTGGATGCAATGGCTTTTAAAGCCGGAAACGATATCATGCTGTTTTCACAGGGAGTTACAGAAGGGAAAAAACTAATTCAGAAAGCTATTGAAAGCGGCGAAATTTCACAATCCCGAGTGGAGGAAAGTGTGAAAAAGATCCTTTTAACCAAATATTTTTTAGGACTTGATAAATACACCCCTAAAAATCCTGAAAACATTAATTCAGATTTAAATAATGATTCTCATAAAACTTTAGTTCAGAATCTCTATTCAAATGCTCTCACTTTGCTGAAGGATGAAAAAAAACTGCTTCCATTAACCGGAAAACAAATATATTATGTTCCATTGGAAGAAGCTCCCTATCAGACATTTGCCAATCGATTAGGTTCAAATATCATCATTAAAAAAGCTGATGAAATTGCTACTATCCCGGCAAATTCCACAGTGATTGTCGGTTTCCATAAAGATAATTCCACGGCTTACAAACCTTATAAAATTTCAGACGCTTCAAAGAAAGTGTTATCCGACCTTACGAAAAATCAGAATGTCATTCTTAACGTTTTCGGAAGCGCTTACGCCTTGAAAGATATTGATATTTCAAAGATTTCAACCGTTTTGGTTTCGTATGAAAACAATGAAGACTCAATGAACGCAACAGCCGATGCTTTAAACGGAAAAACAAAAATCTGGGGCAGGCTTCCTGTTCTGGTAAATGATACTTTGAAGGCAGGAATGGGAATGGATTTAAATGATTCACAAAAATAAATGCAATAAAAAACACATGATGTCAAAAATTATTCAACTTTTAGCTTTTATTGTTATTTCAGTTTCATTCAACACAAAAGCGCAGCAATTTGATGCTACTTTGTACTTTTTGGATGGAAGCAAAAGAACCGGAAAAGCAGATATGGTATCTAACGAAGAAACTAAACTGGCTTTTATAGAAAACGGCTCTAAAAAAAAGGAGAAGATAAAGATGAATTTACTGGATAAAGTAGAATACATCAATCCGAAAAACAATCAGCCCTTAACAGTAGAGTATAGAGAGCTGATTTATTATTTTTTATCTGATAAACCTAAATCAAACTATGGATGGATCAAAAAGACATCAATTTCAGGAGATATCTCAACGTATGTAGGCTACAGTTATGACGCCGGAGTAAGAAACGCTTATTATTACTCAGCAAAGCCTTCTGAATTGTATAACTTTTTTTTCCAATATAAAAATGAAAAACCGCATTTAATTTACTTTGACAATAGTATGTGGACACCCAATAAAAAACAAATTGTAAAAAGGCAGGTTAAAAATTTTTTCATAAATATATGCCCGAAACTAGTAAGTGATTTTAATGATGGGAAAATTGAAATCAAGAATAATGAAGTTAAAGTTCTCATAGATTACTATGAAAAAAATTGCAGTACAAACAATTAAAAAATACCACCAAAATAAATGAAAATAGGCATACTTTGCTATCCCACCTACGGAGGAAGCGGAATTGTAGCAACAGAACTCGGAATGTCGCTTGCCAACAAAGGCTATGAAGTCCACTTCATCAGCAGCGCACTTCCTGCGAGATTAGATATTACCAATCCGAATATTTTCTTTCACAGGGTAAATGTTCAGACTTATCCGCTTTTCCAGTATCAGCCTTATGATATTGCGCTGAGCTCGATGATTTACCGTGTAGTGAATCTCTACAAACTGGATCTGCTTCATGCACACTACGCGATTCCTTACGCTTACGCAGCTTTTACAGCCAAACAGATGCTGAAGGAAGACGACAACGATATTCCCTTGGTTACAACGCTTCACGGGACAGATATTACATTGGTCGGGCAGCATCCAAGCTACAAACACGCTGTAGAATTCTCCATCAACCAGTCGGATGCGATCACTTCGGTGTCGGAAAGTCTGAAAAGAGATACGCTCCAGTTCTTTAAGATTAAAAAAGAAATTCAGGTGATTACGAATTTTATCGATAATTCTGAGTTTGACGAGTGTAACGAATGCCAGAGAACACAGTTTGCCAATCCGGACGAAAAAATCCTGATCCACGTATCCAACCTACGTCCTGTAAAACGTGTGGAAGAAGTATTGCAGATTTTCAAGAATGTTCAGAAAAAGGTAAAATCCAAACTCATCATCATCGGAGAAGGTCCGGATATGGAAAAAATCAACCAGTTCTTAGAAGAAAATCCGGATCTGATTTCAAAAATCCGTCTTTTGGGTAAAGTAAATGATCTTTACAGGATCCTTCAGCTTTCGGATGTATTCTTACTGCCTTCTGAACAGGAAAGCTTTGGTCTTGCCGCACTGGAAGCAATGGCAGCGAATACTCCGGTCATCAGCTCGAATGCGGGAGGAATTCCGGAAGTAAATATTCAGGGAGAAACAGGCTTTCTTGCCGAGATCGGAAATGTGGAGGCGATGAGCAACTACACCATTAAGTTACTAAGCAACGACGAACTTCTGGCGCAGATGAAAGTCAATGCCAAAGAACAGGCAATAAAATTCGACCTTAAAAATATTCTTCCGATCTACGAAGAAATGTACAGAACCACCATCGAAAATTTCAAAAGTGAACTTACCAAAGCATAGCATTATATAAAGAAAGTTTTGACTTACCAAAACCTAACAGATTTTAAAAACCTGTTAGATTTATACCATAAAAACACAACGGCTGCATTCAAAAGGATGCAGCTTTTTTATACA
>OGQD01000686.1_pt1 | contig 24417 bp, 22 predicted proteins | sample 1553091 | NCBI WGS metagenome assembly OGQD01 (sample SAMEA2580290, study PRJEB22360) | human gut metagenome | biome: human gut; feature: human-associated habitat; material: faeces | place: Denmark | collected 2008/2010
GCCGCCGTCCAGCCCCCTGCCCCGCGGCCCCGGTCCCCCCCCCCGCCAGCTGGCCTATGTGCGCGAGCTGATCGGGAACTACCGCCACGTGGTATTGATGGGCGACATGAACACCCACGCCGTCGACCTGCTGCAGCATTCGCCCCTGCGCGATCTCGGCCTGGTGGCGCCGCAGATCGAGGCGACCTTTCCCAGCTGGCGCCCACAGCGCTGCCTGGACCATATTCTGCTGAGTCCCGAGCTGGTGCTGGAACGGGTCGAGGTGCTCAGCCAGCCGATTTCCGATCATCTGCCGGTGGCCGTGGATATCCGCCTGCCGACCGGCTCCAACCTGCCTATGCTGTAGTGGCTTTGCCACTGGATTGCCACCAATGACCAACGACGCCCAGCGCTGGAAAGACAAGTATCTGGCAAGCCTCGAACAGCAGGAGCTGGAAGAGAAGCGCTGGAACGAACGCCTCGACCTGCTGCGGCGCGGCCTGGTGCGCAGCTCCCTGGCGGCCGAGGGCAGCGACAAGGCGGTGGACCAGTGCATGCAGGAACTGCGCGAACTGATCCGCGGCGAGCAGATGGACGCCGGCCTCGCCGCGCTGATCCCGCGCCTGGAGAAGGCCGTGCTGGATTCGGAGCAGCGCCGCCAGCAGCGCGTCGAACAGAACATCGCCGGCATCACCGGCCTGACCCAGCAGCTGCTGGCCCTGGAGCCACCGCGCGAAGTGCGCAAGGCGCTCAGGCAGTTCGCCAAGCGCATCGACGAGCGCGCCAGCCAGCCGCGCGAGCTGCCCGCCCTGCTGGCCGAGCTGGGCAGCCTGCAAGGCAAGGCACTGAGTGTGCTGGGCAGCGAGCCGGTGGAACGTCCCGGGCTGCTGCGGCGCCTGTTCGGCGGGCGCGAGGACATGCCGGCGGAGGACGCTTCTCTCCCGCCGCCATCCCAGCCCGCTCCTCGGATCGATATCGACGAGGAAGACGAGCAGGATATCCCGACCACCCCGGCCCCTGCCGAAGTCGATGCGCCGGCCATCCCGGCGACCGCGAGGGAAAGCGCTGCCGGATCTCCGCCTCCGCCAGCCGCCGCCGGCCCGCAGCCAACGCCTCCGCGCCTCGCCCCCAATCTGGACAGCCTGCCGCTGGACGCCCGCATCATCACCGGCGACGGCGATCCCGCCTACGAGCTGCCCGAACGCTCCGAGCCCGGCTACAGCGCGGTGGCGCCGCATATCGCCGAGAGCCTGCTCGGCCTGCTCGCCGAACTCGAACTTCCCGACTATCACCAGCCCCAGGGCGAGGCCCTGCGCGAGCGCCTGCAAGGCGGGCTCAACTGGTACGAACTGGTGCCCCTGCTGGACGATCTGGCAGTGCTGGTGCTGGCCGTCACCGACAACGGGCAGCGCGAGTTCGCCGGCTACCTCAAGCAGCTCAACGAACGTCTGGCCGCCTTCCTCGACACCCTCACCGAGGCCCACGAGGGCTACAGCGAATCGGTGGAGAGCGCCCGCAATTTCAACCAGGAGCTGCGCGACCAGGTCAGCGGCCTGCAGGCCAGCGTGCAGGACGCCATCGACCTGCCCAGCCTGAAGCGTGCCCTGGAGCAGCGTCTCGAGGGACTGCTGAGCACCGTCAGCGAGCACCAGCACCAGCGTGAAGGGCGGGAGGAGGAAGTCTCGGCGCGCCTGCAGGCGCTGACGCAGAAGGTCGCCGAGATGGAGCAGGAGGCCCAGGGCTTCCGCGAGCATCTGGAGGAACAGCGGCAGAAGGCCCTCGTCGATCCCCTGACCGGCCTGGCCAACCGCGCGGGCTGGGCCGAGCGCCTGGATCTGGAAATGGCACGCTGGCGCCGGTACGGCGGCGATCTGCTGCTGGCGGTGCTGGACGTCGACCACTTCAAGCGGATCAACGACAGCTATGGCCACCTGGCCGGCGACAAGGTACTGAAGATTATCGCCGGCGAGCTTGCCAAGCGCCTGCGCAAGACCGATTTCCTCGCCCGTTTCGGCGGCGAGGAATTCGTGTTGCTGATCCCCGGCACCCCGCTGGAGGGTGGGCAGCAGCTGCTGGAAACCCTGCGCGGAGCCGTCGAGGCCTGCCCGTTCCACTTCCGCGGTGAACCCGTGACCATCACCTTCTCGGCGGGGCTCACCGCGTTCGCCGGCGAGGACAACAGCGAAACGACCTTCAGCCGCGCCGACCAGGCGATGTACAAGGCCAAGCGCGAAGGTCGCAACCGCATCGAGCTAGGCTAGCTGCCTGCGGATGAAGCCCGGGGTTGCAGGGTTCGCCTCTTCTGGATTAAGAAAATAAAAATTGTCGCACCACTCCCTCATGATTCGGGGGCTCCAGAGCGAACGAAGAGAAACGCAAAACTGTCGCAACCCTGGCCAAGTGAACCCAAAGGGCAAGTGTCAGCAAATAAAAACTGTCGCAGCCCACTATACCTGCGTTCTAGGGCTTCTTAGGCTTTGGTAGCGGGGTCGCCACCAAGTCCTCAAGAAAAGCTCTCTCAAGATCGTCCATCGAGGGCTTGGGCAAGGGTGGTTTACGTGGCGCTTTGGGCCGGGAAGCTTTTGCCGCTGCCGGCTGAATCTCCTCCAGGGCTTCTCGCTCACCCACCGTGAGTGATGATTCGAAAACCTTGTTAATGACCCTAGTCTCACGATAATTCCGCGCAAAAGCCACGACGTTTGACTTCAAGGAAGCAGGAAGCTCAAACGGGCATAGCAAATCCAACCGGCGACGCGAGCTGCTGCGCTGTAGGGCCTGGAGGTGCAGGACCTCGACGTCCTCCTTGTTCGCTGCGTAGGCAACGCACTGGTAGGCTTTGCTGAGGTCGGCCAGCTCGAAGCGCTCCCGCCCGGCTCCACGCGCAGCGATATAGGCATGCTTCAAGAGTTGGATAACTAGTCGCTTGATACCAAAAGTAGAGCGATACATTTCTTGGGAAAAATCATCAACCGACCCTTTGATAGAACCGCCCGCGACTCTGATGCATTCAGCGATGTACCCCCTCCAACTCTCGCTATCAGGATCATCCGGAAGCATGATCCACGGCTCAGAAAGCAGACGTTGCTTGTCTTCGCTATTGCGTCCCTGCAGCTTGTGTAAAAGGCTGTAGTTGGAAACGTAAATCATCGGCGGGCCAATCGCCGCCATCGTAAGCAGCATTTCTGTGACCCTAGAGGCACCCTGCCCTGTATTTATGTGCTGGGTCTCATCCAGTAGCAGTAGCGAAACTCCATCCCTGTTTGCACGACGCCGACAGTCAACAAGTAGCTTCGCAGCGTTACCTCCAGCGGCACCTACAAAGTCCGCCAGCAACTGTCTGCCACCAGCTTTACCTCTGGCACTTACATACCAATGAGAAATGAGCTTGAGGTTTCCATGGAAATGGTCGCATGCGAAATCGATAGGCGCAGGTAGTACTTTCCGTAAAGCAGCAATGGTTTGGCTCTTTCCAACACCAGCCAAACCTGTCAAGCAGACTGGTTGAACCTCAACATCAGGCGGAGTATAGAACCGCGAAATGTAATCCACCTGGCTTGAGAATAACCATTGGCTGTGCAACGCTGCTTTTGCAGACATTTCCTTGATAAAGGAAAGCGAGAAGTCATTTGGCAGATATATCTGCTCCAAAGCCTCAAACAAGATTTGTGCAGCAACCAATGCGTCTTGGCTAGCCAAGTCTCTAACGGGGTCAGGCCTAACCGTAATTCGCTGCCTAATAGCTTCTATGTCTAGGCAATCGTCAAACCTGGAACCAATACTTTCGTTCACTTCGCTTTACCTCTGAAGCGATTGAAGTCATCAGTGTCGCGGCGAGCGGCACCATCTTTGATAGGTCTTCCTTGTTTGCGCTGACCGCTATCCGAGTCTTCACCAGTGTCTTTTTTGAAGCGGTCACGATATTCCTGCTGAATAGCAGGTATCTCATCGCGAAGATCGGCAGCAGCTTCGCGGCGCATTTTATCAATCTCTTTTAGAGCGGATAGCGAGATGTCAACACTACCTTCCGGGGTTGTTGCAGTGCTCATGAAATCCAACTCGTAAAGCAAGCCATCTAGCTCTATCCAAATATGGCGCACACACATCGTGAGGGCAAACACTGTAGTCTTAATAACACCAGATCTCGCAACCCTATCGAATACATGCGTGTCTATAAGCGCCGCAGATCTATACTTTCGACCATAAAAATACACGGCGTCCTTTCGTATAGTTACTGGATGCTCTGTCAAGAAAGTCCTAGCAGCCTCTTCGAACGGCATTGCTATAGAGCTGTTGCGGCCACGACTATCCAGGAAGTTCCAAATGCCGTGAGGTGTTGGCTTCACCCTATTGATAATCATCTCTTCAGTCATCCGACCACTCGCATCTGAAGATTGGTTGTCAGTTAGAACCTGTAAAATCTCTCGCCTTGCCATTAACACAAAATTCAATTTGCTATGGAAATACGTCGGTTGTTCCAAGCTCTTTTTGTCTCTTGGGTGAGATGATTCAACGGTAGCTTTGGATTGCCCAGAAAATGTTGGAGTAAGCTCGATGCTTCCCAACCAATTAATCTCGGGCTCACTGCCATATGTTGCGCCAGGCCCCCTATCGAAAATGACTCCACCAGTCAGCCCATAGCAGGGCCACTCTTCAGAGCTAATGTTGAGTCCGAATAGCTCGCAAAACTTCACCTTATCGAGCGCCATGGAAAACAGTGCCATCTTGTAGGCCTCCATGGTTTCTCTACCCTCTGCGAAGCCTATACCCACTACAGCACCAGATAGGCCGCAGACGGCCCGTACCACACAAAAGCCATCTACAGCGCTTCCTTCCGTAATGCCTGACAGCTTCTCAGAGATGTAATACCCATCGAACTCAACCCGCTGACATAAATTCGACAAACGTTCTGCGAAGCTTCCCGCAGAACCTGCTTGGGATCTTGCCTTGTGTTTCCCATTGAGTTCGCGGGCTAAATTCTTTGGTCCAATCATTTGTTCGGCCCAATACTTCATCTGGCCAAACGATGGGAATGGCTCGCCATTCGGTTGAATGAAGGTTTTAACACCTCTCGCAACCTTTATTTCGCAGCCAAATTTCTTTGTTAAAATGTCACTGTATAGCTTTGTTTTTGTACCAGTCGTATCTTTATATGCCAAAATCCCACTAAGAATTTTTTCCTTCATGGCTGGTGAGCAGTTGTAACCATATCTCTGACCTTTACGGTGAGGCCTTCCATGCTTAGTATTAGAATTATCTTCACGATTCCAACCACCAATACGGTTGAATAATGGCATTAGCGCCCACTTGTTAAATCCAAATACAACATAGCTATAAAACCAAAGCCTCAACCGACTCGCATTTTGTTGCGGACGTTGAGATTTAGCATGACTGTTTATTATTGCACTGGGATTATCACTACTCAATATTTCTCGATACTTACCTACAAGCTCGGAGATCGCCATGAACCTACGGTCGACTTTTTGATTATAGTTTTCCTTGGTAGATGAACGTCGACCCTCCAAAAATGAAATTGAGTATCCCTGGATATTCTTCAGCCATGGCGGGTACTCATCGCGACCATCCTCCACCAACATCTTATTCTCTAAGGCTTCCTCAAATATATTCTGAGGGAGCATCAAGAGATCTGCCGTTAAGTCGTCAGATGCATCATTAAAATGAACAAGCCTCACTCGATTTGAATATGAATCACTATGAAGAAAGTGATAAACGACACCTTTGGCCAAGCACTGAAAGCCTTCATGTGCAATTATTCTTGCGCCGATCATCATCCACTGAAGCCCTCAAACAGATCTCCAAAGGAAACTAGAAGATCTTTCTCCTCATAGTTAAGCGGATGATCTATAAGAATTGGTTTGAACATATCAACAGCAAGCTTGCGACTCCAAATATCTTGGTAAATTCTTGCTATAAATTGATCTCGGCAGCCCCAGCGTGAACCATATGCAATAGCAGTTTGCGCTACAGGCACGCCTTCGAGATAAGCACATTGCACCGCAGCACTAAAGTCATCCATAAGCTGCGTTTCATGTGTTGATTGAAGGCCATGCATGCCAAATAAAAGATCTAGATTTGCAATTACTGCTGTGTCCAGCATATCGAGAGATACTTGGTACGTCCGTATGCCTCCACTTGCATAGTATTCGGCCTCAAGCTGAGCTCGCATATTTGCGTAGTCACGATCTTTCTTCTGCTGAGCAGGCGTTTTAGCCTTTTTGCTTCGCCTTTCTGAGAAGGCTTCTGCTATATCCTTCACGGACCAATTAACTGCGAATGGACTACCTGAGTTATCTATGAGGTACAGTAGTAGATCTCCCTGATATGGGAACGGCTTCCTCTTCCGCTCTCCATTTGGATACTCATAGACAATGGTGTAGTGCTCAAGCCCGATAGCTTTTGCTACCGCCAAGGTTCCTGATAGAGGTGGGGGAAATGACTCCGTCGCCAACGGATGTCCGCGCAGAGGATGAACTGTCGGTACAGGGGACAGCATCTTCTGTTCATGGATATCAATAAGTGCGGGGTTGTAAAGTGCGAACTGTACAAATACACGCTCAGGCGTTGACAGCGCATGTATCGTTCGACCGAGCGACCGGCTATTCAGTCTGCTTATACGGGAGCCTTTGGGGGCCTCCTTTGGTACAGCCAAGGTACAGGGGGTGTAGATACCCCCCCACTTAAAGCTCCCTTGCCTGCTTACCATCTCATCATATTTTTGCTGAAGATTATTCATCTCAGAACTTCCATTGCCATTCGCCGCTCTACAGGCCATCACTTTCGAAATGAGCCTGTACAGAGACAAATCATCCCTCTCAAGCAAGCGGGCACACTTTCAGCTCGCTGCTCACGATAAAAACTTTTTCGAGGTTGAACGGAGCCGCACAGGGCTTGACGCCCCGCACGCAGCGGATAGACAATGGATTTTGTCAGGCACGCAAATCTGACTTTCCCACGGAGGCCCAAGGTAGCACTTGGGCCTTCGTCTATCTGACTCTTAGCTCCCTATATCTAGCTAGGTTTCATATTTGTATCTCTTCCCTTTCGATCGCCAGACTTATTTATGTCAGCACGGCGCAATGCTTAGTACCCCTGAGCAAGGGATGCCACCGCTTCATATCAACTTCGTCATGGCTAAGCTGGCCATGGTACAGCTATAAAATCCGGGCTGACAATAGAAAAAGTGGCTAACTAAGCGCTCGAAGTAGAGCGCAGCAAACCTACAACCTATATTATTCAGCGATAAACTCACACGCTGCCACTGTGCCATTATCGCCGTTTGTTGTTTAGTACTGGGCATCCACCCTAAAGCTAATGGATATTTTGACCTGCCTTTTTATTTCTTATAGATCTTCTGCACCCCTGACAACTTACTAGCATGAATCACTTGATTACCTGTGATCGATTTATGCCAGCCTGCACTGTTTACTCGGACACTCAATGCCCTGACATAGCTTTAAAGTGGCTTGAGGATGAAACCTTCTTCAGCATCTGCAGCCGCCAACACGCTGCCTGGGGAAACCTTCACCTTAAAACCACCTTTGGCATGCTGTTCGACTCAACTAGTCACGCCACTAAACATGATTTCCCGCACAGCCTGGACACCCTCCAGGCCAATATTCGATCGGTATGGGGGGATGCTGAATCAATAATCTTCAGGCACACGATCTTTCCGCTTTTCATGCCGTTCCAATCCCAACCGCGTATTCAAGCAGTAATGCCGATGCTGAAGGGAGATAACCTAGGCTCGATTAAATACCGCCTGGGCTTGATCACGGGGCGCTTTGGAGCGGAGCACGCCTTGAAGGCCTGTAGCTGCTGTATAGAGACGGACATAAATTGTCGCGGTGTTGCCTACTGGCATCTTTCACACCAATTTCCTGGTGTACTGATTTGCCCAGTCCACAATGTCTGGCTTCAGGAGAGCGCTCTTAATCGGCGGTGGGCAGGACGATTTCAATTGGCGCTGCCAGCTCAGGCCGCATTGATACCCCAACCGGCTCAATACTTGGATCCCATCACCCTGGATGCTGTTACTCAGTTGGCTGATTCCGTTCTCGATCTCGCCTCACTTGGGCCCAGCAAATTTTTTAATCCTCTACTTGTGAGATCGGTCTATCGCAACGCTCTATGCAATCTGGGATACCGAAGCCCCACCTCGCCTCAGGCAGCAGCCTCATTTGCTCAGCACTCCTCGATCCTCCAACCTTTCCACCCGCTCACCGCCCTGCCGACAACGGCGGAGAAGGCATCCGCCTACCTTCAGCAGCTCATGCGGAACCCACGCGGTCACAGCCACCCGCTCAAGCATTTGGTGATGATTACGTGGCTATTCAGGAAGGTGGGGGCCTTCGTAGATGCCTACGATCGCTTCGCAGCGTCTCAGGATCCAGGCCTGTCGGATGCAGTACAACCGCGCTATACAGATCAGCCAGTACCGAAACCGGCCGAAGCCAAGAAAACTAAGCAGCTCAGGCCAAAAACACTCAAGCCCGCCATCCGTGCGCAAATATTGAGGTTGCTCAGTAAAGGAACTCCGAAGAATACAATTTGCAATCAGTTCCGCATAACCACCTCTACCATCAATAAACTTCTCAGAGCCGAGCCGCAGATAAAGAAATCTTGGGCTACCGCCAAGTTAGAAATGGCTTTACTGGAGCACCGAGGAAACTGGATAGCGCTCTCACAAAGTAGCCCAAGTTCAAACACCAGTATTATCCGCTCTCAGAATCCTAAACTATATGCTTGGCTCTATCGTAATGATAAACATTGGTTACTTCAGCAAGGCTCCGAGCTACCTACCGGCCGTATAGGGAACAATTCGAAGATAAATTGGGGTGACCGAGATATCGAGCTAGAAAAAACAGTCCTCAACGCCTTAACACAAACACTTACTGATTACCCGAAGAATGGAAACTTAACGCATAGCATCTATTCATTGGTTCCATCCCTATTTGGCTGCCTTCAGAAGTCCAACCAATACCCAAGAACCCGCGCATTAATGCTCTCACTAAAAAATAAAGGCTCTTATCCAAAATCTGCTCACAAAACGCCAATCTCGAACTAAATCGAAGCCAAACCAAAAGCCCCTGGCGAAGCTGTACAGGGGGCGTAGGCGCATCGCTTCGAATGCAGGGTTCACCAGTACCACCAGGTCGGCGACCGGCGTGTAGTTCGCTCTGCGCTGGCAGTCCCTGCGGATTTGCTCCGCGATGGCGTCGGACATTGCCGAGTAGAGCATTGCCCCGCCGAAGCTATGGCCGATGATCAGCAGGCGGGAATCAGGATTATGACTCCGGATGTCCGAGAGGGTTCGTATCAACTCCGCCACAGCGCCAGCGTTTCCAATGTCATGTGCCGTGTCTTTGCGCCCCCAGAAGATCAGTCCGTAGCTGGGGAGAAAGCCCAGAACTGTTCTGGACTTGATGGACTCCCCACGCCAACCAACGTAGATGCCGGCAGCCGGCCTTTTATCCTTAATCCCTGCAAAGCAGGGTATGAAAATTGTCGATGTCTCCATCGCCCACTTCTGCGTTGTGGTGCCAGCCATGGATGTAGACGATCACAACCCCGCGCTGCTCAGCGACGGCCTTCGCGGCTGAGAGTCCATTGTTGAACTACTTGCGGCTCTCAGCGTTTCCGAACTCATCGAATTCCACAAAGTTGACGCACCTGCCTGGCACTCTTGTTCCGGGCCTAGCAATGGCGGCGGCTCGATTATGGTTTTCAGTTCCGGAATCACGCCATCTGCGTTAGGCAGCGTGTCACGCTCAGCTCTGTAGGGGGTTCCTTGCGTACAGCCGGTAAGCAACAGGGCAAGGGCCAAGTAGGCGAGGTGTAGGGGGCGGACCATACTTCCTCCGTGAATTGCCTGCTGTGTAGCGTCAAGGCTAGTGGGTCCTCGCCCAGACGACGCTGACCCGGATTCTATGGCATCCCGGTATTCCACAACGAAGCGTGGTAAAGAACACCTGCCGGACGTTACGCACATCAACATCCGGCACCTGCGCAATGTACTCAACAGTGTCTTCGTTTGGCTAAACGCTGCATATAACTGGATTGGAGAGATGGAGCCCGGTCGATTTGGCTACTAAATGGCTACTGACTTAGCACCACAGTGCCTATAGATTAAGTGATCTGAGACCAAGCAGGCACATTGCCATCTTGTGAGCTATACACATCCCTAACGGACTTCACTCCAGAGGGATCTGCTCATGATGCATGCTGCACACGCCGCCTCGCTACACCGCACTGCCCTAACTCGGCTTTTGCCCATGACGCTGGTCACTCTTACGGCCATGGCATCAGGAAGCGTGTGCGCGTACGACATGAACCCGATCAACGTGGATTGCTGGGGAAAGAAGTCGCTGTGCCGACTCACCGACCTCAGTGCCGGTGTGAAGCGACCGGTTCATGAAACCATTACGCTCTTAGCGTATGACTACTACCTAGAGCCCGAGAATGCCAAAGGTGGAGTGGCACAAACCTCAGCTGAATCCTTAAAGCAAAGTGGCGTGCTCAGAGACTTGGTGCTCGGAAGCGAATGGAACGACGACCCTGACTCATTGCTGCGGCAAAATATCGTCAGAGCACAGCAATGGAATGTTCTATTCAAAGATGCGCAGCTTCAGGCCAAGTGCAAAGTCGACGGCACCCAACCGAAGTGCAAAAACGTAACCGTAACCGACACGCCAATGATGCTATACCGCAGCCACTTTGGGGACTTTCAGTTCATCCATGCTATGGCATCAGATCAGCCTGAAACTGCCGCCGATACAAAAGCAAAAATGATGGAATGGGCGGAGTTCACCTACACCATATCCATTTCGTCAAACAAGCTAGGCAAAGAGACCATTGATGGCCCAGCAGTAACATCTTTCTCGGATATATCGAGCAAGCTCAAGAGACAGGGCTGGACTATTGGTGCCTTGTTCGACCCCGTACCAGGCGGCGAATGGGTGGGCTCTTACAACCCTCTCAAGTTCGGTAGCTACAAGCCCTCAGGAAAACCTAGGGCGCAGGTGACGTATAGCGACCCCAGAGAGGCGGCAAGTATCAAGCACTTAGCTCTCGGCTCACTACTTCATATGGTGCAAGACTCCTACTCTGACGCACATGCAGAGAGGGTCGGAGGCTGCAACCCCCTGAGCCGGGAGAGGAAAGACATCATTTCTTTCAGAAACTATGTCAATCAGATCAGTGATGATCACGCCCATGCGGATGTACATCCGAAATGGCTAGAAAATGGGGCGCTAGAAAAATACAACCCCCTCTGGGCATCCGCCAAACTAATCCAGTTTTCGTTTGAGAAAACCTCTTGGGCAGGCGAAGGCGGCGTTAAGGAGTTTCTAGAAGCTCAAGTTTTCCCCCTATCAAACCCTGGCAATTTCCCATCTGAAGGCTATGTGGATTGCTATCTAGGCACGCAGTAATTTTGACCTAAAAATTCTCGCTCACCCTCCAATTAGGAAGGAGATATTTATGCTGGCTCGCATCTTCGCCGCGTTTCTAGCCATAATTGCAAGCTCGGCATCTTTTGCAAATGGTTTATCTGGTGCCGTTCTTCCTTGCTCAGATACTGCTGCAACTATTAAGACCATTCCAGCTGATATTGCGACCGCAGTGGTGCGATCTCTCCTTGGGACAGCTATTGATGCAGCGGTAAATTACCTTGATGACCCTAAAGTAGCTAAATTCGACGTAGTTATACCGGTAGACTCTGTGGGCGAGCTTACCAGCGGCACGAAATGCATATATATAAGTTCCGGACACATCACACCGACAAAGCAGATAAATGGACACTCAATTTATAGCCGACAGGCAATTAATAGTGTCGATCTGTTCCTGAAATTCCAAATATCTAAATCCTCGACAGCTGGAAGCAACAACAATCACCCATTGAGGGCGAGCATTCTCACTTGGAAATATGGAAAGTTTCTAAACCAGAATTGCCCATTTCTGCGCCAATGCTCCAAGCGAGACATAGTCATGAAGCTTGGTCTTATGATTCCGGCAAGCAGTGCAGCAAACACATCCCATGCTTCTGAGCCATTCGGATTCTTGATTGAGAATGCAACAATTCAAGATGTTCAAGGTGCCGTGAAGCTAAAAAATGGAGCGGCCACACTCCCTTGGATCACATTTGCAGAGCCGACCGGGCCGGTGAATGTTCGCTTTGAGCTGATAGAGACCTCTCAGCCCAATACCTTCACAAAAGCTCTTGCTGCGGCAGTGAATGCGCAGAAGGCAAATATCCAGGATACCGTAGAGCACAAGATCAAAGGTATTTCTGACCAGGTGGCCGCTAGCGCTGCGCAAACCCGAGTGACGGAAGCGTCGAAAGCTTTCGAGGAATACAAGAAGGCCTATGATGCTGCTCGCACCACTCTCGTCGCATACGGAACGGCTAGTGATGAGCACAAAAAATATTTGGCGGCGCAGTATACAATCCAGAAGAAGTCCGTAGAGCTCACCGAAACACTAGGCCAGGCGGCTTTCGAACTAGCTGACCTGAATTGGCCAAGCGGTGGACTCGGCGCTTTGCCTAGCCTCTAAGTGCAGTCAGGCTTAATAGATGAACTCAACTACTGGCCGCTGTGACTAATTGAGTTTCAGCTGGAATAGTATGTATCCTAGAGTCACTTAGCCCCGAATTAGGAATCGCCATGTCGATCATTGCCGAATACAAAGCTTTGGAAGCTCAAATCGCCGAGCAACAGAAGCGCCTCGAAGCCCTCAAAGGTGACGAAAAGCTCAAGCGCGAAATTGAGTTTGAAACCAAACTCCTCGCCCTGCTGGCTGACTATAACTACTCCCTGCGTAACGTGATCACCCTGCTCGACCCGAGCGCCGGCAAAGGCGTTACTGCACATGTGAAAGGTGCTCGCCGCGAGCGCGCTCTGAAACGCTACAAAAACCCGAACAACGGTGAAGTAGTGGAAACCAAAGGCGGTAACCACAAAGTTCTTAAGGCATGGAAAGAGCAATACGGTGCTGAGAAAGTCGAGAGCTGGCTGCAGCAACAGTAAGCGCCAGCAGATACTAAAAAAGCCAGGTTGTACCTGGCTTTTCTGTTTTTAGCACCTCTTCGCCGCTCACTAACGTCACTTCTAGAGGAGGCTCCTACTCACGGTTGGCGCGTTCAACGTTTAGAGCTCCATTTACCCATGCGAGCAGACTCATATTGATCTTGCACAGTCATTGTTTTAAATGCGCGCCTTCTTGCAAATAGCCTCCAGATTAACGAATCAAATTTCTGCAAAAGTGATAGCACGAGATTTTCAGATCTTGGGTCAGCAGCTAGTCACAAAAGGCTGAATTGGAGTCCGGGGCTAGTTCACGCCCCGTACACCGAAACATCTGAAGCCCTGAGCGCAAACACTCAGGGCGCACAATTACCAAAGGGAGGGGAACAGGAACTCGATAGAGTGTCGAGAGAGATTCAACGAGACCGGCTTACGCCCGTCCAGCTTGATCAAACCCTCTTGAGCCATCTGCGAAAGAAGAGTCCGGGCAGCATAATTGCTGAACCCCAAGTTAGTCTGGATATCGGCTCGCCGCTGATCGCCATGGTAAAGCAGGCTCTTGTAAACCTCGCGCGCCTCAATCCGAAGCACCGGCAACACCTCGCCCTTTCCGCTGATGAACACACCTCTCTGCCGCTGCTGGAAGTAGATGTCAATCCGCTGGTTGAGCATCCGCGGCTCGAGGAGAGAGCTGAAATAAGTCACCTGGTCGAGAGCGGTCTCTACGAAATAGCGGGTGAATGTCAGCAATCCCGAATCGGAAAGCTCTCCGCGACCATCAAGATCACCCTTCCGGGGCTGATCCGCAGCATCGAGGGCTGCATAGTAAGCGTCGACGTTCCGGCCGAAGCCACGGCTCATTGACCACAGGCCATATCCACCTAGGCCACCAGCCCTAAGGTACTGGTCAGTGAACAAGCGGCCAGTTCGGCCATTGCCATCCATGAAGGGGTGAATCCACATCAGCCGATGGTGTGAAGCAGCTGCAGCTAGGATTGGAGTTATCCCATGGTGCCGATCCAATCGGTAGGCACCTTCGAACCAATTCATGTATGTACGAAGGTTCTCGGCAGCCGGTGGGATGTGGTTTCCGACCTTGACGCCTTGATCCCTGAACTCGCCTGGAACAAGACGAACAGTCTCTCCCTCCTCGTTGACTTTGATCTGCAGGAACTCTTCGGGCATACCCTCGTAGAATTCGCGGTGCATGCGCGAAATCGCGCCATTGGTACAGATATCAACCTCATCAATTGGGTCATCGCTGAGGCGCTTCTGAGCTTCAATGTGGCGCTTGATCTCCAGCAACTCCTCGCCGGCCCTGACGTCAGCGGGCAAGTCCTGCGCACGCAATACGTCAGCCGGGACGGTGGAATTCCCTTCAATTCTGTTGCTGTAGTACGAGTTGACCTTACGCAGCAGGTTCATCATGGGGAGCCGCAGCGGCTGAGGGATATTCGCGTGCAGCGCGGCGTCGAGTCGCATGAGCTCGACGACAGCATCCTGGAGGTCACCAGGGGCGCGGTCTTGCGGAATGAGGGGAGTAAGTGCCATTTCCCGGTTAACTACCTCGTCATGAGCCCTGTGGCCTAAGGCTTTTCCATATTGCTTGCAGAGTAATCTGCCGGTTCATTTTCCAGCAAATTTAACGCCTTGGAAAAATTTTGGACGCCTCATCTGAAGATAAAAACCGCTCCGGTATAGGCCTGAATGCAAACTGCGATTTGAGATTATGAATAGCCCCGGCTTTTCTAGCGACCTCCAAGCCTCATAATGAGGCCCACTAAGAGTCCAAGGCTTCTCGGTGTAACGTTTGTGCCAGCAAGCCCAAGCCCGTAGTACACCAGACTGATCGGGCCGTTTTGCCAGTACAGGAGAAGTAATGAAGCGCGAAAACGTGAAAGTCAGAATTGCCGAAGGTGTAGTTTTTGATACCCAAATCCTAGCCAATCCAGCAAATACTCGCGAATGGATCGTGATGTTCAAGAAGGATGCCGGCCGCAGTTTCTTTCTGATAGATGATCAGGACGAGATCGACTCTTTTCCCGACCTCAATAGCTTGGTCGACGAGCTACGAAAACTCGGTATCCGCCGTACGGAGATTCATCTATAACCCCTCAGGGTGCGAAATTGCAGTGATTTGACCACCCATTCGCACAGCCACTGACCGGTCAATTGCACAAGCTGACCAAGCGTTTGCATTCGACTTGACCAGCGCACGCCTTAGTGACGACCGGCAGAGAACGGCCGATTCTGTTGAAAAAGTCGGTTTTCGAGAGCGCTGCTTTTCGGCAGCTCAAGAATCGCTCAATTTCGACGTTGCTACGTGAAAACCAAGACAGCTTTGGCTTCTGAGCGAACCAGATTTCAACGTCTCTAACGCTCCTTCATGATCAAAAATCGCGACGGCACTTTTTCAACAGAATCGGCCAGAAGCGGGCATTCAGCCTACGATAGGCTTTAACTAGAGGCAATTCCTCGGATCAGAATAATTTGCGCCAAGAGAGGCTACTTAAAGCAGTACGCTGCAGTAGAAATAGTTGGGCGTACTTCATAAATGCTGATGTAATAAATTTAAACCCTTCATTCCGCCGATGACTTACTTGGCAGCGAATACATAGCTGCTAGTCGTCTCCGAGAGGAAGTACTGGATCGTGTGACTTGTCTAGGTAGTCAAACATTGTAGCCAAATTCTTTTTTATGAGATAAAGCGAAAGCATTAAAAAGGATATAGCTAGAATTACAAGGAACGAGCATACCATCACAGATGGTACGCTTTCGTACAAGCCAATAGTTAGCTGCGCTATGGATGCAAGAAAGCTAAATGAGATTGTGTAGAAGAGTATGTTGCTTAATCTTCTAAGCGGCCTAAATAAAGGTGGATAGTTTTCAGGGCCGTTTAACTCCATACCATCGAGCCAGTCCTGCTTGTATTTGGCGGAGTCATAAACCTCTTTTTTCATATTAACAATGATAAAAGTTTTGGCAGACATAAGAAACCCACCAAGTGCTAAGAACCCTGTAAAAAGACTCCCTCTCAAGTTTTCTGCATAGAACTCAAATATTTTAGCGGTTGTGCCAGCTTCTAAAAACAAAAAACCTCTCAGGTGTACCTCTTTAGAAATCGTGATTATCAGGGCCACATAGAGTAAGGCAGTGATTGCCGCCGCCACAACAAATGTCCAGCATTCCTTGCTATTAGTTAGAGGATGTTTTTGTGAAGACATGCTTATAATCCTTTTCGCATTTGCCTTTAAGATCTTGAAACAAACTACAGCCTTTAATGTCTGTCATTTTAAATGTTAGCAAATTCTTGATGAAATCATCATAGCCCATTTCGCCAAAATTCGCAGGCACATCCATTACTTTCACAGAGACCGGCTCATCCTGATCGTCAAGCACTTCAACTCTAGCCGTTGCTTGTTTAATGGTAGGTATCATACTTTGAATACCACTTATGATCAGACTTGAATCTACTGAGCTATCAAAGCGTACGTGATGTCTTACCTTTTCAATTAGGCCTTGCAGCGGCGACTCTTCACGTAAAGACGCTTCGAGAGAAGACACTTCGTATCTGAAAGAACGTATGGATTTGTATTTTTCTAAAACTTTTTTAATGTCTTTTGACTGAGCAATCATGTCAAATTCAATTCCATGAAAAAAACGACTATTAATAGCTTTTAATTGTTTTCTTGGTACGGAATCTCTACCACCGAGAGCTAATATCTCTGCATCTCGCTTAGCCTCTAATTTTCGCCTATAAAGCGTGGTTATCATTGATCCAAAATTAGGGGCGGTACACGACCCATGATGATACTGGTAAATCCCAAAGCCATTTTTTTTATTGATAATTAAAAAATTGAATTCAGCTATTTTTTCAAGTTTTGATAGATCCGAGACCTTAATTTCAAGATTGCTTCCTTTCCCTACTAATGATGTGAATTTTTTCTGGTTTTTTATGGTTATAACTGTGCCATAGATATATTTTTCATCTTGGTCAATTATTATTTTTCTCGCACTATCAGTGCGGATTGGAAAGTCAATATCGGCTCCTACTAATGACACGAAGAAATTAGTTAGCGCGATGTCGCTTTTTTTTGTTGAAAAGGAGACGCCGTAGTTTTTAACAGTGAACATTGCTGATCAATTTCCTTTTGATTCTCGAAATATAATATATTCGTTAGTTTTTTAGCTTGTAAAATTTATTATTCACTTCAAGCCTGCCCAGCTCCATTAATGTCATGTGTTGAAGCAGGCGGCTGTCGATATGTTGCAGCTTGATATTAACATTGTGGCTGAGGACGTAATACATCACTACGCATTCTCAGCGCGGTAGCCTGGATGACCACTGGTGGAAAATGCTCCGCAGTTTTCCACCCTACAGGGACTTGATGGCTTTGTAGGGTAGACAACGCCTTCTTGTCCATCAGCTTTTGCGAGCGACAGCAATGGGTCGGACACACCATTGTCGACCGGCCGCTTTTGGCCGATTCAAGCCTGACGCGATAGACCGGACTCGGCCAAAAGCAGTCTTTGATTGGTGACCAAGCGGCCCTCGTGCGGGGGCAGTTATTAGGCCCAAAGGTCTCTAGGAAAGCCGGGGCTATTGATAGGGCCGGTTCACCTCTAGCATTGTGGTCAGGTGGTACTGATGAAGTCAGGTGGTGAGTCCACTCATGATCAACAGCGATGCACTCGGCCCTGCGAAAATTACATCGAGATTAGTGCCGGCTCAGTTAGCCGCGTGCTCAGAAAGCCCAGCTGGATCAATTACTCGAATATGCCGAAAACCGATCTTAATCAGTCCCGCCTTTTCCAGTTGTTTTAGCAGCCCGTTGATAGTCTGGCGGGAAGAACCAAGTATGGAGGCTAAATCCGCCTGAGAAACATTCAAAATAACTTCCTCAGAGCCTGTTGCCGGTGGTTGCAGCAACAACAGTTCTGCTAAACCTGTACGCAGCCGTTGCAGCGGCACGATCATCTGGCCATCGGCAAAGTGCCGCATAAAAGCGGCATAGCGCTTGGCAATAAAAAGTGTAATTGCCTTGCAATAGAGAGGTTCCTCTTCAAGGATTCGCTCGAATTGCTGCAGAGGCAGCATTAGTAATTGCACATTGGTATCGGCGATCACAGCCACATCGGCCTTTTCGCCTGTAATCAGGGCGAGGAAGTTGAACCAAAATCCTCTCTCGCCAATCATATAAAGCTTCTCCTCACCCTCGAATAGCAGCCGCGAAACCCGCACGCGCCCCTCAAGCACTACTGAGGCTGCAGTCGGTCGGCTGCCTTGGGCAGTGATCACCTGCCCTTTGCGATAGTGGCGCAATACGGAAGACTGGATGATTTTGTCTTGCACTTCCCCCGGCAAGCTTGCGAACCAGTCATCTGCCTCGCGCAGGCGGTAGATTGTCTGATGGGCTGCGTCATCTATGTTTTGCATTTGGAAACCTTGGAAACATCGATGTTGGGTCTTAACCACATTCGACAGTTTCCCAAGATATGGGATGCAGGGGAAGCCGAATTAACGGCTCGCAGCTAACAGCGGCACCACCCTATCCCGGTGCAGCAGCAGCAGGGCTAAAGACAGCAAGTAGTGCAGCCATTGGATGCCAGATAGCGGTCCGAGCATCTCTTCACCGGTTGCACCGGCCGCTAGACTAACGATGAACACTAGCGCCGCCCCGAGTGGCATTACCCGCCGCGTCACTAAGGCTGTGGCACAGATTAACAAGACAGAGCCAAGAGGCACCAGCATGCGCCAGGTGTCAAATCCCGACACGCTAATCACCACCCCGAAGCTCCCAACCAAGAGCGCGAAGCGCCCTGCGGCCGTGATGCGCTGAGCAACAGAGTCATCTGGCCAGCGCAGTGCAATGACCAGCAGCGGGAAACCTGCGCTGGCGGCAACCAGGCCGGTAAAGCGATGTGGGCCGGCGAACAACTCACCATACTGGTAATGCAGTGTACCAATCGCTGCCGCCAGGCCGATCAGGCCGCAACCAATGGCTAGAGCAGGGCGCTGGCGCAGCTGGACAAAGGCAATGGAAAAGGCAACCACAGCCAAGATCAAGTCGGAAATGGCATCGGCATTCATTGGGAAGTCCACAAAGCAGCAGGTTTGAAGGAAGTGCGGCTGAGCCATGCAGCGCTGCCTAGCATTACAACCAATAACATCAGCTTGAGTGCGATGGGCATACTAAAACCGAACCAGTCAGGTAGAGCAGCAAAGGCAATGCCCAGTCCTATGACACGGCACTGCTCAAAACGCCGTGCATTGGCACGTCCTTCCAATAGTGACGTGAGAGAGATTGCCGAAATGGCAAAGCCAGCGGCGTAGAGTGCCAGTAAGGTCTTCGGCAAGGTGTTGAGTAGCGTCAGAAAATGCATGAGGAACAACATTGCAAGCACCTGATGCACTACCGCATAGCGTTTGACCGCATCGGGTGTACACGGATCGTAATACTTAAACTGCGACGGCTCGTAAGGCTCGCTCGCCTCATCGTGCCAGCCACCAGGTGGTGCCAGCCAGACGCCAAGTTTAGCCCGCCAGCCCGGGGTGGCTTTGGATTTCTGCCAGAGCTCAATGTAGTAATGCATGTTGCCCCAGAATGGGTTAAGGCTCTGCAACGGTGTGCGCACGCCGTAGATGACCTTCTCGTCCTTGCGCTCCTCGGCGAAGGTACCGAATAGGCGATCCCAGAGAATCAGAATGCCCCCGTAGTTTGTGTCCATGCAGTAGTCATTTTGCCCATGATGGACGCGATGGTTTGAGGGTGTGACGAAGATGCGATCAAGCCAGCCCAAACGACCAATTACCTCGGTATGCACCCAGTACTGGTAAAGCAAGTCGATCAGCAACACCCCGGCAAACACGCTGGGCGGCACACCGGCCACTGCCATCGGTAGATAGAATATCCAGCCCAGAAGTGCGCTCGTCGAGGACTGGCGTATGGCTGTTGCCAGGTTGAAGTACTCGGAAGAGTGATGCGATACGTGCCCGGCCCACAGCAAGCCAATTTCATGGTTCATACGGTGATGCCAGTAGTAGAAAAAGTCGTAGGCCACAAGGGCTCCGACCCATACCCACAGGCTATCGCTAGGCAAGGTCGTGGCGCGGTAGGCTTCGAATACCAGAGTGTAAACGCCCAGTTTCGCCAACTTGGTGAACGCCCCAACCACCTGGCTCAATAGACCATATTGGTAGCTGCTGATGGCATCAGGTATGGAATACGCCGCTAGCCCGCGGCGGTGCGCCAGCCATGCTTCCAGCAAGGTGGTGGTTAAAAAAATCGGTATGGCAAACACGATCAGATTCATTGCGCGCGATCCTTTTCTCTCGACTCAAGAAAGTTGAGCGGCTGATGGCTTTCAGCGACTCAGCGACCAGGCAAGTTAGCACTCTTGACTGTGCCCACTTGTCGGCTCGGCGACAGGTTCTGCACGGCAATAGTGGCAACCTAGCTGACCACTCGTGCCGGGGCTCAGTGCTCAGTGCAGCCCTGGTGTAGTCCACTTCAAGGAGAATAAGCGTGAGTAAAGTAGTCGCAATTAGCGGTGGATTCGGTTGTCTAGGTATAGCGGTAGGCGAGGCGTTCGCGGCCAATGGTTGGCGGGTGGCCCTGATTGATCAGGCCAGCGTGCCGCGACCCCTGGCCGACACGGCGCGCTCTGAAAAACTGCTTATCGGCGCGGTCGATCTAACCGATCTGCACATGGCAAATTGTGCAATGCAGCAGGTGCAGCAGCATTTTCAAGGATTAGATGCGCTCATCAACGTGGCGGGTGGTTTTCGCTGGGAGACCATCGAGGGCGGCGATCTTGCGACCTGGGATTTGATGTATCAAATGAACGTGCGCACTGCCGCAACGGCTAGCATGGCCGCGCTGACACACCTGAAGAAAGCCGAAGCCGGGCGCATTATCAACATTGCAGCCGGAGCGGCCAGTAAGGCCAGCCTAGGCATGGGGGCCTATGCTGCAGCAAAGTCCGGGGTGATGCGCCTTACGGAGGCGTTGGCCGAAGAGTTGAAAGATCAGCGCATCACGGTCAATGCGATCATGCCATCGATCATCGATACCCCGCAGAACCGCCTCGATATGCCTGATGCGGATGCCACCCGCTGGGTTACGCCAGAGCAGGTCGCTAATGTGATCGTATTTTTAGCCTCTCAGGAGGCTAGTGCAATCACAGGTGCAGCTATCGCTGTAAATGGGCGGTGCTAATTTATTAGGCCGGCTGTCGACATAGCAGAGTGGCTGCCTAGAGCCGTTCTTCTCACCCAGGGTTCGCCCGATCCTAATGATCCTAATGATCCTAATGATCCTAATGATCCTAATGCGGCATGCGTGGCCTATGCGTGGGGAACTGACTGGTGTTGCCGGCGGAGAGCTAGCAGCCCTCGGTAGCAGGTCCCAAGTCCTTAGGGTCGACCACCACATACTTTGCCAAGGCGTGTGTCCGCAGCAGTTGTAAGCGACAACATTAGAAAAATACGCGCTAGAAAACCGCCCTATCCCTTGTGGTGCCCACACTATTTCGCTGCCTGGATACGGTATCCAAAATAAGGTTTGAATCCACCGATAAGGAGATGACCTTGAAGCCCTCATATTTGGCTAACGTCACAAGTTTTAGCGATGACCACTCTAATCCTGGCGGCCTCGCCTTCTCAGGCTAACTGGGATCAGGCGAATGCCTTCGAGGAAGGCCAGCAGCGTGTTGCCATCGGTAAGGATCCAATGCCAGGCCCTCGTTCGTGTTTTTGGCGCTACGGCCCGGTCAGTGGTGACCCCTACATCAACATCGCCTTCCCTGACGCCGGAACATTCTATTGGGGAGCAGCTTTCTCGGTGCCGAAGGGCGCGAAGCTGCATTTAGAGGGCAGTTTTCCGCATGCTCGCTATATGTCCCTAATCAGCTATGACCGTTTGGGTGCTCCTCTCGACTCAGTGGCCGACTACCTGATCGCGCCGAAGCCAGGTGCTAGCAACCCATATCTCTTCGGTGCAGACCGCAACAGTAAACAGCGCGGCTATAAAATCGAAGTGGTTAGCGAGCCGTTGAGCACTCCTATTCCATGGGGCGTTTACCAAGAAGCCAAGACCCGCGACAAGATCCATGCGCCTGGTCAAGCCGAAAACGGCCAGCAGCAACTGATTTATCGGATCTACGCAGGGGACAAAAATACCGACGAAACAGCAGGTTCCGGTCTGCCAACTCCGGTACTCACTCTCGCTGATGGCAAGGAGCTGCGCGGACAGGATGTTTGTGCCAGCTTGAGTAGCTTCCAGCCATTGTCGTTTGATCAGGCAGCCCTGGCGACCCCGCGTGAGTACCTCAATAAACTGACGGAGGTGGCCAAGGCGCGTGGCGGTCCGGCCATGCCGGCCAGTAACCCGCCGACCTGGAGCAAGAGTTCGGAAAGCATGTCGCGTTATGCCATTTACACCGGCGACAACACAGTGGCGAGTGGTACCAATAAGAAAGACGGGACCTTCTTTGCCAACCTCGACAACCAGTATGTGCGCACCTTTATCAACCGTAAGCACGGCGAGGTTTTCGTAATCCGCGCCAAAGCACCAACTACGCCAAAGACCTATAACGGCAACACCAAGTTTGAAGATGGTGATCTGCGCTACTGGTCGTGGTGCTCTCAGCAGGGCTACGCATCTGGTCGGGTCAATAAGTGTCTGTTCGATGAGCAGATTCCGGTGGACGCTAACGGCTACTACACCTTGGTACTTAGTCGCGAAAGTGACCGCCCACGCAATGCAATCAACGAGTGTGGTGTGTCCTGGTTGCCAATCGCGGATGTGGGCGACGGTACCGGTGATCCGGATCTGAGTTTCCTGGTTCTGCGCAACATGCTGGGCCGTGGTGAGTTCAAACACGCAGTGCAGAATATTAAGTCGCAAGAAACTATCCAGCAGGATATGGGCGACTACTTCCCGCGTGCTCGCTACACCACAGTTTCTTCGTTCGAGACGGCAGTTCCTTGCCAAGTAGAGAAACGTTAAGTGGCTTAAAACAATATAGCTTCTTGGTCGTCGGCGGGGTTCCTGATGTTTCCAGAGCCCTGTCGCGATTAGGCTGGCTGGCGATTAATTTAATTTTTTCGTGGATAATTAAAGCTTTCAAGTTGCTTGTTTTTTATTGCTGTTTTTTACGCGTAAAGATTTTTAATTTGAAATGAAAAAGCTGTTGGTAGTTGTCGATTACTTAATTCGTCACATAGCTCTAATGGTGTCTGGATTTTCGGTGAGACCTTGTGGGGTTAGTGATGGCTATTTCAGGTAAGTGTTCAAATGACGCATTTGGCGCTCGCTGGTAATAATGCTATTGGCAGCCGCTAGAGATATGTTTGATTCGTGTTTTTATAAGCAGCAAATTAATCTGGTGCGATATCCATAATCGCCGATTAAATAGAAGTAAATATAATAAAAATAGGAGGCTGTTTCGTGAGATTTGAAAGAAGTGAGTCCGGCCTGATTAATCCGTTGTTGTTGAAGATGACAGCTTGCATAACCCCGCTAGCGCTCATGATTTCACTGCAGGCTCAGGCGGGTGAGTTTGCATTAGGTGAAATCACGGGGCGCGCCAACGGTAGCATCAGTGTGGGTGGAATCTGGAATGCTGAGAAACCCGATTCAAACCTGATTTTTCAGGGTAATGCTGATCATATCGGCTACGGCTCGGCTGGTGAGTTCAACCCTTCAGGTGCGCGTAACGGTGATGACGGCCGCCTGAATTTTCGTAAGCGCAATTTGGTGTCTTCACCGATCACCCTATTGGCGGAAACCGAGTTGAACTGGCGTAATTATGGGGTCTTTCTGCGCGGTAAGGCCTGGTACGACTACACCTTGAACAACCGTGAGGTCGACCATGGCCATTCAGCCAATGGTTACCAGGTGGGTGCCAAGCTCAACGATAGCGGCTTCGACGATCTGGCCAAGTTCCAAGGCGTTGCCTTGCTGGATGCCTATGTATTTGGTGACTTCGAAGTCGGCGAGCGACCGTTGCACTTACGCGGCGGTAATCAGGTAATTAACTGGGGCGAGGGGTTGTTCTTCCAGAATGGCCTCAACTCGATCAACCCAGTGGATCTTGCCGCGTTACGCCGCCCGGGCTCTCAGTTGAAGGAAGCTCTACTCCCGGTGCCACTGCTCTTCGCCAACTTCGGTATCACCGACAGCCTCAACCTTGAGGTGTTTTACCAGTTGCAATGGCGTGAGACCGTTCTGGAAGGTTGCGGTACCTACTTTGCTAGCAACGACTTGATCCAGGATGGATGTTTCGGCTTGGCCAGGGGCGGTATTGCTGCCAACCCTAATGATGAGGCTGGTTATGCCACAATGTCATCAACTTAAGCCCCCAGCCCTGGCCGGGGCAAGAAATCCCGGGGCTT
>OGQD01000687.1_pt1 | contig 24416 bp, 21 predicted proteins | sample 1553091 | NCBI WGS metagenome assembly OGQD01 (sample SAMEA2580290, study PRJEB22360) | human gut metagenome | biome: human gut; feature: human-associated habitat; material: faeces | place: Denmark | collected 2008/2010
CGCCGTTCCATCGGGGCGGTGGGCTTATAATTAAATGCGTATTTATGTAATTCATCAACCAAAGGAGAACGAAGCTATGAGTGAGAAGAAGATTGCATACAAACCCCTGATTGATTTCCAGTCGTTCGAGATTGCCGAGCGGCTTATTGCCGCCGTCTATTCCATGGAGGACGATGGCATCGAGATTGTGTACCCCGGCATGAAGATGCCGTCCGCTGCGAGCATCAAGGGAGACGCCATCGGCCTGGTGCCGTGGCCGCCGGTCGAAGACATCGAGGACGGACTTGGTGAGGATTTCGGGGAATACGAGGAAATGGACGACCCTGCAAAGATGCTGCGTGAGTATTTCAACCGCGTGTACGACGGGGTGTGCGATGAGGAGACGGAAGGTTACTTGTACAACCTGGAGCAAGCAGCCGAAGCCGCTGGGTTCGAGGTCGTGGAGAAGGACTTTGGAGAAGCGTAGGAGGCATTGAAGGCAATGAATACATATAAGCAGAAATTACGGGAGGGGGTAAGAGCTTGGCACGCAAGAAGAAGTTCGAGCTGAACGACAACAATCTCGCCATCGCCTACTACCGATTCTCCTCCCATTCGCAGAACGAGGCGAGCATCGACCAGCAGCGGGAGCTTGCGCATGCGTGGGCGGACGCCCACGGGTTCAAAATCGTGAAGGAGTACGAGGACGCGGCCATATCCGGCACCACGGAGAACCGACCGGGGTTCCAGCAGATGCTGTCGGAGGTCGCGAAAATCCGTCCCCGTGTTCTCATCATGTGGAAGACCGACCGTCTGGGGCGCGACAAGTACGTGCTGGCGATGGCGAAGCGCACCATCCGCGACGCCGGGTGCGAGATACGCCTGCTGGCGGAGAACATCCCGACCGACGGGCCGGAGGGCGTGCTCATCGAGGGGCTGATGGACGCCATGGCGGAGTATTACAGCCGCCAGCTGTCCCAGAACATCCAACGAGGCATGGACTACAACGCCCAGCACGCGCTCTACAACGGGCACAAGCTGTTCGGCTACGGGGTGGACAAGTCCACGAAGAGGTACATCGTGGACCCGGACACCGCTCCGTTCGTGCAGCGGATGTTCGCGGAGTACGCCGGAGGCAAGGCGATGCAGACCATCTGCGACGAGCTGAACGCCCAGGGGCTGCGCACCACGCGGGGCGCGAGGTTCGGCGTGAAGACGATGAACAAGATGCTCCAGAACCGCGCCTACATCGGCGAGTACCGCCACGGCGACATCGTGGTCGAGGGCGGCATGCCCGCGCTGGTGGACGAGGAGACCTTCGACAAGGTGCAGCGGAAGTTCGCCGAGAACAAGCGCAAGGGTTCCCAGCGGGCGCGCGGCATGGACGAGAACGACGCTCCGCGCTATTGGCTGACAGGCAAGGTCTACTGCGGGAAGTGCGGGAGCACCCTGCAGGGCGTGTCCGGCACGAGCGGGACGGGGCGGACGTATTACTACTACTATTGCTCCGCCCAGCGCCGCAAGCAGTGCACGCTGAAGAAGGTGCGCAAGGAGAAGCTGGAGGATGCTGTCACGATGATTCTCCGGTCGATTCTCCACGACTCCGAGAACCTGATGTCGCTTGCCGTGGACGCGGCGGCGTACTACGAGAAGAACTACCGCGATACGGGCTACCTGGATGGCTTGGAGGCCAAGCGCCGCGAGGTCGAGAAGAGCCTTGCGAACCTCGTGAAGGTCATCGAGTCGGGACTCATCAGCGAGACGGTGACGGAGCGCCTGGTGCAGCTCGAAGAGCAGAAGCGCGCCCTGAACGAGGCCATCGAGGCCGAGAACATCCGCGCCGCGTTGTGCGAGGACGAGCACACCATCAAGGCGTACTTCGAGAAGTTCCTGCATGCGGACTTCGACAATCCCGAGACCCGCGACCAGGTGCTGGAGTATTTCGTCGATAAGATTTACCTGACCGACGACGGGCTGGTGGTAACGTCGTGGTATTCGGAGGACAGGACTGAAGTCACGTGGGACATGCTATACGGGGAGGACGGCAACCCTTTTGTTAAAGGGGAAGCCGTCAAGTTCGACTGCTTCCCCTTTGGCTCCACCATCATTTCCGCGGGCTTCTATGTTTATGCAGGTAGAAGCCCGCGTTTTCTTTGTATATCTCATATTTCTTATGATATTTTTGGCAGATTTTGGCAGATGCCATCCCTGCCGGAACTTTCACTGTTGGCCGAATTTATCAACTCATGAGGAATAGGGCGAAGCCTCTGGGGTAGCTAAAGTCTCTGGAGGTTTTGGATAAAAACGTCATAATGAAGATTACAATATAGTTTCGGGATTCCAATTCCGAAGTTTGTGTCGCAATGCGTGTAAACGTCAACTTGGGCAGGCAACAGCTTGCCCTTAAGGTTTGATTGCCTATGCAGGCGGTCAGAAGGAGGAAACAATGGGACGTTTTACTAACCCGCGTGACCTGTATTTTGGCGAGGGTGCTCGTCATGAGGTGAAGAACCTCAAGGGTTCCAAGGCCGTTATCGTTACCGGCGGCGGCTCCATGCGTCGTGGCGGCTTCCTACAGGAACTCGAGGCAGACCTCAAAGAGGCTGGCTTCGAAGTCAAGCTTATCGAGGGTGTTGAGTCCGATCCGTCTGTAGAGACAGTCATGAAGGGCGCAGCCGTCATGTCTGAGTTCGAGCCTGACTGGATCGTTGCTATTGGTGGTGGCTCTCCTATCGACGCTGCTAAGGCCATGTGGATTAAGTACGAGTATCCCGACACCACGTTCGAGGATATGTGCAAGGTCTTTGGCCTGCCTGAGCTCCGCACCAAGGCTCACTTCTGCGCCATTTCCTCCACCTCTGGCACCGCTACTGAGGTAACTGCATTCTCGATCATCACCGATTATGCTAAGGGCATTAAGTTCCCGATCGCCGACTTCCAGATTACTCCGGACGTGGCAATTGTTGACCCTGAGCTTACCTACACCATGCCTGCCAAGCTGTGCGCACACACCGGTATGGATGCCCTGACTCACGCCATTGAGTCCTACGTTTCCACTGCAGCCTCCATGTATACCGAGGCCAATTCACTGCATGCCATCCGTGAGATCGTCAAGTGGCTGCCCGAGTCCTACAAGGGCGACAAAGAGGCACGCAAGCACATGCACGACGCTCAGTGCATCGCTGGTATTGCATTCTCCTCTGGCCTGCTCGGCATCGTTCACTCCATGGCACACAAGACCGGTGCTGCCTTCACCGGCGATCACATCATCCATGGTTGCGCCAACGCTATGTACCTCGGCAAGGTCATCCAGTTCAACTCCAAGATCCCCGAGGCCAAGACTAAGTATGCCTACATCGCCAAGGAAATCCTGCACCTCCCCGGCGAGACCGAGGACGAGCTCGTTGCTGCACTCGTACAGGAGATCCGCGACCTCAACGACAAGCTGGACATTCCGCAGGGCATCAAGAACTACGGCAAGGGCGGCGTAAAGGCCGACGAGTCCATCATCGACTACGCCGAGTTCGAGGAGAAGAAGAGCCGTATTGCTGTTGACGCTATTGGTGACGCCTGCACTGGCTCCACCCCCCGCCAGCCGACGCCGGAAGAGATGGAGAAGCTCCTCGAGTGCGTCTACAACGATGTGGATGTTGACTTCTAATTCCTGCTGCAATTAACAGCATGATGTACGGCCGAGACTTTCGAGTCTCGGCCGTTTTTGTATCTACCAGCAGGTATCTCTCAGTTCTGTCGGCACATGTGCCGTTTTCAAAACAAAAAGGGGCGTTGGACAATCCAACACCCCTTGAGCTTTGTCTTAAGAGAATAAGCTAGCTTACAACGACTTTGCCAAAGCCAAGTTCGTGCGCAAGAGCCTCAATAGCATCCATTCGCTCATCGGAAGGAGAAGGAGCGGTTGCCATGGGGCCCTTAACGCCAAATACGCGGAAACGCATGAGACGAATACGGGTTGAGCTTACACGCTCGCCAAGGGTATCGGCTATGCCGTGTACAGCATCTTCTGGATCGTTCCATCCTTCGGTAACGATAACGCGAACTTCCTCAAGCTTGTTGTGTTCGGAGAGGTAGGCGAGATTCTTTCGAACCATTTTTCCATCTGTTCCCGTAAGCTTGCAGAACCAATCATCATCCCACGATTTAACGTCAAGCATGACACCGTCTGCCACATTGAGCAGATCTGTATAGTTGGCAAAATCAATTGTTCCGTTTGAGTCAATGAGTGTGCCAATGCCTGCGGCTTTGCACTTTTGGAACAACTCATACATAAAATCGGGGTAGAGCATGCATTCGCCACCCGAGCATGTAATGCCACGAATAAATGGAGCATATCCGCTTACCTGTTCAAACACATCTTCTGCCGTGAGATATTTGATACGTGGCGAAGAGTGATTGGGACATACATTAATGCAGGTGTCGCACTTAACGCACTTATCAGGATCCCATTCAACGGCGCCAGCAACAATGGAAAGCGCATTGGTGGGGCACGCTTTTACGCATGTGCCACATCCCACGCAGAGGCGTTGCGTCTCAGGATTGTGACAATAAGCGCAATGAATATTGCAGCCCTGAACGAAAATGGATGTACGAGCACCTGGGCCATCTACCAGGGAAAATGGAATGATATTGTTAACAGGAACATGCGCAGACATATGCCCTCCCCTGCATTGAGGTAAAGAAAAGCCCCGCTACGCGCAAGGCGCAACGGGACTTAAACGTAGCCATAAGACTTACAAACGAACCTTACGGTCGGCAAGGTCGTTGGCGCGCCAGTTGCCCTCACCGTCGTGAGAGGTGTCGGCAAGAACTGCCTCGCCGCGAGCGTACTTCTCCATCTCGGAACGCTTGACCAAGAAGCCAGTGATGCGAACGAGGTCGGAATCGGAGGAGTAGAAGGAGAGGTATTTGTCATCGATGGCGAAGGCGCCCTTGATGACGTCGAGAATAGCCTCGGGGTTCTTCTCAGCGGTGGGCTCAACGGGGAAGATGTCAGAAACGCCTGCGTTGAAGTACTTGTGCATGCTTGCGCACTGACGGATGTGATCGTAGAAGACCTCAGGCTCGTCGCCAACCTTGATACGAACGCCTGGTGTGATGCCCACCTGATCGGCAAAGCCGGCCTGTGCATGCAGGGTGAAGCGGCCGCCAGCAACCTCTGAGTAAACAGCATCAAACTCGTTGACCTGGTCATAGATCTTCTGGCAAATCTGCTGGGCGAGCTCATTGCCCTCAGGATCGGTGCCATAGGCACGGTCATCACCGAAGTGCAGCAGCTCCTTGATGCACTCGCTCATACCAGCTACGCCGAACATAGCGGTAAAGCGGTCGCGGCTCAGCAGGCCTTCCTTCACCAGGAATGAAGAGTCGAAGAAGTGAGACTGCTCAACCTCAAAACGAATGCGGTCATTCATGTAGTTGCAGAGCTCAGCGGTGGCAGAGGGGAGGATGTTGTTCATAAAGTCATCTACGCTCGAGGACATGCGAGCAAGGCCAGGGAGCAGCAGACGATCGAGGCTGTAGGCACCGCCGCCAAGTGGCAAAACGTTGTAGCAGCTTACAACCGTGTAGTCGCCGGGATAGGTGTTTACGTGCATGGGGTGGTTTGCGAAGGCGGGGTTAGCGCACTTCATAGCAGCCTCAATGCAGAGAATCATGAAGTCATCAGGTGTGATGTTGGGGTCATACTTCATGGTGAGGTTGGGGCATGCGTTCTGTGTGTCAATCATGGCCTGAAGCAGCAGGCGTCCGGCGCGGGTGTCCTCAGGGCCAATGTTGGCGTGGCAGTAGCCAGAAGCTACCGTGCGATCAATGTAGTTCAGGAAACGGTGGAGGCGAGGAAGTACCTCGTCGTCGTCCATGTCGGTAATAAACGGATCGATGATCTTATCGAGCTGGCCACAGTAGACAGGACGGCTGGTGACGGAAGGCACGTTGTCATACAGCATGGCAAGGCCCCAAAGCAGGTCGTCAAGTGTCTCAGGCTTGTCGAGACGAAGGAACTCAGAGCCCTGCTCAGCAAACAGGCCATAGTTGGGGCAGATGTAGCGAGGACGATAAGGAGCCTTGCCCTCGGTCATGTCATCGAGGCCGCGAGCGGCGAAGAATTTATCGAACTCTTTGGTTGTCTTAATGGGATTGCAGTTGTTCTCAGCAGCTTGGGCAAGATGAAGCAGCTTCTGCTTATAGGTGAGATTGCTTGCCGTAATAATGTCTAAGTACTCTTTCTCAGTGCTTTTATCGACGCTCATAGCTCCTCCTTCTATTTGCCCTGCGACAGGCCCGTTTCGAACTCGTGCTGTATTTCGCTATCCAGGCGCGCACGTGCCTCCTGGTCGATAACGATTTTGTGCCCCTCACGATGGAGCATATGCCGCTGCTCTAACTCGTCCAAAGAACGCGACACGGTCTTAGTGCTTACATTAGCTTTCTCAGCCAGCTCGCTGCGAGATGCCTTAATAACTACATCACCTGTTTTGCTCTGCTGCCGACAATACTGGCACAGCACAAACATGAGACGCTTAACTCCGGTCCATCCCATAAGGTCGCGCTCAGTTCCCGATTGACGCAAAAGGCTTTTCACAACCGAGCGAGACCGAGCAAGAAGTGCCTCGGGATCGGACTTGAGCCAGGCGAGATAGTCATCGCGTCGTGCAGAGATGAACTCACAGTCGGTTAATGCAATGAGCGAGCCATGAAAAAGTGGGCTTTCCGAAAGAACTTCCATCTCGCCAAAGACAGCCGGAGCCTCAAACTCGTCAATTGCAAAAGTGGAGCCGGAAACTCCGTGTGTCGTCGTGCGAACACGACCAGAACAAAGCAGATAAACACGAGTGCATCTGTCGAGCATGTGCACAAGAATTTCCCCGCGGTTGAGACGAACAAGATGGGCGCGTGAAAGAACACCAGCAGGAATGCGGCTCACCCAAGGCAGCACAGCATCACGCACTTGCGGATCCAATGCTGAGATGTAGGTAAGTACGTCCATGCTGTCCTCCAGCATATTGCTTGCAGCACGCTTGTATGCGAAAGGTCTACACCGTTTTGGGCAAATCTCATGCCATAACACGTGATTTGCCCACATTTTAAGGAGATGAAAGGGGACTTTCGAGGACATATGTCCTGAAAAAATAATAAATATTCAACTTTGTGATGAAAGGCAATATTTTATCGGCGAATGGTATGCCAACGAGTTTGATAAGAGCAGCTTAAAGAAAAACCGGCCGCACCAGGGGGCGCAGCCGGTGAAACGAGCAACTATAAAGAGGCGATCATTTACTGCTCAATGGCACGAAGTGCGACAGCAGTCTTTGCGCCAAGGGCAACATTGTTAAAGACGAGCTGGATGTTTGAATCGAGAGAATCGCCACCAGTCAGCTCAGAGACCTTAGCAAGCAAGAATGGCGTGGTTTCCTTGCCGTGGATGCCCTGCTCTTCAGCTTCAGCAATAGCCTGATCAATAGCAGCATCGATGGTGGCCTTGTCCATCGAATACTCTTCAGGAATAGGATTGCCAACGAGTACGCCGCCCTTGAGGCCCATCTCACGCTTGGTGTGGAAGATCTGAGCAAGCTCTTCGGGGGTGTCGACGCGATAGTCTACCGAGAAGCCCGAGTGACGGGTATAGAAGGCAGGGAGCTCTTCGGTCTGATAACCAAGAACAGGTACGCCGCGCGTCTCGAGGAATTCAAGGGTGAGACCAAGATCGAGAATGGATTTTGCGCCAGCGCAAATGACCATTACAGGAGTATTGGCAAGCTCTTCGAGGTCAGCAGAGATGTCCATGGTGGTTTCGGCGCCACGATGAACGCCGCCAATGCCACCGGTAGCGAAGACCTCAATGCCTGCCATATGAGCAATGATCATCGTTGTGGTAACAGTGGTGGCTCCGTCCATGCCACGGGAGCACAAAACTGCCAGGTCGCGACGAGAGGCCTTGGTTACGTCATGGCCCTTCTTGCCGAGATAGTCGATCTCTTCTGGTGAGAGGCCTACACGCAAACGTCCGCCAATAACAGCAATGGTGGCAGGAATTGCGCCATTATCACGGATAATCTGCTCAACCTTAAGAGCGGTCTCCTTATTCTGCGGATAGGGCATGCCGTGAGAAATAATGGTGGATTCAAGTGCGACGACTGGCTTACCTTCGTCAAGTGCCTGCTGAACCTCGGGAGAGATGTCGAGGAACTTGTTGAGATTCTGCATTGGTACTCCTTCCGTCAGGCCGTTACTCGGCCATGTTTACTCACATACTATGCTGCAGTCTTTACTAATAAAGACTGTTGCTGACAACATTAATCCTGATGCGCATGGGCAATGCGCTCACGCACCTTATCTGCGGTTATCTCAGTATTGATCGTAGCGGCAGATTCCACAGCAAGAGAAGAGGTGGCAAGTCCGGCAAGACCCTGTGCCCTCAGACCTTCTCCTTCAAGGGCAGACCATGCGATAGCTGCCATCATGGAATCCCCGGCACCGGTTGCATTGACAACGTTGCTTGGCATGATGGGAAGCAGTATTTGCTGCTCATGATCGGCGCAGAGAAGACCGCGGGTATCGAGGGAGATAAATACTTGCTGAAGCCCGGTATCGAGCAATTTGTTTGCAGCAAGCCTGAGAGACTCTTCGTCATGAATGGCAATACCAGAGAGCACTTCAGCTTCGAGTCTATTGGGCTTAAGCGTGTGAAAACGCCCTAGAGCTCCGCGTAGTTTAGGTGCCTTGGCGGTGGAAACCGGATCGCAGTACAAAGGTGTTGTTACGTGCTCAGCAAGCCAACGTAGTGTTTCGGCAGGAATATTAGTGTCTACAACACAAATGGCGGCACGTTCGATGAGATCGAGCTTTCGCTCAAGTAGCTGAGGAACAAGTTTGTCATAAATGCCCATATCGGAGATGGCGAGTTCCATATCACCAGTCTCATCCATGATGAACAAATAGGTACTCGTGGCCTCTCCGGGAATGGTAATGGAATCAGTGACATCGATTCCTACTGCTCGGCAGCTCTCTTGCAGCTCGCGTGCATGACCGTCATCTCCGAAGGCTGAGATGAAATGAACATCACAGCCAAGGAGTGCCATGTTGTGAGCAATATTGCGTCCTGCACCGCCAGGGGAAAGGCGTACTGTTCCAGGATTAGAGTCGCGTGCTACCAAAGCTCGCTGTGGTTTTCCAGCAATGTCCATATTGGCGCCACCGATAACAACCGCATATGGCTTTTCTGAGAGCACGTACTGGCGCCCAAGAATTGCACCTTTACGCATGAGGTTAGAGATGTGAACAGCAACGGAAGAGCGAGAGATTTGCGCGCGGTCTGCAATCTCTTTTTGGGTAATGGAAGGATTTTCGCGAATCCATTCGAGGATTTGGCGCTCGCGCTCCGTGACCATTTTTACCTCCGTTGCGAAAAGTAGTCATTTGTTTGTAGCAAACATTTATTAAGAAAAGTAAATGTTTGTCTATGTCTTGCGCTGATTTTACGAAATTGAATTAGGTCTGTAAAGCACAATTTCAAATTTCTTAAAACTGAAATAAATACCAGGAAATAAGCTATGCCAACAGGTGTTCAGAAAAAAGAGAAAAATGCAATTCGGAGGTTTCAAATAAAGCGTCCGTTCACGGAATAAGAAGTGCCATTCGGAGAACTGGATTACTTTCTCTTGTGGTAATGAACCGATTGGACGTTTAGAGTGCCCGAAATATTCCCTCCAGAGAGCTAAACAATTCTTTAGAATAGACAAGTGATAGTTCGAAGGATCGGATGGCCGCGAAATAAAGAAGAGGTGAGATGAATGGGGAACCCCAAGCGAGTTTTTCTCATCGTCCTTGATAGCTTTGGTATAGGCGCGGAACCGGATGCTGCAGATTATGGTGACGAGGGAAGCAATACACTTTGCGCTTGTGCCACAAGCGGCAAGCTTGTTATTCCTCATATGACAGAGCTTGGCTTGCTCAATATCGACGGCGCACTTGAGAGTCCCTATGATGTGGATCTCACTCCTGCCAAGGACCCCAAGGGGGCATATGCACGTCTGCAGGAAGCTTCAAAGGGTAAAGATACAACCGTCGGCCATTGGGAGATGGCGGGTGTAATTTCGCCACGCAAGTTCCCAACGTATCCAGATGGTTTCCCCGCAGAGGTTATTGAGGCATTTGAGCGCGAGACAGGTCGTGGCGTGCTCTGCAATAAGCCTTATTCCGGTACTGATGTGATTCGCGACTATGGCGAAGAACATATGAAAACGGGCGACCTGATTGTATATACCTCAGCAGATAGCGTATTCCAGATTGCTGCTCATGAGGATATTGTCCCAGTTGAACAGCTTTATGAATACTGCAAGATTGCTCGTTCCATTCTAACGGGTGAACATGGTGTAGCGCGCGTTATCGCCCGCCCATTTGTGGGTGAGCCTGGTAATTTTACGCGTACTTCTCGCCGACACGATTTCTCGTTGGAACCCACGGGCACAACGATGCTCGATGTTCTTTTGGACGCGGGCTATGACGTTTTGTCTGTAGGCAAGATCTACGACATCTTTGCTCATCGCGGTATTACTGATTTTGTGTTTACGTCCGGAAACGCCGAAGGCATTGATCACACTATTGAGCGGCTTGATCGTGATTTTAATGGCCTGTGCTTCACCAATCTCGTAGATTTTGACATGGTGTATGGCCATCGTAATGATCCTGATGGATATGCAACGGCGCTTTCATACTTTGACTCAAAGCTTCCGGAGATTTGCGCTGGATTGCGAGAGAATGACCTGCTCATGATTACCGCCGACCATGGTTGTGACCCGGTAACGCCTTCAACAGATCATTCTCGTGAATATGTGCCGTGGCTCATATATGGTCAGCACGTACGTCCGGGAGTGAATTTGGGCACCCGCCCAACATTTGCTGATGTAGCCGAAACAATTTTGGACTATCTTGGTGCGCCAGCACTTGGGGTTGGTACGTCTCATGTACGTGAAATAGTGGAGGAGTAATTTATGGCAACTACACCCACTCCGCACAATGCGGCCACAGAGGGACAGATTGCAAAAACGGTACTTATGCCAGGCGATCCTCTGCGCGCTCAATTTATTGCTGAGAATTACCTTGAGGATGCCGAGTGCTTCAATACGGTGCGCAATATGTTTGGCTACACCGGCACCTATCATGGTGAGCGCGTTTCAGTAATGGGCTCCGGTATGGGCATTCCTTCAATCGCAATTTATTCGTATGAGCTTTATAACTTCTACGATGTGGATGCGATTATTCGTATTGGTACGGCTGGTGGTCTGGCAGAAGATGTAGAGCTGCGCGATGTAGTTATCGGTATGGGTGCTTGCACCGATTCTAACTATGCCGCTCAGTTTGAGCTACCAGGCACTATTGCACCTATCGCAAGCTGGGATTTATTGCGTCGTGCGACGCAGGCTGCTGAAAAGATTAACGTGCCTTATAAGGTCGGAAATATTCTATCATCAGATGTGTTTTATGCTGATCCTGAGGTCTCACGCAAATGGGCAAACATGGGCGTATTGGCCGTGGAAATGGAGTCTGCTGCACTGTATCTGAATGCTATGAAGGCTCACAAGCAAGCGCTCTGCCTGCTTACCATTTCTGACCTTCCCCTTGTGGGTGAGTCACTACCAGCTGGAGAGCGTCAAACATCGTTCACCCAGATGATGGAAGTTGCTCTCGAGCTTGCAACAATAAGTGAATAATAATAGAAGTTGTTTATGGTGCGAGCTTTTGGCTCGTGTGGAGAGGACGGGACGACCTGTCTTCAAGGAGGGGGGCCGCGCACGACGCGGATGCCGGAAAGAGTAAGGAGTGTGCGTTATGGGATATCTCAAGAACGTGTCACGTCGCGGGTTCGTGAAGGGCGCTGGCGTTGCTGCTCCTGCCGCAACGATGGCTGGTCTTGCGGGTTGCAGTGGCGGAGACTCAGGTTCCGCTTCTGGTGATAGCGTCAAAATTGAGATGGTTACCGATACCGGCGGCGTAAACGACCAGTCCTTCAACCAGCTTGCTTGGGCAGGCCTTCAGCAGCTTGGCGAGGAGAACGGCTGGGAGGTTGGCTATCTTGAGTCCACTCAGGAAGCAGACTATGCCCCCAACCTTGATCGTTGCGTAGACGATGGCTGCGCTCTTATCTGGGGCGTTGGATTTGCAATGGCAGACGCTATCGCTACTTGCGCTCAGACCAACCCTGATATTAAGTTCGCCATTATCGACAACGCGAACCCCTCTGATGCAGAGAACATCGTAGGCGTTCAGTTCCGTGCTCAGGAGCCTTCGTTTATCGTTGGTTATATCGGTGCTTCGTTCTCTAAGACAGGCAATGTTGGTTATGTTGGCGGCATTTCCTCTGACGTTATCGACCAGTTCGAGTATGGCTACAAGGCCGGTGTTGCCTATGCCAACTCCGTAAACGGCACGAACGTCCAGGTTCAGGCCCAGTATGCCGAGTCCTTCTCCGACTCTGCCCGTGGCAAGGCTATCGCTCAGTCCATGTTCTCCAATGGCTGCGACGTTGTCTTCCATGCAGCAGGTGGCACCGGCACCGGCGTTATTGAGGCTGCTGCCGAGGCTGGTAAATATGCTATTGGCGTTGATATGGACCAGAATCACCTCGCGCCCGAGAATGTCATTACCTCTGCACTTAAGCGCGTCAACGTAGCTGTTGTTGATGTTTCTAACCAGATTATTAACGGCGAGCTTGCAGATCCTAACGTCACACTCGGCCTTACTGAGGACTGCGTTGGCATTCCTGAGGATCACGCTCTGTATGGTGATGAAATTTACAACGCCGCGATGGAGATCGAAGAGCAGATTAAGAATGGCGACATCGTTCCGCCGGCAAATGAGGAAGAGTACAACACGTACGTAGCCTCCCTGTAAGCTTTACGGCTGTAGTGCCGCTGCGACGGTCCCGTCACGCTCGCTGCGGTTAACAATTTAAAGTTGGGCATTGAGCTCGGGCGTCGGGGGACACCTTATATAGGGGTCCCCCGATTGCTAAAGACTAGTGAGAGGGAGGTGGCACATGGAAGTAAGCTCTGAATATGCAGTTCAGATGCACGGGATTACCAAGACATTTGGATCTTTCAAAGCTCTTGATAAGGTCCAGCTCGATGTAAAGAAGCAAACAATCCATGCCATCTTGGGGGAGAACGGAGCGGGTAAAAGTACGCTCATGAACGTCCTTTATGGCCTTTATCAGGCCGATGAGGGCGAAATCTACCTCAATGGTGAGAAGGTGAATATCTCAAATCCAACCGAGGCGATTAAACATGGCATCGGTATGGTCCACCAGCACTTTATGCTTGTTGAGAATTTCACCGTAACTGAGAACATTGTTCTTGGCGATGAGGTTTGTGGTGCAGCGGGAATCTTGGATCCCAAACGTGCACGCGAAGAAGTGACCAAAATCGTCGAGGAATATGGTCTCGAAGTTGATCCCGATGCCAAGATTGAAGATATTTCAGTAGGCATGCAGCAGCGTGTAGAAATTCTCAAGGTTCTCTACCGCGGAGCTGAAACACTTATTCTCGATGAGCCTACGGCAGTGCTTACACCGCAGGAGATCGAGAAGCTTATCGAGATCATGCATGACCTTGTACGTAAGGGTAAGACGATCATTATCATTACGCACAAGCTCAAGGAGATTATGTCATCGGCTGACGTGTGCACCATTATTCGCCGTGGCGTATATATGGGTACGGTAAATGTCTCTGAGACCAACGAAGAGGAGCTTGCCTCCAAGATGGTTGGTCGTCATGTTGAGTTTGTTGTTGAAAAAGCACCAGCTCATCCGGGCAAGCTCGTACTTTCAATTGATGATCTGCATGTAAAAGATGACCGAGGCATTGAGAAGGTCCGCGGTCTTTCTCTGCAAGTTCATGCAGGCGAAATTGTAGGCATTGCCGGTATTGACGGTAATGGTCAGGATGAACTTGCAAATGCGCTTGATGGCCTTACTAAGGTAGAGTCAGGCACAATTTCTATCAACGGCACTGAGATTCAGAACACTTCAATTAAAAATGTTCTGAATCACTCAGTAGCTACCATTCCTGCTGACCGTCAGCGTTGGGGTATGGTCTTACCCTTTACCGTGGCTGAGAACATGGTGCTCGATACGCACGATGAAGAGCGTTTTGGTAAAGGCATTAAGCTCGATTACGACGCCATGCGTGCATTTACGCGTGAGCTTATTAAGGAATACGACATCCGTCCCGATGATTGCGAAGATCATGAAGCGGGTGGACTCTCCGGCGGTAACCAGCAGAAGGCCATTATTGCTCGTGAAGTTTCTCGTGAGCCGGATCTTCTGGTGGCTATCCAACCAACACGCGGCCTGGACGTTGGCGCTATCGAATTCGTACATAAGGCGCTTGTGCGCGAGCGTGACCGCGGTGCAGCAATTCTGCTCATTTCACTTGAGCTTGACGAGGTCATGAGCGTGTCGGACAGAATTGAAGTTATCTATGACGGAGCTATTGCAGGCTCGTTTAAACAAGGCGAGGTTGATGAGCAGCAAATCGGTCTCCTTATGGCTGGAGGTGGTAGCAAATGACGGTCTTTACTAAGATTCTCAAGAAGCCTATTACCTCTGCCATCGTCGCTATTATCATCGGCTTCTTTGTTGCAGCCATTGTGTTGGGCGTGGCGGGCTTTAACCCCATTGAGGCTTTCGCGGCGCTTTTCCAAGGCGCACTCGGTCGTCCGAATTACATTTCCAATGTCATTATTAAGGCAACCCCTCTTTTGCTGTGTGGCATTGGTATTTCATTTGCCTATAAAGCGGGTCTTTTCAACATTGGTGCTGAGGGTCAGTACATTGTGGGCACCGTATTTGCCATGATGGTGGGCTCCCAACTCAACTTTCCTGCTCCTTTGCAGATTCCTCTTGTAATCTTGGCAGGCGCTCTTGGCGGCGTCTTGCTTGGCTCTTTTGTTGGTTGGCTTAAAGCGCGCTTTGGCATCCACGAAGTAATTACCAGCATCATGTGCAACTGGATTGCTTTGTATTTTTGCAACTTTATCGTTTCAACCGATACGTTCCATCGCGCGAACTCCACGGGCTCAATCATGGTAAATGAGTCGAGCTATACCATGGTGTTGCCGCAATGGAAGCTTTCCGATGAGGGCCTGAGCACGCTTTCTCAGATTCCTTGGTTGCGTGACTTCCTGGTAAGAACAGATGTCAACTTTGGCATTGTCATTGCCGTGATTGCTGCTTTTGTTGTTGCTTGGTTGCTTACGCGTACAAAAGTTGGTTATGAGATTCGTGCCGTCGGCCTCAACCGTGATGCAGCTCAGTTTGCCGGCATTAGTGTGAGCAAAAACATTGTGCTCTGCATGGCTATCTCTGGTGGCCTGTGCGGTCTTGCTGGTGCCCTTTCAATTACTGGTACGCAGCCTCATGCCATTTCGACACTTGCGGCCTTTGAGAACAATGGTTTTAACGGCCTTTCAGTTGCTTTTATTGCGGGCTGCTCTCCTATTGGGTGTATTCCTGCATCACTTTTGTTTGCTGGCCTCATCTCTGGCGGACAAACTGTCCAGCAGACCTTGGGCGCTCCTTCTGAGGTCATTGACATTATGATCGGCACCATCGTGTTCTTCATGGCGTTGGGTGGAATCGTTCCAGCTATTGCCGATCGCATTGAACATAGGCGCACACTCACTATTGGCGAAGCCCAGATGGCAGAAGCAACAGATGCTGTAGCCGTAGATGAAGAAGACGCAACTTCATCTCAATCAGGATCTGCAGACACCTCCGCTGACAAGACAAACGCAGACGCGGATGCTGCTGCGAAGGCGTCGCGAGTAAGTCCTCCTGGAGAAGAAGATGCTACAGACGCTCAGGATGATGTAAGCAGAAAGGAGGCAGACAATGATCGGTAGTCTTGTAATGCTTATCAGCATCACACTCATGTATTCAACGCCGTTCGTATTTGGCGGAATGGCTGGCGTTATTTCAGAACGCTCGGGTGTTACCAACATTGGTATTGAAGGCATGATGACCATCGGCGCCTTTGCTGGTGTCGCAGGGAGCTTCCTTTCTGGCAACCCTTGGGTAGGCCTGCTTACCGCTGGTGTTGCAGGAGGATTAGTGGCTACGCTTCATGCAATTGCTTCTGTTCTCCTTGTCGGTGATCAGACTGTTTCCGGTGTGGCTATCAACCTGTTTGCTCCTGGCTTCGCTCTGTTCGGATGTCGTATGCTTTTTGATGGTGCGGCCATGTCTCCGATTGTTCCCAAGCTTCCGAAACTTATCAGCTCCGGCTCTCTTCCAGGACCATTGGGAAATCTTGATATTGACGTAACAGTGCTGCTTGGTCTTATCTGCTGCGTAGTTTTGTGGTTCGTGCTGTATAAGACAAAATGGGGCCTGCGCATTCGTTCCGTGGGTGAGCATCCAGCAGCGGCAGATACCTTGGGTATTAATGTGTCAGCAACCCGCTTTATCTGCGTTGTTATTTCAGGTGTGCTTGCAGGCTTCGGTGGTGCTTCCATGACGCTGGCAATTATTTCCCAGTTCACGCAAACCGCCATTGCTGGTCAGGGCTTCATTGCACTTGCTGCAGTAATCTTTGGTAAGTGGACACCGCATGGAACCTATGGCGCATGCATGCTGTTTGGTTTCACACAAGCGCTTGTCATTATGCTTGGCGGTGGCGTATTCCCCATTCCATCGCAGATTCTGGCAATGCTGCCGTACGTCATGACCATCGCAGTTCTCGTCTTCTTTGTTGGTGGTTCTGTTGCACCTAAGGCCGATGGTGTGCCGTACATAAAAGGCAGTAGGTAGGAACGGGTGACGACGTATGGACGATAAGGAACTGGTACAGCTTGCAATAGCGGCTCGAGAGCATGCCTATGTTCCGTATTCGCACTTTGCTGTTGGAGCTGCTCTGCTTACAGGCGATGGCACGGTTTATCAGGGCTGCAATATTGAAAATGCTGCCTATACGCCGAGCAATTGTGCCGAGCGAACAGCCTTCTTCAAAGCAGTATTTGATGGCGTGAGGGATTTTCGTGCTATTGCAGTAGTGGGTGGTCCCGAAGGCAAGCCCATTTCTGAATGGTGCGCCCCTTGTGGCGTGTGTCGTCAGGTTATGCGCGAGTTTTGTGATCCAGATTCGTTTCGCATTATCTTGGCTCGCAGCGAAGATGAGATGAAGCCTTATCTGCTTCGAGATCTGTTGCCAATGGGATTTGGGCCTGAGGATCTGGACAAGCCTGCTCCGGCACAAGCTGCCCATTAAACAACGTTAGACGTACGTTTGACCGAACCCGGCACGGCCGAAGCGGTTGTGTCGGGTTTTCTTTAAAAGCTTAGAAGAGCAAAAGAATGAAGGCGTATACCTATGAGAATGTACGACGTTATCGAGAAAAAGCGCGATGGCGGTGAGCTCACCAACGAAGAGATTGATTTCTTCGTTAACGGCTATGTTTCAGGCGATGTGACTGACTATCAAGCTGCTGCGCTTTGTATGGCCATCTTTTATAAGGGCATGAATGCACGTGAGACAGCACGTCTTACGATGGATATGGCACATTCCGGAGACATGATGGACCTCTCCGGTATTAAAGGCATTAAGGTAGATAAGCATTCAACCGGTGGTGTAGGAGACAAAACAACCCTTGTCTTGGCGCCCATCGTTGCTTCTCTTGGTGTGCCGGTTGCCAAAATGAGTGGACGTGGTTTAGGCCACACGGGCGGTACGCTCGATAAACTCGAGTCTATCCCTGGTCTTTCGATCGATATTGATCTCAATCGCTTCTTTGAGATTGTTAACACCGTAGGCTGTGCTGTTGTTGGTCAAACAGGCAATCTTGTGCCTGCTGATAAGAAGCTCTATGCCTTGCGTGACGTTACGGCAACAGTCGATTCCATTCCCTTAATTGCCTCGAGCATCATGAGTAAAAAGATTGCCGCCGGGGCAGATAAGATTCTGCTTGATGTGAAGTGTGGCAGCGGTGCGTTTATGAAGACGCCAGAAGATGCCATTCGCTTGGCGCAGGCCATGGTTGAAATCGGCGAAGAGGTTGGACGTACAACCGTTGCACTTATCACTGACATGGGCCGTCCGCTTGGAAATGCTATCGGCAATGCGCTTGAAGTCATAGAGGCGTGTGACACACTCAAGGGCGTAGCACCTGAAGATCTCACAGAGACGTGCATAGAGCTTGCCGCTAACATGCTCTTCCTTGCGGGAAAAGCCTCGCTCGAAGAATGTCGCGACTTGGCGCGTGACCAAATTGACAATGGTGAAGCGTTTGTCAAGCTGCATGAGATGGTTGAAGCTCAGGGTGGCGACTCTCGTGCGCTCGATGATTACTCATTGTTTGCTCAGCCAAAGGTCTCCCGAGAGGTGCGCGCAACCGAATCGGGCTGGGTATTTACTATGGATACCGAGCGGACTGGCATTGCTTCTGTAGCACTCGGTGCTGGCAGAGCAACGAAAGAAGATGCTATCGACCCTGCTGCAGGGATTATGCTTGCAGCAAAAACTGGCGCATACCTGAAAAAGGGCGATCTTATGGCCACGCTTTATGCGGCGGATGAAGCTCGCCTTGATGAGGGTGAGCGTATTCTTCGCGAAGCCTATGAGCTCCGTGAAGAAGAGCCAGCGCCCATTCCGCACTTCTTTGCTCGCGTCTCACGCGATGGCGTAGATCGTCTCGCTTAAAAAGGTTCTTGCTCGCCGTTTGCTATTCGTGAGCGGCGAGCAAGGTGCGCATTGCGTCGCACCATCCATCAGTTGATGGAAGATTTGAAACCCAAATATTGTTGTGTATGGCAAGCTCTTTTTCAGCAAGAGGATGATCGAGGCCGTTTCTCATGAAAAGGAAGCTGCCAACATAGTCTGCCATTTCGCAGTCGGCGGGAGAGTCACCGCAAGCAATCATTTCATCGGGGCTGATGTTGCGCAGTTCCGCATAGCGGCGAATGCCCGTTCCTTTAGTGAGTCCCTTCGGCATAATGTGATACGTATGTATACCCTGAGGGTGTTTCATATCCACATTTTCAAGAGTGGTTGAGCCATTGATACGCCTGACATAGCCGTTGTCTGCCATATAAAGTGGCAGGCCACTGTGATCAAGGAATACTTGTACATCGGCAGGATCGGCATCTCCGCGCATGGCTACGGTAACTTCACGGTATTCAAAGCCAATATAGTTGTCGTGGTAGCACTCCATGTGACCACGCCAGTGTTCGAGGATTTCGTCAATAACGCCGGTCTCGCAGATAAGATCGTGCGGCGTTTTCCATGAATCCGGGTTGTAGGGCATATCGCCGGTGTAGTAAGTCCACTCCGGCTGACTGCCAGATTTTGTGCAAATAAGGCCGCCCATTTCAGCGATCCAAGAATGAAGACCCAAGATACGGGCGTCTTCAAAAATCATCGAGCGATTACGCCCGGAGCAAGGAACAACTTCAATACCAGCCCGTTCGAGTTCCACAAGCACTTCGATAAGCTCTGTTGAGGGACGTCCTGATGAGTCGACGGTGGCTTTTGCACCTGTAAGCATCGTTCCATCGAGGTCGGTAATGACGTAAGAGATTTTGGCGAGTCGCTCTGCCATTTCTCCTTGGGGCTTGCCGGTGGGGAACGAGCAGTACTCCATGGGGGCTCCTTGCTACGCGGTCTCTTCGGTTTCTTGGGCAAATTCACGCATGGCGCGGGCAAAAACATCACCATCAGGTACCATGGGGACAAATTCTTCCCCTACATGCTGATCGGTTTCATCGCCTTTTGCCAGAAGGCAGACAAGCCAATCATCCTGCGATTCCTGCGCCAACTGCGTTACATAACGAATGGCTTCAGTACGGTCGCAAATGACCCGATAATCCTGCCCTTTCGGTGTATTGGCTGCCATTTCGGCACAGATATCCTCAACACGCTCTCTACCTGGATCTTCTTCGGTGTAAACGAGAAGGTCGGCCCACTTTGCGGCTTCTTCGGGAAGCTCACGACGACGTTCTTGTGCTTTTCCTCCAGGCGCTCCCAGAACAACCGATATTTTTCTGTTGGGAAATTCCTTGGTTACAGACTCGAAGAAGCGCTGATAGGAAAGCTTATTGTGCGCATAATCCACCAGACCAATGACGTGGCGCGTGGATGCAGGGGAGATCTCCATTCTGCCTGGGACACGTGCAAGCGCCAGGCCATCGCAGATGGCATCTAAAGATTCGCCAATAAGATCGGCGAAGGCAATGGCGATAAGTGCATTTTCAACATTGAAAAGGCCTGCCATACCAAGGGTGATACGCTCCGTCCAACGAGGCGTGTGGGCGACAAAAGAAATGCTTCCAAAAGAAGGAGTTATATCAGAGGCCCAATAATCAGCGGCAACGCCAGCAGAAATAGGACCATGAGCACTGACGGTAACAACCTTCTCACACTGACGGGCAGCAGAAAGAACGCGACCTAAATAGTCCGTTCCAAGGTTTATGACAGCAATGCGAGAAAGCGAGAAAATCTTGAGCTTGCTTTCAAGATAATCCTCAAAGTTGGGGTGCTCTGTTGGAGAAATATGATCACGCCCAATATTGAGCCATCCGCCAATAGCCAGATGAAGGCCGAGTACGCGGTCGTATTTCAATCCGTGGCTCGAAACCTCCATAACCACAGGGTTATGACCGGACTTTACAGCATTGGCAAGGTGACGCCAAAGGTCGGGTGCTTCAGGCGTGGTGTTATGGCTCTCTTCACGCTCAATGCCGTCATACGTTTCGATGGAGCCCATGATGGCTGCGCGTGAATAGGGGTCGTTGCCTTCCAGAATCGAGCGCACCATGTATGCAACAGTCGACTTACCCTTTGTGCCTGTTACGCCAAGAACATCAAGGTGAAGATCGGGGTGTCCCCAGGCGTCTGCAGAAACAAGCGCCATAGCTCGACGAACATCGTTTACGACAAGCGCAGGCATGTCGGGGAGAATGTCGTGCAACTCTTGAGCATGAGCTTCATCACAGAGATAAGCGACTGCTCCTGCCTTTTGAGCGGCAACTAAAAAGCTGGAACGAAACGCAACGCCCTTACAAATAAAGAGGTTGCCAGGGCGAACAACGCGAGAATCGCAGGCAGCGCCTGCTATGGTGGTGGCCAGCATTTCGTTTGCAGGAGCTTTAACAAGAAGATTCTCTTCTTCAAGCGTGCTTACGAGCTGGGCTAAAGTAATGGTATTCATAGGATTAAGTATAGGCGACCAAACCGCACTTATGCCTCAAAGTGTTTTGACGGGTCCGGTAATCAAAGGTTATACAAATGATAAAAATATGGGGTTTGAGGTTTGGTGGCAGTCTGTGTTAGACTACCAATTCGTATTGGGCGATTGGCGCAGTGGCTAGCGCAGGTGCTTTACACGCACAAGGTCGGGGGTTCGAATCCCTCATCGCCCACCAGGGAATTTCAAAGCCCGGCCGGTTCTGCCGGTCGGGCTTTTTTGCCGCGAAACATCGCGGTGGGCTGCGAGGAGGGAACGTCATGTCAAGCAGCAAGCCCATCGGCGTGTTTGATTCGGGCCTTGGTGGCCTTACGGTGGCGCGTGCTATTTCTGCAGAATTGCCCTTAGAACCCATCTTTTATGTAGGAGACACAAAGCGTTGTCCCTATGGTCCTCGTAAACAAGAAGAAGTGTGTCAGTTTGCCTTTGAGGTGGGCACCTGGCTTGCAGCGCGCGATGTGAAGCTGCTCGTAATTGCGTGTAACACGGCAACGGCTGCGGCTCTTCCCATGTTGCAAAAAACACTTCCAATGCCTGTTATAGGCGTTATTGCCCCTGGTGCCCGAGCGGCTGTACAGGCTACACGTTCAAGGCGTGTGGGTGTATTGGCCACAGAAGGCACGGTTGCATCGGGCTCATATGAACGTGCTATTCATGCTATGGATGCTGGCGTTACAGTTGTGCAGCAGGCTACCCCGCGTTTTGTGCAAATAGTTGAACATGAGCTTGCTTCAGGAAACCATTTGCATGAAGACTGGATGCGCAATAAAGAAATCTTTGATACCGAGGCTATACGCGAAGTTGTTGCAGAAGATGTTGCAAGTCTGCGCAATCACAAGATAGATACGGTTGTTTTAGGCTGCACCCATTTCCCCTTGTTAGCCCCAGAGATTCGCGCGGCCCTTGGGGATGGTGTGCGGGTAGTAAGTTCTGCAGAAGAGACTGCCTCTGAAGTGCGACAAATTCTTGAGCGCAGGGACGAACTTGCAGCATCAGACGAGAGCAGCAGAGGTGCTGCTGGCGAGCCGATGTATCGATTTGCTACAACCTCGGATGATATTACGGCGTTTGCTGTTGCGGGGCGTTTTATTTTTGGACATGCGCTTGATTCTATTGAGCATATAGACCTTGCCACGCTGAGTGAGCTGGCGCCTAAAATAACTGATCTCGCTTAACTGTGCACCAAAGAAAGGAGGCTCGCATGGCTGATAGCTGTGCGCGAGAGCGTCGAGATGGGCGTGCAGAAAATGAAATGCGGCCGGTTACGCTTACACGCAACGTCATGAAAAATGCGTTGGGTTCCTGCCTGGCTGAATTTGGTGATACCCGTGTATTGTGCGCCGCAACGATCGAAGAAGATGTTCCTCGGTGGCGCAAAGGTGCTCATGCGGGATGGGTGACGGCGGAATATGCTATGCTGCCCGCTTCTACCTCACGGAGGACAAAGCGCGAAACGCCTGCGAGGAAAGGTCGCTCAATGGAGATTGAGCGTCTTATTGGTCGAAGCTTGCGAACCGTAGTAAACCTCCGGACACTTGGTGAGATTACAGTTACGGTTGATTGCGATGTCATACAAGCAGATGGTGGCACACGTACTGCCTCAATTACCGGTGCTTGGGTTGCACTGCATGACGCGCTCCTTGCCTGCATGCAAGCTGGCCGTATTGCTCGTCTGCCTTTAACAGGCCAGGTAGCAGCTATTTCTATGGGCATGGTGGACGGTCGACTCTTGCTTGACCTCGATTATCCAGAAGATTCGCAGGCTGAAGTAGACATGAATCTTGTGGGCACTGATGATGGACGCATCGTTGAAATTCAAGGTACGGGAGAGCGTACGCCTTTTGATAGAGAGCGTCTCAATGCGCTTCTCGATATGGGGCAGGATGCAATCGCGCGCCTTGTCGCTTTACAGAACGAAGTTACGGGCTTTCGGGCTTAATGGGACGGAGTGAGACTATGGCACATATCGATAAGGCGGAACTTGACCCGCAGAAAACTGTGGTTGTAGCTACTGGCAATGCTCATAAGGTCACAGAAATTGAGGCTATTCTTGCTCCGGTTCTTTCGGATGTGAGATTTGTTGCCTTGGGAGAGCTGGGAGATTTTCCTGATCCTGTGGAAGATGGCGACACTTTTGTGGCAAATGCGCTGATTAAGGCACGTGCCGCCCTCGAAGAGACGGGTCTTGCGGCGGTTGCTGACGACTCTGGTCTTGTGGTTGATGCTTTGGATGGTGAGCCGGGCATTATGAGTGCTCGTTGGGCGGGTGTTCATGGAGATGACGCGCGCAATAATGAAAAGCTTATGCGCCTTATGGCAGAAGTGCCTGAGGAGAAGCGCACTGCTCGTTTCCATTCCAGCGTGGTGCTGGTATGGCCAGATGGCAGCTATCTAACAGGTGAAGGTAACTGTGAGGGGCGTATTGGCTTTGAGCCTAAGGGAACTCATGGTTTTGGCTATGATCCCTTGTTCTTACCCGATGACACGCCGGGTCGTACCATGGCCGAGCTCACCCCTGAGGAGAAAAACGCTATCTCTCACCGATTCCATGCGCTGCAAGAGCTTTCCAAGCGCATTGTGGAGACGCGTGGTTAATTAGTTCCCTAGGTGAAAGGACATGCCGTGAAGGTTATCCATGCTAAGGATTACAACGATATGAGCCGTAAGGCTGCTAACATCATCTCGGCTCAGGTGATTCTTAAGCCTAACTCTGTTCTTGGCCTTGCAACAGGAACCACTCCTATTGGTGCCTACCATCAGTTGATTGACTGGTTCAAGAAGGGCGACATTGACTTTTCACAGGTGAGCACCTATAACCTCGATGAATATCGCGGCCTCTCTCATGACGATCCTCAGAGCTATCATCATTTCATGCGTGAGAACTTCTTTGATCACATCAACATTAATGTTGCTAATACCCATGTTCCTGACGGATCAAATCCCAATGCAGAGGAAGCATGCTCAGAATACGATAAGATCGTGGCTGCTGCGGGCTACCCCGATCTGCAACTTCTCGGTATCGGCAATAACGGTCACATTGGTTTTAATGAGCCGGACGACCATTTTTCCAAAGGCACGCATTGCGTCAATTTAACTGAGTCAACCATTCAGGCTAATAGCCGTTTGTTTGACCGTATTGAGGATGTGCCACGACAGGCTTACACCATGGGCGTTCAGACCATTATGTA